>Ga0209194_1000006_pt1 | contig 307482 bp, 257 predicted proteins | sample COGITO_mtgs_1004_FD_184787 | JGI IMG/M metagenome (GOLD analysis project Ga0209194, IMG submission 184787) | Pelagic marine microbial communities from North Sea - COGITO_mtgs_100413 (SPAdes) (version 2) | ecosystem: Environmental > Aquatic > Marine > Epipelagic ... | reverse complement strand
ATGTTACTTTTGATGTAACACCTGTCTGTGATGTAGTTGCTAATAATACGACTTCAACTGCTGATATTACTGAAGGACAAACCAAAACATTAACTGGTACTCCTGCTGGAGGAACTTGGTCAATCGTTTCTGGAAGTGGTTCTATTACTGGATCAACGTATACGCCTGATGATATCAATACTGATACAACAATCGTAATTCGTTATACAATTGCTGCTGATGGAGACTGTGCTGCAACAACTTCAGATGTTACTTTTGATGTAACTCCTGTCTGTGATGTAGTTGCTAATAATACTACTTCAACTGCTGATATTACTGAAGGACAAACGAAAACATTAACTGGTACTCCTGCTGGAGGAACTTGGTCAATCGTTTCTGGAGGCGGATCTATTACTGGATCAACGTATACGCCTGATGATATCAATACTGATACAACAATCGTAATTAGATATACAATTGCTGCTGATGGAGACTGTGCTGCAACAACTTCAGATGTTACTTTTGATGTAACTCCTGTCTGTGATGTAGTTGCTAACAATACTACTTCAACTGCTGATATTACTGAAGGACAAACGAAAACATTAACTGGTACTCCTGCTGGAGGAACTTGGTCAATCGTTTCTGGAGGCGGATCTATTACAGGAACTACCTACACTCCTACAGATATCAATACAGATACAACGGTAACGATTCGATATACAATTGCTGCTGATGGTGATTGTGCTGCAACAACTTCAGATGTTACTTTTGATGTAACTCCTGTCTGTGATGTAGTTGCAAACAATACGACTTCAACTGCTGCTATTACTGAAGGAGAAACTAAAACATTGACAGGTGCACCTTCAGGAGGTACTTGGTCAATTGTTGCTGGAAGTGGTTCTATTACTGGATCAACATATACGCCTGATGATATCAATACTGATACAACAATCGTAATTCGTTATACAATTGCTGCTGATGGTGATTGTGCTGCTACAACTGATGATGTTACTTTTACAGTAACAACAGGTTTAGGAAGTATCGGAGATACAGTTTGGTTTGATACTGATGGAGATGCTATAAAAGATGCAAATGAAGATGGATTAGGAGGTGCAACTGTTACTTTAGACCCAGGTACACCAGGAGATCCTAGCGATGATACAACAGCGACAACCGATGTAAATGGAAACTATTTATTTAACAATTTACCACCAGGACATTACATAATAAGTGTAGATGTAAGCGCAGTAACTTCTGGAATTCCAGTGGGTAAAACACCTTCAGACTTGATACAAACATATGATTTTGATAGTGTAGGTACTCCAAATAACAGCGCGATTAATTTACCTTCAGGTCAAAACAATCTAGATCAAGATTTTGCTTATGGAGTTTCTTCAGGAAACACGGGAACAGGTAATAACGGTGGAGTTGAGTCAGAATCTTTAGGAGATGCAATTTCTAAGATTTACGTAGGTAGAAAGAAGAATTCTATGCCAACTGAATTTGTGAAATCAAGTGAGAACTTGTACAATAAAGTGAAGTTAAAATCCATACAGCCTTATCAAGGAAAAGGACAAACTTTATTAGACATGTTCCCTACCGAATTAGTAGCTGGAAATGTAGCTAATGTAACTTCACCAACTGATATTTTAGATTATACCATTGCAGATGAAGTATTATCTGTAGATTTCTCTATAAATGGAGAAACAAAAGGAGTTGTATTAGGAATTAAAACTTCAGATAAGATTTACAATCACACCAAAGCATCTTGTGATCGTTTAAGAGGTGCTGAAATATTGAATGTGCAAAAGGTTCGATTGGAAGGTTATAATTTCTTGATGCAAGGAATTAAGCAAAGAAACGGTGTTGTAGAGTATGCGATCTCATTTGCGGTTTCTAAGAACAACAATGATGATAAGTATACAATTCAGACAAACTGGTATGTAAATAACTATATCAAGTTTAACGATGCCTATAACTTCCAAGTATGGTCTACAAAGCCAGCGGATACTCAAAAATTAGTACGAGATATTTTAGATAACTTGAAATCTTATATTCCTGTACAACAAACAGAAGTTCAGAAATTCCCTGAAACCTATGCTTCTAAAATTTACAGAGAAAAAGGGGAATTAGTGGTGAATTTAAGAAGTACTCAAGTTGGTAATACTGCTGAAGTTTCTATGGTAGAGTTGTATTCTGAAACTGCAAATAACATCAAACACAGATACAATTCTTTAGATACTGAAATACAGCAATCGTTAAGATTAGACATTGCTGATGGATATGAGTATGATGGTCTTGTAACAGTAGAGGATGAAGTAGAAGATGCATTTTATCATGCGGATGGTAACTGGGGCTTAGATTATGATTCGGATTATACAGAGATACTAAACTACTTTGTATGGAATGATTTTGATAGAACATATCAAGATGATGAATATTCAATAAACAGAAATGTTGAGATCAAAGCAACTAGTGAGTATGATTACTTAACGGTTTACAAATCATTATTACCTGGTACATTGTCTGCTGATTACTCTGAGTACAAGTACTTATCATTTACAGCTAAAGGCTCTGGTTTAATGGAGCTAGGTTTAATCAAATCTTCCATAGAACGATGGAAAGAACAATACAGAGTGATGGTCGATTTATCTGAAGAAGAGCAAACGTACTATGTGCCTTTTGATATATTTTCTTCTACAGGTACAACGAATAAAATAACTGCAGATGACTTAACCACTCTAGCATTTACTTTCTTGCCTGTAGAAGCGAATACTAAAGACTTAGATTTATTTATTTCTAACGTGAAATTCACTAAAACGGCTATTGAAGATCAGATAGTAAATAAAATTGAGAAGTTTGAAAATAACTTTATGGCATACCCAAATCCTTCTAAAGGAAGTGTAAATGTTATGATATTTAGTAAAGTGGATACCAATGCAACTATCTCTTTATTTGATGTAACTGGAAAAGAAATCTATGTAGCTCCGGTGCAATTAATAAACGGTAAGAATGAAATAGACTTCAATGTAAAAGTGAAGCCTGGTGTTTTATTCTTAAAGGTGAATAGTAAAAAAGTTAATTATGGAGTTTCTAAAATTATGTTTAGATAGTATAAAATAATATCAATTGTATTTATTCAAAAAATTAAGCTGCATTTTGTAGGGAAAAGCAGCTTATGTATTCAATTGTTTTGAAGGAGAAGAGCTGTTAATTTAGCTCTTTTTTCATTTCATAAAATTAGGCTAAAATATTTTGATTTTAAATCAATTCTTGTAAATCCAGATATAATAGATGATCGTTTAAAAGTTAAAAAGAAGATAGTCTTTTGTAAAAGATCTTATGATGAAAGAGGTAAATAGGCTAAAAGTTTTATTCAATACTATAATATAGATTTTTAAAAAAATTAAATCATTTTAATAACTTCCTTAAAGAGTGTAATCAGTTTAGGTTCAGCTTTACCAGCAATTGAAATAATTTCATTAATATCGACTGGCTGTAAGTTTTTAGGGTCACATTCATCGGTTAAAACAGAAATAGCAGCACAAGGTAAATTGAGTTGTTTGGCAACGATAACTTCTGGTGTAGTGCTCATACCTACAGCGTCTGTTTCTAAAATTTGTAACATTCTGTATTCTGCTCTAGTCTCTAATTGAGGTCCTAGAACACTTGCATAAATACCTTTATGCAGCAGAATGTTTTGCTGTTTCGCGATGGCAATAATTTTAGCATTGATTTCTTGAGAGTAGGGTGCTAGCATGTCTGCAAAAATATTCCCAAAATTATTAGCGCCCTTAAATGCAAGAGGAGAGCTTCCTTGTAAATTAATGTGGTCTTCAATTAGCATTAAGTCCCCTTTATTATAGCATAAATTTATGGCCCCTGCGGCATTTGAAACTAACAAGTTTTTAATTCCTAAACCATGCATGGTCCTAATACCGTAAGTTACTTCCCAAGGATTGTATCCTTCATATAAATGAAAACGACCTGCCATCACTAGCACTTTCTTGCCTGACAATTCTCCGTAAATTAATTTGCCAGAATGAAACTCTACAGTAGCAATAGGAAAATTTGGAATCTTAGAATAGGTAATTTCTTTTGTAATTGAAATTTCATCGACTAGTTTTCCTAATCCTGTACCTAAGACAATTCCTATTTCTGGATTTGTAATTCCTTCCGATATTAAAAAATCGATTGTTTCTTTTAATTGTTGCTGTTTCATACTTATAAAAATTGCTGAAAGGAGGGATGATATTTTATATCTTCAAAGATGTCTATATCGTTCAGTTCCTCTAACAAATGTACTTTTTTATCTTTTAAATCTGTTAAAGTATCTTTTCTAACAGTCTGTGTGCCCCACTTTTTGTTTTTGAAGATTGTTGAATGCAACAAATTCATACCCAGTAAATAATAACCACCATCTTCTGCAGGTCCAAGAACTACATCATTATTATCTAATTCAGTAAACGCTTTTTCTATGTTTTCGGATGTTAAATCATAAAGGTCACTGCCTATAATCACTACTTTTTTATATCCAGCATCAAATCCATTTTTAAAAGCATTTTGCATTCTGATGCCGAGATCTTCTCCAACTTGTTGGTTTTTTTGATAGTTTTTTGAATCCCAAATATCATTAGACCTAATTTTTACGGAATAATACACTTCTCTATCGGAAGATACTTGTAACGAAATATCTCTCGTTTTTTGAAGTAAGTATTTATAGATTTCTAACGCAGTTTCGTTACCAACTGTTTTGGCTAAACGTGTTTTTACTTTTCCTAATTCAGGATTTCGGGTAAAGATTAATAACAAGTTTTTATTCATATACTTTTTCTCCTTTTGTAAGCCATTTACTCCAATCGCTATCGAAAGTATGGATTTTGTCAGTATAATTTCCCAAAGAGTCAATTACTTGAAAATTATTGTTTTTCCATTCAAAAATACCTCCATATAAATTATAAACATTGGTATAACCCTCTTTGATAAGCTGATATGCAATTGTTTCTGAACGAATACCGATAGAACAATACACTACAATTTTTATATCTTTTTCTTTAGGTAATTTTTTGAGGGTTTCTTTTAATTTAAAATCATCATAACCAACACAAATAGCCTCTTTAATATGACTTACTTCATACTCTTTTGTTTCTCTTGCGTCTAATAAAATAGCATTTGTTGTTGCAAGAGAATCAACATAAATATAAGGGACGTTGTTATTATTGAATTTATTTAATAGTTTATCTAACTTTTTTTGACCAAAAGCAGCAGAACTAATTACTAAAAAAAGTATGAAAATTTTTTCCATAATTTACGTTTTATAAAATCAATCTAAGATGGCTAGCAACATCCGCCACCATCATAATGGAAGGTAGATTCTGAAAAGAAAATATCGTCTCTTCCTAAAGCTTGTAAAGCAGCCGTTGTTTTATCACAAATTGCTAAGGGTTGATTTTTTAATAAAGTATGTCCTAAACCGTCATCAAAATAATCTTCATCACCGAAATAAATGGCCGCTCTTCCGGTGAAAATACACGGTCCGTCTGCAGGCATTGGATCTTTAATTGCAGCCACTTCTATAGATTCAATATAGATAAGCTCATCAGTTGGATAGTTCTTTGGATCTAAAATTCTGTAGGGTTTTCTGGCTCTTATTTCAATCGTTCCAAATCCAGCATCAGTTAATGCTTTTACATAATCTGCAATTGACAAACTTCCGCTTAAACATAAAGCACGCAAACGAGCGTCATTTCGCAATTCGTCATTCATAGGTTGCTCACAGGTTGGATCGCTCATCACTAGTTTTCCATGAGGTTTTAAAACTCTGTACATTTCTGCAATTGCTTTCTTTAAATCATCCGATTTAAAAATATTGAACAAACAGTTTTGAGCTGCAACATCTATAGAATTATCTTCTACAGGTAAATCCATTGCATCCCCTTTTCTTAAATCAACAAAATTACTTTTAAACCATTCATTTTGTTCTTCAGCAATTTTAAAGTTTTTATGAGAAGCTTCTAGCATTTCGTCAACAACATCTAAACCAATAACACCACCTTTATTTCTGTTGAAATACGCAAATTGCAGTAATTCCATTCCGCCACCAACACCAACATATAGCATTTTTGGATTGTTGGTTAAATCTCTTGCATGCACCGTAGAACCACAACCGTAGTTCATTTCTTGCATAATTCGTGGAATTTTTAGCCCTGGTAATTCCCAGATAGGATTGGTGGTGCAGCACAAACCAACATCTGGTGTTAAAGCAGCTTCTTTGTATACATTGTGTGTGGTTTCTAAATAACTCATATTTTTTATTCTTTGATACGAATTCATGAATGATTCGTGATTATTTTTTTACTAATAAATTAAGCAACAACTCCTTGACAGCTACTTCCAGCTCCTGCTGTGCATCCATAACAATGTTGATTAACAATAATATTTCTGTCTTGTAATATTTTTTCGTTGTAATCCGAAATGTGTTTTATTGCACTAGCGACCTTTAAATTTAACATCTGATTAAAATCGCAGTCATATAAATTTCCATCCCAACTTACAGAAAGTGTGTTCGTACACATTACATTTTCTACTGCAGAAGGATTATAAGCTTCTACCAAATTATACATATAATCTTCATAGTTTTCTGATGCGATTAAATAATCTAAAAACCTACTAATTGGTAAATTTGTAATCGCAAATAAACTATGAAAAGCGATATTAAAATCTGCTTTTAATGCTTTTTTGAAATCATTTTCTAATGCCATTTGGTTTCCAGGTAAAAATGCTCCTGAAGGATTGTACACTAAATCTAATTTCAAATCTGATCCCTCTATTCCATAACCAATAGCATTTAATTCTTGTAATGCTTTTATGGATTTATCAAAAACTCCATTGCCACGTTGTTTATCTGTTTTTCCCCTCGTCCAATGTGGCATCGAAGAAACTATGTGAACATTGTGTTTTTTGAAAAATTCTGGTAAATCATAATATTTTTTGTTGGCCCTTATAATTGTTAGGTTAGAGCGAACAATAAAATCTTTAATTCCTGCTTTGGATGCTTCTTCTACGAACCATCTAAAATTAGGATTCATTTCTGGTGCTCCACCTGTTAAATCTAAAGTATGTGCTTCTGTTTTTTTGATTACTTCTAAACATTGATGCATTGTGTCAAGTGTCATAATTTCTTTACGATCAGGACCCGCATCTACATGGCAATGTTCACAAACTTGGTTGCACATATACCCTAAGTTTATTTGTAAAACTTCTAATTTTTTAGGACGCAAAGGAAACTGATTTGTTTCTTTAATTTTAGAAGCAAAAGTGGGTAACTCTCCATTTGCAAAAATTCCTTCTGAAAGAATTTCCATTTGACGAGAAGTATTTGCAATGTCGTTATTTCTTGCTTTTAATGATTTTGTAGCCATATATTTTGTTGAGCTGAACTTTTTTCAGCTGTTGATAATTTTGAGATGATTCTGTATGATAAATTTAGAATTATATAGGAAACACTTATCTAATAAAAGTATTTTTTAAAAAGTATAAACTACTTACATTTCTAATTTATTAACTTTATTCATCATTTGAACTCCATGAACTAAAGTAGCGCCACTTTTTATTGCAGCACCAACATGAATTGCCTCCATCATTTGCTCTTTTGTAATTCCACGCTGTAAACCATCTTTTGTGTAGGCGTCTATGCAATAAGGACACTGTTCTGTATGCGCAACAGCCAATGCAATTAAAGATTTTTCGCGGGCCGTTAAAGCGCCTTCCTCAAATACTTTTCCATAATAATCAAAAAACTTGTTTCCAAGCTCTTCGCTCCATTCTGTAATTTTGCCGAATTTTCTTAAATCAGCAGCATCATAATAGTTTTTAGACATAAAATTTTATTTGAAAGGGAAAGATAATATTTATTTACCGTTTAAAGTCCAGTCATATTTTAAATAACTAATTTTTGCTTTAGGACTAATTTTTGTTTCTGAATACTTACTTAAATAACTTATTAAGGAACCTTTTTTTGTAAAATCGTCTTGAAACCAATCAAAGATAGAAGAAATCTGAATTTTCTTGTTAGAAATTTTATTTCTTGAAGAATCATTCACAAAATCTTTCATTAAACGTTCTAATTCTGCATCAATGTTATCCTCTGTAAAAGCGATATTTGATAATTTAGGACAAGAACCTGAGGCACAGTTTACTCCCGCATGAATTCTAGCATCAAATAAGGTTTTACGCAGGATTTCGTGTTCAATATGGTCTAGCGTATATGTTTTACCACCAATTTTAGCAAAAGGAATTTTCCAAGCAGTTTGTCCTTCTCGTTTAATGTCCATGATACTTTTTAGAGGATGGTTTTCTAAAATGAGTTTGATTGTATATGCGTTATACGCATTAACCCAAAAAGCTTTTTGTTGATCTTGTGACCATGATTTTTCTGGAGATGTTCTCTCTAAATAAGAGATGTAATTATCTAACTTAAGGGCGTCTTTCTTAAAAGATTTATAATCTACAATTCCCTCTTCGGTCACATGTTTATGCAGTAAATCGTTAAAAATTGATGTTTGTGCATTTACCTGTGCTACAAATAAAATGGTAACAAATAATAAGCCTATTTTTTTCATTCTTTGTTTTTTCTAAATATATAGACGAAGCCATTTTATATTAATTACAAAAATTACTCCAAAATTTCCTCTCCAATTTTTAAGTTGAATTTTTTTCTAAAAAGAAATACAGATCCATATAAAATAGGAGTATCCAAAGCTGCTATAATGACTTTAAAAAGGAAGCCACTTATTAGTAAACTTGTAAAAATGGTCCAAGGCAAAATTTTAAAAGAGCATAATAAAAAAAGAACTGTAAAAGTGTCAATAAATTGCGACGCAAAAGTAGAAAAATTATTACGCAACCATAAATGTTTACCATGCGTTAGTTTTTTCCAAAAATGGAAAATTCTAATATCTATAAATTGCGCACATAAATATGCTATCATCGAAGCAAAAACAGCCAAAGGCGATAAGCCAAAAACTTGATGAAAAATAATATCGTTAATTGGAGAATTGTCTATTGCTGGAGCAAAATCTGCAATTAAAATGATTAGCATTGAAAAGAAAGATGCGAAAATACCAGCAATAACTACTTGATTTGCTTTCTTTTTTCCGTAGATCTCTGATAAAATATCTGTGATTAGAAAAGTAATTGGATACGGCAAAATACCTACTGAAATTTCAAAGCGATATAAACCAAAAGGTTCCCAATAAAAGAATTTTTGAAAAATTAAATTAGAGGCCACTAAAGAAGCAATAAATAATGCCGCTAGAATTAAATAGATGCTATCTGCTAATTGTTTGTCTTTAATTTTCATTGAACGAATTTACTAAATATTCTATCACTTTCTAAAAAGCTCTTTGTTAATTGAAAATTTTTAAAAGCTCGAAAGGGTATTGTTTTTTGTCTTTAGTTTCAATAAAGTAATTAAAATTGACCAATTTTATTTGGAGATGAGAAGCAAAAAAGATATCATATAAAGTAGTAAATACCTTCAAATAAAAATTATTATTTTTGTCCAAAATTAAATGAATAAACAGTTACATAGATAAATACTTTATGAAAGCATATATTTTTCCAGGGCAAGGAGCACAATTTACAGGAATGGGTTTGGATTTGTACGAGAAATCTGCCTTAGCGCAAGAGTTATTTGAAAAAGCAAATAAAATTTTAGGGTTCTCAATCACTGATATTATGTTCGAAGGAACAGCAGAACAGCTAAAAGAAACAAAAGTTACACAACCTGCAGTTTTTTTACATTCAGTAATTTTAGCAAAGGTTTTAGGTGATGATTTTCAGCCTGAAATGGTTGCAGGCCATTCTTTAGGAGAATTATCTGCTTTGGTTGCAAATGGAGTTTTAACATTTGAAGATGGATTGAAATTGGTCTCTAAACGTGCTTTGGCAATGCAAAAAGCCTGTGAGGTTGTACCTTCTGCCATGGCTGCTGTTTTAGGTTTAGCAGATAATATTGTTGAAGAAACATGTGCCGAAATTGAAGGAGTAGTGGTGGCGGCAAATTACAATTGCCCTGGTCAATTAGTGATTTCTGGTGAAATTTCAGCTATTGAAAAAGCATGTGAGGTTTTAACTGAAAAAGGAGCTAGAAGAGCTTTGTTATTACCTGTTGGTGGCGCGTTTCATTCACCAATGATGGAACCTGCAAGAGAAGAATTAGCAGCGGCAATTGAAGCAACAGCATTTGGTAATCCCTCTTGTCCTGTGTATCAGAATGTCACGGCGAGTGCGGTTACAAACCCTGATGAGATCAAGAAAAATTTAATGATTCAGTTAACGGCGCCTGTTAGATGGACGCAATCTATACAAGCAATGATTGCTGACGGTGGAACTGAGTTTATTGAAGTTGGGCCAGGTAAAGTATTACAAGGTTTAATGCGTAAAATTGATAGAAGTGTTACTGCTAGTGGAGCATTTTTAGGAGCATAAATTATTTATTTTAAAAGCTTTTTTTCTTTTTTAACGCTTTTTTTTCCTTTTCAGTCATATTAATAGGTGAAGAAACTATGAATAGTTATTTATTTGGGAAGAATTAGCAAAAACTTAAAAATCAAAAATTATGAAGTCCTTAATTAAAATAGTTTTTACAATCTTCACATTATCTAGTGTATTATTTTTTTCAAGTTGTGAAGATTCATCAAACGAAATTCAAAAAGAATTAAGTATCCTAGAAAAAGTACTATTACTTGAAAGTAGTGAATGGCTTTTAAAAGGTTTTGAACATAATACTATGCATACTTTTGCAAATGGAGAACGTTTTACTTATTATGGAACAGATCATATTTTCTTTGACGAGGCAATTCCTGGAACTGTAGACTACGTAATTGACGGGAGTTTATTAACTATGGATTTTCATTTTGGTCATGTTTACACTTTTGAAATTAAAGCTTCTTGTGATTCTAATATTATAGAGTTTTATCGAGATGGAGAGTTAAATACCACACTTTATAAACGTGGTTCTAATTATGAGGAGTGTTTATAAAAAAAATATTTAAAATAATTAAAAAAGGCTTTCAAAATCAATTTGAAAGCCTTTTTTAATTTAAGGTATTTACGTTTTTCACTTCCAAACAATAAGCGTAAATTTGCACACTTTAATAAAAGAATCAAATGCAATATAATCACCTAGATATAGAAAAGAAATGGCAAAAATTTTGGTCAGAAAACCAAACTTTTAAAGCCAGTAATGAATCTGAGAAACCTAAATATTATGTTCTAGATATGTTTCCTTATCCTTCTGGAGCAGGTTTACATGTAGGACATCCTTTAGGTTATATTGCAAGTGATATTTATGCGCGTTACAAACGCCACAAAGGTTTTAATGTTTTGCATCCGCAAGGATATGATTCTTTTGGATTGCCAGCAGAACAATACGCAATTCAAACTGGGCAGCATCCAGCAAAAACAACGGAAGAAAATATTACAACCTATCGAAGACAATTAGATCAAATTGGCTTCTCTTTTGATTGGAGTAGAGAAGTACGAACTTCCAATCCTGAGTATTATAAATGGACACAATGGATTTTTATCCAACTCTTTAATTCTTGGTATAATAAAGAAACAGACAAAGCAGAAGATGTTTCTTCTTTAGAAAACATCTTTAAAAAATCAGGAAACACTTCAATAAATGCGGTTTGTGATGAAGATATTATTTCTTTTTCTGCGGATGAATGGAATGCCTTTTCAACAAAAGAACAAGAAGAAATTTTATTAAAATATCGTTTAACATTTTTGTCGGATACTGAAGTAAATTGGTGTCCTGGTTTAGGAACTGTTCTAGCAAATGATGAAATTGTAAACGGAGTTTCAGAACGTGGAGGTCATCCTGTTGTTCGTAAAAAAATGACACAATGGTCTATGCGAATTTCTGCATATGCGCAGCGTTTATTAGATGGTTTAAATACTATTGATTGGCCTCAACCTTTAAAAGATTCTCAAACTAATTGGATCGGTAGAAGTCAAGGTGCAATGGTTTCGTTTAAAGTTGCTGGAGATTTTGAAAGCACCACTTCTGAAGTGAAATTATCTTACAAAGAATTAGAAGTTTTAAAAGAATTACGTCAAAATTTATCAAAAGCAGAAATGACGCTTTGGAATGAATTGAAAAATAAAAAAGGAGTTTCAAAATTTAGAAAAAAATATACAATAGGTGCATTTTTAGTAGATTATGTGTGCTTAGCAAAAAATATAATTGTTGAGTTTTCCGGCAAAGAAGATGAAGCCGCGAGAACTATTTACTTTGCAAAAGAAGGATTTAACGTTATTCGTTTTACAAACGAAGAAGTCTCTGATAACGTGCTGAAAGTTGTTTCTAAGATTAATTCTGCAATTCAATTTCCAAAAAAAAATAAAAAGGAAATAGAAAATAAAACGGTTTCAAAAGAAGAAAATCAATATAAAATTGATGTTTTCACAACAAGACCAGATACTATTTACGGAGTAAGCTTTATGACGCTAGCTCCAGAACATGAGTTGGTGTCAAAAATAACAACAGATGCTCAAAAAGCAGAAGTTGAAGCTTACATAAAGGCAACTGCTAAAAGGTCAGAACGCGATAGAATGGCAGATGTAAAAACCATTTCTGGTGCTTTTACAGGTGCGTATGCAATTCATCCTTTTTCTGGTGAAAAAGTACAAATTTGGATTGGAGATTATGTATTAGCAAATTACGGAACAGGAGCTGTGATGGCTGTTCCTTGTGGAGATCAGCGTGATTTTGATTTCGCAAAACATTTTGACATTCCGATTCCGAATATTTTTGAAGACGTCGATATCTCTGAAGAAGCACATACAGGTAAAGACGGAACAAAAATCGCGAACTCAGATTTTTTATCAGGATTAAAATATAAGAAAGCATTAAAATTATCCATTTTTGAAATGGAGAAACGTGGTTTTGGTTATGGAAAAATAAACTACCGTTTGCGTGATGCTGTTTTTAGCAGACAACGTTATTGGGGAGAACCTTTTCCGGTGTATTATAAAGACGGAATGCCACAAATGATTGATGTAAAACATTTGCCAATTGTGTTGCCAGAAGTTGAAAAATACTTGCCAACGGAAGATGGAAAACCGCCTTTAGGAAATGCAACAGTATGGGCTTGGGATTCTCGTGGAAAGAAAGTAGTGTCTAATGAGAAGTTGAAAAACAAAACAGTTTTTCCTTTAGAATTAAATACAATGCCTGGTTGGGCAGGAAGTTCTTGGTATTTTAACAGATACATGGACGCTGCAAATTCAGGTGAATTTGCAAGTAAAGAATCTTTAGAATATTGGAAAGAAGTAGATTTATATATTGGAGGTTCAGAACATGCAACCGGGCATTTATTATATGCTCGTTTTTGGCAAAAGTTCTTGTTTGATAAAGGAATTGTTCCTGTAGATGAGTTTGCAAAAAAACTGATTAATCAGGGAATGATTTTAGGGACTTCTGCTTTTGTTTACAAAGCAACGCCGTTTATAAAATCAGATTGTTTTACGGCACACGCTAGTGAAGCAATCATGAATAAAATTCCTGCAATACTTGTTTCTAAAAACCTTTTTAATTCTGATAATGAATTTGAAACGATTGTAAAGAATCATATAATTGATAAAGGATTTTTAAATGCTAATGATGCGGATAGCATTATGATTGTAAAGTCAGCTTTGCATGCAGATGTTTCTCTAGTAAATTCCTCTGATGAACTAGATATTGAAGCGTTTAAGAACCATTCTTTGAACGCTGATCATAAAAATGCTGAATTTATTTTAGAAGATGGAGTTTATAAAACTGGACGTGAAGTAGAGAAAATGTCAAAGTCTAAATACAATGTTGTGAATCCTGACGCTATTTGTGCAGCATATGGCGCAGATGCATTGCGTTTGTTTGAAATGTTTTTAGGTCCTTTAGAACAGGCAAAACCTTGGAGTACTTCGGGTATTTCTGGAGTCTCCTCGTTCTTAAAGAAATTATGGAAACTGTATTTTAACGAAGAAACATTTGAGATTTCAGAAGAAGAGGCAACAAAAGATGAGTTAAAGGTTTTACACAAAACCATTAAGAAAGTTGAAGAGGATATCGAGAACTTCTCTTTTAATACTTCTGTTTCTACCTTTATGATCGCTGTAAACGAATTAACTGTTTTAAAATGTAATAAACGCGCAGTATTGCAACCGTTAGTAATTTTGGTTTCTCCGTATGCACCCCATATTGCAGAAGAATTATGGAGTTTGTTAGGGAATAAAGAAAGTATTTCTACTGCTGATTTTCCTCTTTTTGATGCAAAACATTTGATAGAAAGCACTAAGAATTATCCGATTTCCTTTAACGGAAAAATGCGTTTTACATTGGAGCTTTCTCTTGATTTATCGAAAGAAGAGATAGAAAAAACTGTTTTGGAAAACGAAAAAACAATTGCGCAATTAGAAGGTAGAACTCCTAAAAAAGTAATTATTGTACCAGGTAAAATTGTAAATATAGTTGGATAGCATGCTCAGAGTACATCTGTTATTCAGCTATTAGTAAAGAAAGACATATAAAGATGTTTTTTGTCATTCTTTTTGAGTTCAGAATTTATCAAAATAAACGAAAGAAAAAGTGATTGATTTTTATGAAATTATTGGTTTAGTAGCTGCCTTTATTACAACAGCATCATTTTTGCCACAAGTTTTTAAAACTTACAAAACAAAAGATACCTCAGGACTTTCTTTAACCATGTATCTCACTTTTTTTGTTGGGATTGTTTTATGGTTAATTTATGGTATTCATTTAAAAAGTTTACCAATGATTTTAGCAAATTCAATTACAGCAATTTCATCATTATTTTTGGTAATAATGAAGTTGAAGTACAAATAAATATTTATTTTTTAGAATGAAACAAGTTTGTCACATTATAATTAATTCTCTTTTTTGCGCTATAATTCTTCCTCAATTTAACATTGACATTCTTGTTATAAAAACCTATTTTTGGTAAAACTTATATTTTATGACGACTACAAGGCAAAATGGAAGTTTATATACCAGCCTTCAAAATAATATTGCAACGATAGAATTTGGGCATCCTGCCAGTAATTCTTTTCCAAGTGAATTGTTAAATAGGTTAACAAAAGAATTGAATTCAATCTCAGAAAATGATGCTATTTCAGTTGTCATTTTAAAATCTGAAGGGGAGAAAGCTTTTTGTGCAGGTGCTTCTTTCGATGAGTTAGTTGCTATTTCTAATCTACAGGAAGGAGAAAAATTCTTTACTGGTTTTGCAAATGTGATTAACGCCATGAGAACTTGTGGTAAGATTATTATTGGACGTGTTCAAGGAAAAACTGTTGGAGGAGGAGTTGGTTTGGCCTCAGCCTGCGATTATGTTTTGGCTACAGAAAATGCCGCTATTAAATTATCAGAACTCACAATTGGTATCGGTCCTTTTGTCATTGAGCCAGTAGTTAAAAGAAAAATAGGGTTAGCTGCGTTATCCGAATTAACGTTAGATGCGACCAATTGGAAAACAGCTTATTGGGCAAAAGAAAAAGGGTTGTATGCAAAAGTCTTTGAAACCGTTAAAGAATTAGATGAAGAAGTAGAAATTTTAGCATCAAAATTAGCGTCCTACAATCCATCAGCTTTGTGTGAAATGAAGAAAGTTTTATGGGGAAATACCCAAAATTGGAATGAATTATTGGCTGAAAGAGCTTTGGTTTCAGGAAAATTAGTGCTATCGGACTTCACAAAAAAGGCGTTATCTAAATTTTCTAAAAAGTAATTGAATGAAAATTGTGTCGACAAATATTGGCGAACGAAAGGAGGTTATTTGGGAAAATATACAAGTGTTCACAGGTATTTTTAAATTTCCAATGGATAAACCTGTTTTTTTAGATACTGAGGATGTGAAAGGAGATGCAATTTGTGATCGGGAAAATCATGGAGGAATCAATCAAGCAATTTATGGATATTCTTTAAAACATTATGAGTATTGGAAGCCTTTGTACCCCAATTTAGATTGGAGTTTAGGAATGTTTGGAGAGAATTTAACCATTGATAATCTCGATGAATGTAATATTCATGTTGGAGATACCTTTAAAGTAGGCGAGGCTGTTTTAGAAGTCACCCTTCAAAGAAATCCTTGTTATAAACTAGGCATTCGTTTTGAAGATATGAACATTGTAAAACAATTTTGGAATACTACTTTTTGCGGTGTATATTTTAAAGTATTACAAACGGGTTTTGTGAAAACTGGAGATGCGTTTGTTCAAATAAAAAGTTGTTCCGAAAATCCAACCATTGCAGATTTATTAGCCAGAAAGAAAATAGAAAAAAGAATGTAATTCTAAAAATACATTCTTTTTTTATACCCATGTTTATTGACTTAATGAAAGAAAAAGTATACCGAGTTTGTTAAAACTTGATTTTTTTAATTTTAGGTTGAAATAAATAATTAGTTGTATTTCAAAGACTTCGCAATTAAACAAAACGAAAAATATAAATAATTACATTAAATGTAAAAAAAATGTAATTTTTATATTTTTATATCATAAAATTATATTTACATTTGTGTGTGCTTTTTAAGTAAAGCACACTTTTTCTTTTTCATAGCAATTTTCCCACTCAATTTATTGAGTGGGTTTTTTAATTTACAAAACAATATTTTACAAATTCTATGGTAAATTGATATTTATAAAATATCTTTGCATTCAATTGGTTTAATAATGAATTCAATAGTAATTTCAGAGACAAAAACTTCAATGAATATACTTTTATCAGACTTAAAACAACTTACAAAAGTTGGCTTGTCTTTAAGTGTGGTGTTTTCTTCTGTTGCAGGATATTTGTTAGCAGTAGATGTCATAAACTTTACTACAGTTGTATTATTAGCATTAGGAGGTTTCTTTATGGTGGGTGCATCTAATGCATTTAATCAAATTATAGAGAAAGATACAGATGCTTTGATGCAAAGAACCAAAGATAGACCTCTCCCAACAAAAAGAATGTCTGTGACTTTTGCAATGATCATTGCCATTTTGTTTACAGTTTTAGGAATTTCTATTTTATATAGTATCAACCCAAAGACCGCTTTATTTGGGGCTATTTCAATTTTTTTATATACTTGTGCTTACACGCCTCTAAAATCGGTAACACCTTTAGCAGTTTTTGTGGGTGCAATTCCTGGTGCAATTCCCTTTATGTTAGGATGGGTAGCAGCAACAGACCAATTTGGAGTAGAAGCAGGGATGTTATTTATGATTCAGTTTTTTTGGCAGTTTCCACATTTTTGGGCAATTGGATGGTTGCAATTTGAAGAATACAAAAAAGCAGGGTTTAATATGTTGCCCATGAATACCAAAGATAAAGGAGCGGTAAAACAAATTATATTTTATACGGTTATCATGATTTTAGTTTCTGTAGCTCCAGTTTTAAAGTTGTCTGGAAACTTTTACATATACCCGATAACTGCAATAATCGTTGCTTTCTTAGGAGTTATTATGTTATTTTATGCACTTCAATTGCATAAATCAGAAGAAAATACAGATGCAAGAAAATTAATGTTGTCTAGTGTTTTGTATATTACTGTTGTGCAAATTATATATGTAGTTGATAAATTTTTACATTAAAAAATGATAGGAGAACAAGCTTTAAAACAAGAATATACAGTCGCTAAAAAGAAATCAGCAAAGCCAATGTTGTGGATTTCTATGATTAGCATGGTTATGTTTTTTGCAGGATTAACAAGTGCTTATGTAATAAGTATGAAGCGTGATGATTGGGTTTCTTTTGACTTACCTGATGCCTTTTACGTAAGTACGGTTCTAATAGTGGCTAGTAGTATTACACTATTTTTTTCACAAAGATTTTTAAAACAAAACAAAAGACAGTTATCATTAATAATGGTGCTTGTTACCTTATTTTTGGGAATTGGATTTATTTGGCAACAATATGCTGGATTTAATCAACTTAAAAGTATCGGATTGTTTTTTACAGGACCAGAGAGCACGGTGTCAACATCCTTTATAATCGGAATTACTTTTATCCATGTATTACACTTGTTCGCAGGGATCGCTGTGCTTTTAGTTGTTATTTATAATCATTTTAAATACAAATATAAATCGGATGATATGCTTGGTTTTGAACTAGGTGCAATCTTTTGGCATTTTGTAGATATACTTTGGATTTACCTATTTTTCTTTTTCTATTTTATTAGGTGATTAAAAATAGTTATTTTTGGCGAACTAATTAAGAAATAATTAACAGATAAGATTTATGGAAGCAAATATTGCTATACCTTCTGATAGTAAGAAAACTTGGAATGGTGGCGGAGTAAAGCCATTCGGAGCAAGTTATGGTAAAATGATGATGTGGTTTTTTATCGTTTCTGATGCATTAACCTTTTCGGGATTTTTAGCGGCTTACGGCTTAACACGTTTTAAATTTATAGATTCATGGCCAATTGCAGATGAAGTGTTTACTCACGTGCCATTTATACATGGTAATTACCCTATGTATTATGTTGCTTTTATGACATTTATACTTATTTTCTCATCAGTAACAATGGTAATGGCTGTTGATGCTGGTCATAAAATGCAAAAAAATAAGGTAGCATGGTATATGTTCGCAACAATTATTGGAGGTTTAATATTTGTAGGTTCTCAAGCATGGGAATGGAATACTTTTATTAAGGGCTCTTATGGAGCTGTGAAGACCACGGATGGTAGACTTTTACAATTTGTAAAAGACGGTCACCAAATAGCTTTGTCAGATTTTGTTGTTGGTGATCGAATGGATCATAGAGAATCTAATACCAAAAAAAATGGACTATGGTTTGAATCTGGAGAATCTGTAGGAGCTTACTCCGTTGCTCAAATAATGGCCTCTTATAAAGCAGATCCTTCAATACAAATTAGAAGTGAACAAATTGATTTAGAGAAAAAGCAAAAAATTATTTTCTCAAGAGAAAAAGGTGCTTCGGAATTAGCAAAAGGAAAACTTGTTGTAGAAGGAGCAAATTTAAAAGTAAATGAGTATGGAAATACAATTTTTGCAGATTTCTTTTTCTTCATTACAGGTTTTCACGGATTTCACGTATTCTCTGGAATCGTAATTAATATTATCATTTTCTTTAATGTTATCCTTGGTACATATGAAAAAAGAGGGCATTACGAAATGGTAGAAAAAGTAGGATTATATTGGCACTTTGTAGATTTAGTTTGGGTATTTGTTTTTACCTTCTTCTACTTGGTTTAATTATAAAATAATAGCAAAATAAAAATGGCACACGCACACGAATCTAATGTAAAAAGAATATGGATGGTATTTGGTTTACTATCCGTTGTAACTATTATAGAAGTTGCTTTAGGTATTATAAAACCAGAAGTTTTATATTTAACTAATTTTTTAGGAACAAGTCCGTTGAACTGGATTTTTATTATTCTAACACTTTATAAAGCATATTATATTACTTGGACTTTCATGCACATGGAAGGAGAAAAAAAATGGTTTAGACGTGCTGCAGTTTGGACTGCAGTTTTTCTAATCTGTTTCCTTGTAACTTTACTTTTAATTGAAGGTGGCTACTTATATGACACATTGGCGCCACTTGTAAAATGGTAATTAGAAAATTATAAAGGTGGTGTTAACCACCTTTTTTTTATATTCAAAATATGTCATCTTAAACAAGTTGATGTTTTTTAGTATTCTTAAAATTGTATTAACTATTTAGAAATGAAATTTATCACAAAAAAAAGAGTAGTACTATTTTTGCTTTTTATTTTTCCTTTAATTTGTTTTTTAATTCTTTCTACAGGAAAAAATAATTTCACAAAACTACCAATTGTAACTGAAAATATTCCTGATATTTCAAAAATTGATGGGACCAAAAAAGTTCAATTAAAAGATAATGTTTCCATTATTTGTTTTTTAGGAAATGATGTAAATACGAATAAATCTGGCCTCTTCAACTTAAATGAAAAGGTGTATAAGAAGTTTACAGATTATAAGAAATTTCAGATTGTAGCGATTTATCCTAATGGAAAAGAAACTGAAGCAGAGAAATTAAAAGGAGAAATTGGTGCTTTTACGGATATGCAAAAATGGGTTTTCATGGCAAGTTCTAAAGAAGAGATAGAAGCTTTGTATAGCAGTTTTTCTTTTGATGAGCCTCTGACAAATTTAGCTTCTTCAAAAGCATTTTTAATTGATAAAAATGTAAATTTAAGAGGAAGACTAAAAGATTCAGATAGTAAAGATGGAAAACTTTATGGGTATAATATGAATTCTGTTTCAGAATTGAATGCAAAATTAAAAGATGATGTAAAAGTACTCTATTACGAGTATTACGCTGCTTTTAAGGAAAAGAATAAAAACAAAGCAGATCGAAAAGAGGTTGGGCTATGAACAAAAAATATTCTTACATAGGTGTTTCTTTTATTATACTTTTATTCGGAATTTATGTTGTTAGAAATATAGATAGAAGGCTAAATGACAATGATTTTGTTCAAGATGATAGATTGAATAAAGTTGATAATAAATCAGGAAGTACAAATAGTTTATTTAAATTTAATAAAGTTCCAGATTTCGAATTTACAAATCAAGAAGGAAATATAATCACGAATAAAACTTACGAGGGTAAGGTGTTTGTTGTAGAATTTTTCTTTTCTACTTGTCCAACAATTTGTCCTTTAATGAATCAGAAGATGTTGAGCATCCAAGATTCATTTCTTGGAAATCCGGATTTCGGAATAGCTTCTATTTCTATTACTCCAGAAATTGATTCTCCAAAAATCTTAAAAGAGTTCGCAATAAACAAAGGAATTAAGCATAAAAATTGGCACTTGCTTACAGGTAAATCCGAAGAGATTGTGTATGCTTTGTCTAACAAAGGGTTTAAATTATATGCAGGAAAAGGAGATGAAGAGCATGGGGGATTTGAACATTCAGGTTTGTTCGCGTTGGTGGATAAAGATGGTTATATTAGATCTAGAAAAGATAAGTTTGGCAATCCTATTATGTATTACAGAGCGTTGCAAGAACAAACTTTTCCTGATCAAATAAATGAATTAAAAGAAGATATTAAATTGTTATTAAATGAGTAAGCTAGCACAAGAACGAAAGTACAGAAAAATAATCACAGGGTTGTCTATTATAATTCCAATAGCTGTTGCAGCATTATTTGGAGTTAATTTAAGAGACTTAGGTTTTGATGTAGAGCCTTTTACTTTTTTACCACCAATTTATGCATCTATAAATGGATTAACAGCTATTGTATTAATAGCAGCTGTTCTCGCTATTAAAAACGGAAATAAGAAATTACATGAACAATTAAACACTCTTGCAATTATTTGTTCTTTAGCTTTTCTGTTGATGTATATAGCGTATCATATGACATCTGATTCTACTAAATTTGGTGGTGAAGGAGCCATTAAATTCGTTTATTATTTTATTTTATTTACACACATTGTATTGTCTATAATTGTAATACCTTTTGTATTAACCACCTACTTGAGAGCGAAATTAGGTAATTTTGCACAACACAAAAAAATAGCAAAAATTACATTTCCGTTATGGCTATATGTAGCTGTAACCGGGGTAATAGTTTATATAATGATATCTCCTTATTATGCTTAAAAAAAGAATATATACCTTTTTTCTTTTAATTTTTTTTACTGTAAAATCAACTTACTCCCAGTGTGCAATGTGCAAAGCTGTTGTAGAAAATGGTGATGTTTCTATGGCAGAAGGTGTTAATAACGGAATTACTTATTTAATGGTATTTCCATACTTACTTATTGGTGTGTTGTTTTATACAATTTACAGATATAAAAAACAAGCAAAAATTTAACATTTCAATAAGAGTGAAAATCTGTAACATTTTATAGTTTTAGTCGTCTTATATGCACAATCAAAGGAATATTTTTTTGCTTTCGAAGTGTAGTGAATAAAAGTAATAAACAAACAAAAAACAAAAGACGTTGTGAAAATTAAATTTATAGTAATAGTAGCTTTTTTAACTTCAATAACTACTTTTTCACAGAAAAAGTGGGATTTAAGGGAATGTGTAGATGAAGCGTTAGTGAAAAATATTTCTATCCAACAAAACAGACTTAGTTTAGAGTTAGCAGAAAAAGATGTAGAGATTGCGAAAGGAAATTTTTTACCAAATCTAACTGGTAATACTGGAGGTAATTTGAATTTTGGTACTGGTTTTGATCCAGTTTCTCAAAATAGGGTGAACACAACTTTTTTTGGAGGCTCAATTAACGTAAATTCAGGTATTACTGTATTTAATGGGTATAGAAATACAAATACATACAAACAAGCGCAATTAGGTGTGGAAACAAGCATGTTAGATTTAAAGAAAATTGAAAATGACATTTCTTTATTTGTAGTTAATGGTTATTTGAATATTCTATTTGCTAAGGAAAATTTAAATGCAGCCAAGGTTCAGCATGAAATAAGCAAAAAACAAATTGAAGCAGCAGAAAGTAGATTTAATTCTGGAGTTATACCAAAAGGAGATTTATTAAACGCACAATCTACAGCAGCTACAAATTTACAAACAGTAATTACGCAAGAAAATGCTTTAGATTTAGCATTGTTAAATTTGGCACAGTTATTACAGGTTCCTGTTGAAGGTTTTGATATAGCTTCTATTGATGTAGGCACTCCATCTTCAAACTTGTTATATAAAAGTTCATCAATAGTATATAATAAATCCTTAGAAACAATGCCAGAAATTGCTAGAGCTAAAATAGCGATTGAAAGCGCAAGTTTAGGTATAGAAATATCTAAAGCTTCTTTTTTACCTTCAGTTACAGCTTCTGCAGGATTATCGACAAATTATGGATTTAATTTAAAGCTTCCGGAGGGACTTTCTAATCCTCGTTTGTCAAATCAATTAAATGATAATTTTGGTTATGGTGTTGGTTTTAACGTAAGTGTTCCAATTTTTAATCGTTTTCAAACTAGGAATAGAGTTGCACAATCCGTGATAAATAAAGAAGTTTTTGAAATAAGATTAGAGAGCGAGAAAGTAGCTTTAAAACAAACTATAGAACAGGCTTTTTTGGATGTGAAATCGGCTTTAAAAACATATGAAACCGCAAAAATTTCTTTAGGAGCGCAAGAAGAAGCATTTAAAAATGCACAAGAGCGCTATAATTTTGGAGCAATGACGCAGTTTGATTTTGATCAAGTAAGAACACGTTTAGTAAATGCTGAAGCTGCATTAATTCGTTCTAAATACAATTATGTTTTTAAAACTAAAGTATTGCAATTTTATTCTGGAGAATTAATTTTAGAATAATTTACTTCAAAAAATAGTTTAAACCTCATAGTGAGTAGATTACTGTGAGGTTTTCTTTTTAATTTATCTTTACAAAAAAGAATTATAGATTTTGAGCATCATTTTAAATATTGAGACTACCACTAAAAATTGTTCTGTAAGCATTGCAGAAAAAGGTGAAATTTTAGCCATCAAAGAATTAAATAATGGTAATTACTCTCATGCAGAAGTTTTGCACCCTTTTATTTTAGATGTTTTAAAAGAAGCAAATCTTACCTCTAATAGAATAGATGCTGTAGCAGTAAGTAAAGGTCCTGGGTCTTATACTGGGTTAAGAATTGGAGTTTCTGCCGCAAAAGGGCTGTGTTTTGCCCTTGATAAACCTTTAATATCTATTGATACTCTTACTTCTTTGTCTTTTTCAATTACTATTGAAGAAGGAATTATTGTGCCGATGTTAGATGCAAGAAGATTGGAAGTTTATGCATCAGTTTTTAATGAGAAGCATCAAAAAATAAGAGAAATTAAAGCTGAGATTATAAATGAAAATTCTTTTTGTGAATATTTAGAAAGGAGTAAAGTTTATTTTTTAGGTGATGGATCTCAGAAATGTAAAGAAATTATTACGCATAAAAATGCGATTTTTATAGATGCTAAGTTTCCTTCGGCACAAGAAATGGCAAAACTTTCTTATGAGAAATATAAAATAAGCGACATAGAAAATGTCGCTTATTTTGAACCTTTTTATTTAAAAGATTTTATTGTTATTCCAGAAAAGAAAAAGAAACCTACTTTTTAATTTCTACTATATGAGGATAAGGTATTTCTATTCCTGCCTCGTCTAAGGCTATTTTAGTATTTTCAGTAATATCAAAATAAACACTCCAATAATCAGCAGATGCACACCAAGGTCTCACTGCAAAATTTACTGAGCTATCGGCTAATTCAGAGACCATAACGGCTGGCGCCGGATCTTTTAATACTTTTGGATGCTGCATTAAAACATGCATTAAAACTTCTTTTGTTTTCTTGATGTCCGTATCATAAGAAACGCCAAATATTAAATCTACACGCCTTGTGCCTTCTACGGTATAATTTATAATAGTTCCATTGGACAAGCTTCCATTAGGAATAATAATTTCTTTATTTGATAAACCGGTGAGTTTTGTTGTAAAGATTTCAATTTCTTTTACAGCACCAATTTCACCCTGAGCTTCAACTAAATCACCAATTTTAAAAGGTCTAAAGATCATGATTAAAACTCCGCCAGCAAAATTAGCTAAAGAGCCTTGCAAGGCTAAACCGATAGCTAAACCGGCAGAAGCTACAATGGCAGCAAAAGATGTTGTTGCAACTCCTAATTTTGAAATTACTGTAATGAATAATAATATTTTTAAAACCCAGCTGCTAAGATTTCCTAAAAATTTTTGAAGCGTAAGATCGACACCTCTTTTAATCATTATTTTTTTAGATGATTTTATAACGATATTAATTAGAAATAAACCAACTATTAAAATGATTAAAGCAGTTATTACATTAGGGGTGTATTCAATTAAAAGCTCTTTTATTTTTTCTAGATATTTTTCCATTTTGCTTTTATTATAAATAAAAGGCAAAAGTAAGCGAATATTTAAAATCTAAGGAATAAAGATGATGGAAATAAGTTAGGTTTTAGTCTAACTGTTCATGGTTTAAAATTTTAATAAAACAATCACTGATATTAATGCAGGAATGGATTGAATATACAAGATGCTTTTTTTCTTTGTTGAGTATGCACCATAAATACCTGCAATAAAAACACATATTAGAAAGAATAAAGCTGTATTGGTATTTTTTATGACGATAGACCAGATTAAACCAGCAGCTAAAAAGCCATTATATAAACCTTGGTTCGCTGCTAATACCTTTGTTTCTTCAGCAAATTCTTTGCTTTTTAAGCCAAAAGCTTTTATCCCTTTTCGTGTGGTCCAAAGAAACATTTCTAGATAGACAATGTATGCGTGGATTACGGCCACGAGACCAATAAGTATAATTTGAATTATATTCATAATATTTGAAAAATAAAGTGATTTAATATGGTATCAAATCACTTTAACGGAGTTTGAATGGAAATTTTAGTTTACTTCAAAAGTAATTTTTAGATTCACTCTAAATTCAGTAACATTACTGCCATTAACAACAGCACTTTGTGATTGTACAAATACAGATTTAATATTTTTCACAGATTCCGCTGCATGCTTTACAGCTTTCCTCGTAGCCTCTTCCCAACTTTTTTCAGAGTTAGCTAATATTTCAATCACTTTCATTACCGCCATAATATTTTCAGTTTATTAAGTTTTATTTATTGTAAATATAATTTTTTTTGTTCAAAATAGGGTTATATACAGATTTCAATGTAAATTTAATGTTATGTAAATGTTTTTTAATGGTTACAAAATATTTATATTTGTAAAAATAATGTTAATCTTAAAAGAAATTAATATGAGAAAAATTATTGTAATATTCATATTTATGCTTGGAACTGTAGGATATTCACAAGAAAACAGACCAACTTACATGGCGGAAGGGGATTTAGTAAAAGTTACTTATTATTATGAAAATGGAGCTTTAAAAACACAAGGCTTTTTTAAAGATAAAAAATTAACTGGAGAATGGGCACGTTTTGATAAAGCAGGTAATAAAACTCAATTGGGTTATTATAGTAATGGTAAAAAAGTTGGGAAATGGTTTGTTTGGTCTAAATCGGCTTTAAAAGAGATTAATTATGTAAATAATTCTATCGCTTCAGTAAATTCTTGGAAGTCGGAATCTAATGTTGCAGTTAAAAACAAATAATAATACCTAAAATTTAATAGAAAAAACTCATTAGTATTTTAAAATTCTAATGAGTTTTTTATTGCTTATAAATTATGTTTTAATTAGTTGTTAGCAAAAAGTTTATTGTTTTATATGTGATAGTAGTTTAATTAAGCGATATTGGGCTTCGTTGGCTAATGATACAAGATTATGAATATATAATTAAAACAGCGTTATTCCTGATTTATTGGAGCTAAAAAAAAGCGTTTAGAGATTCTCTGAACGCTTTTTTAAAACTTTTTGTATTTTTTTTACTCTACTATTAAAGTAAAAGGAATACTATATTTTACTCCCACTGGTTTTCCTCTTTGTCTACCTGGCTTCATTTTTGGCAATTGCTTCATTACTTTTACAACTTCAGCTTTAATTTTTGGATGTGGTGCTCTCGCTTGTATGTTGACGATATTACCTTTTTTATCAATTTTAAAACCAATAAATACTCTTTTTCTTCCTGGTGATAAACCTAACTCGTTAGGTAACTCACTATCAAATTTTCTACCAAAGTGCTTTTGTACTTTTTCACTAAAACATTTTTTTAATTCAGCCTTATTTCCTTTACAGCCAGGAAATACGGGTACATCTTCAATAATCATGAAACTTACATCTTCCTCAATTTCCTCAACTTCTTCAACTTCTTCAATTTCTTCAACTTCAACCGCTTCACTTTCATCAGTTTCTGTTGATTCTATTACAGTCTCTTCAATTTCTTTTTCATCTTCGACGATTTCAATTTTTTCTGGAGCTGGTGGTGGTGGTGTTTTAGGTTTTACCGGTTCAACTCTTTCTGTAATAGGAATTTCTTCTTCCATATCTGCGTTCATAACAGCAGAACCTAAATCTCCGTAGGTTTTATCGAATGTTTTCTTTTCTATTGCAACATAAGTTATAAAAAGGGCTAGTACAAGACCAATTTGCATAAAAATTTTGCTGAAATTTTCTAAATTTGATTTAGGACTTTTCTTAATTTCCATTTTAAAGATTTATTAATAGGTGGCTAATTTAATTAAATTATTGTTTTAAATACAAGTCTTATTGTTAATTAATCTATTTTTTTTTTGAAATTATATTAAAAATCAACAAAGCCGAGAGTGCTCCTACAGAGTTTGCAATCACATCTAAGTAATCTCCTGATCTGTATAGGGTTATTTTACTCTGTAATAGTTCAATAATTATGCCAAAAACAATGCAAAGAATTACGATCCAATATTTTTTATTAGGTTTCTTGTAATATGCTATTAACCATGAAAGCGCTAACATAAAGTATGCAAAACCATGAAAAATTTTATCAATATTAGTAAAAGTAAGCTTAATAGGCGCGTTTGGCACTCTTATAAGGCTCAAGCACACAATAATAATTGTAGTTACAAAAGCTATTATAAAACTGTTATTTCTTAATAAGGTCTTGATATTCTTTAGCATCTAGTAAATTTTCTATTTGTGAGCTGTCAGAAATCGCTATTTTAATCATCCATCCTTTTTCATAAGGGTCAGTGTTTACCAATTCTGGATCATCTTCTAGTCCTTCATTAAATTCAACTACTTCACCTGACAAAGGCATAAACAAATCTGAAACTGTTTTTACGGCTTCTACAGAACCAAAAACTTCTCCCTCTTCTACATTGTCATCTAATGTATCTACATCTACATATACAATATCTCCTAATTCTCCCTGCGCAAAATCTGTAATTCCTACAGTTGCGATGTTTCCTTCAATTTGAATCCACTCATGATCTTTGGTGTATTTTAATTCAGCTGGAATATTCATTTTATTTTTATTTTTATTGATTTGGTTTAATTTCCTCCTAAGTTATAAACTATATTAAATCCACCATTAATTGATTGTCTTGGAAAAGTGGTAGAAATAGCATATTTAGATGTTTGATGATTGTAATAAAAAGATGCTGTTAAATTACTATTCAATTTGTAATCTGCTGTAAATTTAATTGAAAATAATTTTTGTCCCCCACTAATTTGATCATTATCTTCATCAACATATCTAATTTGGGTCAAATTATCTCTTAATGATACATCTGCTCTTAAGTTAATATCACCTTTAAGGGTTGTCTTTTTACCTGTAAAACGTGTGTTCATTTTTACGTCTTTAAAGACATATCCAAAACCAAAAACATATTCAGTACCAGCAATGTCTGTTATAGTACTGTTATTAAAATTCATGGTTAAAGTTCTGTCTTTTTTAATTTCTCCTCTCAAAGAAAAGGAGTTTTTCATTTTTAAATCCACTTTTACCAAGGGTGAAAATTCATCCACAAGAGTAGCACTGGCAATTAGTCTTTCAGATTCGTAATTACCTGCTATATTTGTTTTAGTATATGCAGTGGCATCGTCGTATTGTAAGTTGTTTGTAAAGCTAGAAATGGTATATGAAGATCTATATCCATGAGAAAGTACAAAGGTTGAAAAGTTCTTTTTAAACCATTTGAATTTCATTAAACCATTATATCTCAGAGTCCAGTTTGGAATTGGAATATCTCTAAACAGTCCTGTGCTTACTTTATTTGGACTTTTACCAGAATAAGCGGCCATAAATGCCGGAAGTAAGACTTGTTGACTGTTTTGACCAAAACCATCAATTAGCGCTCCTGTTTCTGAAGATAATCTATTAGAAATAATACTTCTGTAATCTTTCATTTTCTGGAACAGAGCATCGCCATTTGTAAATGCTGTTGAAAACATAGAATGACTTGTACTAAAGTTACCAGTTTCAAAAACAGGAGTATCTTCAAATGCACTTTTGCCTTCTATTAAATCTATTTGTTGAGAAATATCTTTGGTTTGAATTTTATTTCCTCGAACATCAATATTTAAATCTTTAAAAGGCTTAACCGTAAAAGTGTAATCTAATTTGTTATAATGAGTTCTGCTGTAAGTTTTGTTAAAATATTCTCCACCATCAATTCTTGTAACTAACCAACCATTCTCTAAGGCCTTATTTCTAATATCTACTTGACTACCAAAAGCAAATGAGGTAGGTGCTCCGCCTAAAAATCCAATATTTTCTGTATAACCTTGCAAGTATTGACCATTGTTTTCTGTATAACTTATTTTACCTTGTTTTACAGAGGTAAGAATATTCCAAGTTCCTTTTAAAATTTGCTTTCCAATGGGTAATTTTTTCTTTTGTTTTATTCTAGCAGAATTTTTTCCTTTTGCGTTTTTACGTTGCGTTTTTGTTAATAAGAGCTTTTCAAAACCAACTTTCTTATACAACTTATCAAAGGAAAGAGTGGTATTTATATTATGTGTATTTGCGTTTTGAATTACATTACCAATTTGTTCTAAGATAGTATTGTCTTGCGACGACACTTGCCAATCAAAATCTGCTGTGTAAGCGTAATCTGCTTTCATAAAGCTTAGGAATGGAAACTTATCTAAAGGTAAATTATAAGTTGTATTTAGTTTTTGATGGTAATGGTTTGGTCTACCTGTATTAAAGAAATCATCAAAAATTTGTAAATCTTCTCCATTTCCAAAGGCATCATAAATATAACTATTAGTTGCGTTAAAGTTTAGTTGTATCGATTTTGTTAAATCAAAACCAACTGTATAATCCCAGTCAAATAAAAATCTACGTTGTTTTAATTCTGGTTGAGCAGTTAAACCCTCTACTAAATTTCTGGATTGTTGTTCGTTATAACTTCTATTAATTCTAGAGTTTAAAGCGAAGGTTTTTGGCACAGGATTAAAGTTTAAATCTTTTATAAACTTCCAGTATTTGCTTCTAAATTTTTCTGAATTTTTAAAGAATTCTATAGGTTTTGAATTAAAGTTGAAGTTATAAGCAGCAGAAGCTGATACATTCTCATTAATATACTTTTCTATATTGTAATCCCTATGGAATTCTTTATTATGGGAATAAGAAACTGCTAAGTTTTCTACATCATAAAACTTTGGTTTTTTCGTAGAATTTGGGTTTCTATTCTTTTTGACATTGATAAAACTGATACTTGTTCTTTTTGTGTAATCTCGAGAAAATTCACTATTTGGATTCTGCTCCAAAGCATCTTCTAATTTTACATCTTGATATTGAGGATCAAACTTTGGATCAACGAATTTTTCACCAACGCTGTAGCTCATCGGTAATTGAATACCCCATTTTTGTGGTGTTAAAACTTTACCTAAATTAATAGTTGTAGAAACATCGTATTGTTTTGTTTCGTCTAAACTACGCTGATTTACGCGATCTTCTACATTTCCAAAACCAATGGTTTTTACGCTTCCTGAAAGGGATACATTCGCAACATCAGCAAAATTTGCATCAGCATTCATAACCGCAGCCCAACCTCCTTTGTTGTCAAAACCTGATGAACGCAATTCATTAAACCAGATTTCTCCACTTTTATTTGAAGTAGTATTATTTCTTAAACCTAAAGTTATTGTTCTTAATTGCGCCAGTGTAGGATTTCCTTTTACTCGAATTTTAAATTCAGGAATATCATTTGGATTTTCAGATGGATAGATATCATTCACCAAGAATCCAGAACCATCTCTTTCTACTTTTAGTTTTCCAAAGGATTCCAAAATAGCATCTAGATTATTTGCTTCCGGCCAAATGTCGAGTGCAGAACTGCCATTTCTTGTTACTTTTAAAGGAACTTCGATTTGATAAAAATTATCATTTAAGTCTGTTCCTAATCTTATAACTGCTGAAAAATCATCATCACTTAAAGAACCTCCTCCTTCATTTTCTTGCAAATGCATAAACATTTTCAAATTTTTAAAACGTCTTAAATCTACACTTATATTTTTATAAATGGCCCTAGTTTTTTTAGTTTCTAAATCGTTAACTTTTAAGGTGACAGATTGTTCATTTTGTAATTGCACCGTGGTACTTCCTTGTAAACGTTCTCTTTCAATCCCTGGAGGTTCAATATAACTTCCATTATTTTGTTCTATACTAACAACGCCAACTTCAAAACCTTCTAATTCAGCCTGCGTTAATTCTCTGTCAGGATCTATTGCAGGATCTATCGTTTTTGTATATCGTCTCCAATCACCACGTACTAAATCGAGTTCACCAAATCTAATGACAACAGGCATTTTAAATTTTGTTAGGAACATTCTTATAAAACGAATACTGTTAAAATTAGAAATTCCATTTATTGGTGTTCCATTTCTAACGGGTACTCTAAATTGATACCATTTTGTTTGCTGTGTATTCCCGTTTTCTAAAGAAACAGAAGTTATTTTTTCGTCAACAATATAATTTCTACCTTTTACTAAATCTGCTTGATTAATAGATACCTTATACTCATAATAGCTCTCAACAGTATTCATTGTTTGATCTCTATTGATGTCCTCTACGTCGGGGTATGTTGAAGATGAAGTTGGATACGATTCTGGCGATTGATTTAATGTTGGCGAGTTGCCTTGTGTATTGTTGTAGTCTTTGTATCTTCTTACAATAGAGGCATTAATAGCGTCTAATTCTGCTCCTCTGAAAAATTGAAAATTATCAGATGAAATATCATTAGATTTTAATTTAGAGAAATTTATATTTAAGTTTAAAGAATCAGAAAGTTGCTTTAAATGTTCTTCTTCCTCAATGTCAGTTAACCCATCAAACCCTAAATCTTGATTTGTTCTTGCACCATCTTCTTCACTGAAAGCATAAATAATTGACGGGCTTCTTGGCACATCTCCCCAAGTCGTTCTATTCACATTAGAGCCATCAACCTTTAAACCATTTTCGGGCAAGCCGTTTTCAAACATCTTACGATTATCCTTAACAATGTCTTCAGATATGTTTCCTAAATTGATATATAAATCTCCAACTTGATTTGATAAATCATTCGGGTTTATGCCTTGTGGCAAACCTTCTTCATTTGTAATAGAATAATTTTGATAAGGATCCATCACCCAAAATTGAATAAATTCAACATTCGCTTGATCAAAATTATTCGTAGTTAAAGGACGCATAATTCCACCCCAGTTCTCATTAGGATTCTTAAAAGTTCCGTCATTATTAACATCGCTGTCTAAAGTGTTAAAGTTGTAAGAGCCTCTTTCTTGAGGAAAGTAGGCTAAATCTAACGTTCTAACTAAAGAATTTTGAGTAATGTCTAATTGTACATTTGGGAATAATTCTCTATAATTAATTTGTCTTGTTTCCGCTCTAGATAATTCATCAGCATCTATACTTGGCGGAGTTTGTCCAATGCCGTAAAAAATTTGATCTACATTATACCATGCTAATTTTCCTCTTTTATAATTGTATGATAAATTATTTTGATCTCCGTTAAAGCCATTAAAATATTTTGGAGTACTTGCTTCGTACCAATCTAAAGGAGATAATAAACTAATAGGTATTTGTGATGCTTCAAAATCATCTATATATGAAGTGGCAGCGCCAGCTACATCTATTCCACTTGGCGTTCCCGGTAATAAATATGCCATATCTGCTCTAACAGATAAATTGGAAGGAACATCTGTATCTACAAAGGGTAATTTGTTTGCTAATTTTGTAAAATAAGGAACCTCAGTAGAATAATCTATGTTTACACCAAACATGGTATTATCGATAGGCTCAGCACCAAAATTAACTTTAGGAGTTAAAGGTCTTTCATTTACATTTAAAATAGTTGCACCCACTACAAAATCTTCAGAAAATTTATGCTCAATATCAACGCCCATATAGGTTTTTCTTTGTTGATTAAAAACAGCATTATTTTCGGTTGATACATTTATAGGAGTTCCAGAAGCTTGTAGGCCTGGATCTATAATTTGCACTCTCCCTAATTGATAATCAACCACAAAATCAACACCTTCTACCAATTGTCTTCCGCCAGCAGAAACTTTCACAGAACCTCTTGGAACATTGAAAGCACCAATTGGAATCCCTCCAGAGTTTTCTGATTTAAAATACCCTTTTAAGAAATATTTATCTTTATTCTGAAAGTTGTTTTTGATGTTTATTTTTGTATTTAAATATAAATCTTTAAATAAATAAACGTCATCTGCAGCATTTGTTAATTTGTTAGCCAAACCATTACCAAAAGGTTCTGGATCTGGAAAAATAATATATCCATTTTGAGAGTTTACAGTAATTCCTTCTACATAATCAAAGAAGCCATCCGCAGTTCTAAACTGACTTTGGTCTAATTGGTCTAGTTTTAATACCTGAATTAATGGAGTGTTAGCAATATCTGTAGTTTGTGCATTTTGTAATACATTTGAAGGTATACCAGTCGCATCGTCTCTATACTGTATTTCAAAACGAAAGCCATCTTGGGTTAATGGATATGCACCTAATGCGTACACATTTTTCATCATTAAACGCCAAGTAGGAAAAGATTCTTCTCCACCATTTCCATTATCTCTTTTTGTAGTTAATATTTCACTACGTAACAATTTTACAGCTAGATTTTGTGGTGCTTGAATTCCGTCGTTAGAAAACTCACCCACTTTAAAAGATTTTTCAGCACTTCCATTAACAGTTCCTGCAACAGTATATTCGTAAGCAACGGCTAAAACTTCTCCATCATTTAATCTTCTATTTAAGGAAATATAACCTAATTGTGGATTTAAGGTATATTCATTTAAATCTAGTTTTCGAGCATTTTCGAGCATCGAATAATCTGTTCCTTGCTCCATTTGAAATTCACGATTTAATGTGTTTTCAACATTAGAAACATCCCTAATTCCTGCTAAAACATTCGTATCATAAATATTATTTGCATTGTTTTGAGGCAGATTTATGGTGGTTGATACATTGTTTAAATTAATATTTATGCTAACCGGGTTCGTGCTTTGCACAGTTCCATTGCTATTTACAAGATTTTTGTAAGTGTTATTAATATTGTTAGATTCTCCAATATCTGCAAAAGCAACGATACTTCTAAAATCTTCAGTGCTCGCATTTCTGTTAGTCACCCAAACTTCTATTCTTGTGATATTAACTTGACTGCTTATTAAAGGATAGTTTTTTAAAGAATTTGCATAATTATCTATAAAAAATTGTGATAAGAAAAAGTGTCTATCATTATCATAGTCTGTAGTTCTTAACTCAAAGGGTTGAATTGATGCACCTGCTTCTGCGACGATAGTCTTGCTTTCAGAGTTTTGTTGAGAAAAAACAGCTGTTATGTTTGTGTTACCAAATTTTAATTGAGTTTTTACACCAAACAAACTTTGAGCACCATTTATTAAAGAGTTTTTAATTGGCATTTCTACATTACCCGCTTCAATACCTTGCAAGATGTCATCTTCTGTTGGGGTATAATCTATCTTTACAAGATTCTGAAAATCGAAAGTAGATTGTGTGTCATAATTTGCAGTAAATTCTAAACGTTCACCAACCTTTGCACGAATACTCGCATTAATTTGTTGATCAAAATCAAAGGTAAGACTACTTCTGTTTTCTTCAGATATTTGAGGGTTATCAGTATTTTGATAGATAAAACCAAGTTTTAGATTTAAATTCCCTGTTGGTGTTACTTTTACTGTATTTCCGCCGAAGATAGATTCAAAAAATTTAGAGTCTGTGTAATAAGTTGGTAACAAGTCTTTTTGTGCAGCTGCAGCACCTTTCTTTTTACCGTCTGCAGCACTTACTTTATTTTTAAAATATTCCAACATATCTCGTTTTAAACGATATTGTTGATATTCTTTTTGAGTTAAGAAAATTGGCGTACTTGTATAAAATTCACCTATTTTCTCTAAAATAATGTACCTGTTTAATTCTTTGTCAAAAATAATTTCTTTTTCCGCTAAATCATCTAAAAAAAGGTCTCCTCTTTGTGTGTGATTAAAATTGTATTTTAACTGTAAAGTATCAATTTTTAGGTTAGTTGAATCTTTTACCTTTTTGGTTTGAGCGGAAGAAGATAAGTTTACTAAAAAAGTAAAAAGGACTAATAAAAGTATATTTTTTAATAATCTGATCAATTTATTATAAGTTTTTTAAAGCTGATTTAATAATTTGTTCCACAGAAGCTTCATGGTTTTCTTTTAAAACTGCACTCACAACTTTTTCAGATTGTTTTCTATTAAAGCCTAAAACTTCTAAAGCAGATAACGCTTCATCTTTATTAGTATTGCTTGAGTTTATAGAAATTTCGTCAATATTAAACGTTTTCATGATTTTATCTTTTAAATCTACAATTACTCTTTGGGCAGTCTTTATTCCAATTCCTTTTACAGCTTGTATTAGTGGTACATTTTCTGAAGCTATTGCATTTTGTATTTCTTCTGATGTCATTGATGACAGCATTGTTCGTGCAATACTCGGACCAACACCTGAAACAGAAATTAATAATTTAAAAATTTCTCTTTCTGTTTTATTGATAAAGCCAAAAAGCGTGTGTGCATCTTCTCTTATAGATAAATGCGTAAATAAAACCACATTTTCACTATCAGGTAAACTAGAAAAAGTATTTAAAGAAATGTGTAACAAATAACCAACACCATTGCAATCGATAACAACTTCTGTTGGGTTTTTCTCTACCAATCTACCTCTAACTTGTGTAATCATGAATTTCTTTTATCGGTCTAAAGTAATCAATTATTTATTCTTTTCTCTTTGTTGAGCGTCAACACATGCTAAAGCTGCCATATTTACCATTTCATCAACACTTGCACCTAGTTGCAAAACATGCACTGCCTTGCTTAAACCTAAAATTACTGGACCGATAGATTCTGCTCCTTGAACTTGTTTAAGTAGTTTGTAGGTGATATTTGCAGATTCTAAATTCGGAAAAATTAAAACATTTACTTTTTTACCATTCAATTTAGAAAATGGAAACTCTTTTGCTAGCATTTCAGGGTTCAATGCAAAATCTGCTTGAATTTCTCCATCAACAATTGCATCAGGGTAATGACGATGAATAAAAGTAACTGCTTCTTTAATTTTTATAGATGTTTCGGTGTTAATAGATCCAAAATTAGAAAAAGACAACATGGCAATATTTGGTTTCATACCAAACATTTTCACCAAATTTGAGGTCATTTGCGTAATCTTTACCAAATCTTTTGCTGAAGGATTGATATTGATAGTGGTATCTGCTAAAAACAAAGGACCTTGTTTAGTAAGCATTAGGTTACAAGCAGCAATTTTAGAAATGCCTTTTTCTTTTTCAATTAACTCAAGCATTGGTTTTACAACAGTGGGATAGGGTCTAGAGTAGCCAGTAATTAAGGCGTCAGCTTCATTTTCATTGACCAACATAGCTCCAAAATAATTACGCTCACGCATTAATTTTTTTGCTTCAGATAAAGTTCGTCCTTTACGCTGTCTTCTTTTCCAATAAGCTTCTCCAAATCGATCTCTACGCTCTTTTTCTTCATCAGTTTTAGGGTCAAAAATTGGTACATCGGCAGTGAAGCCAATTTCTTCCTTTAGCGCTAAAATTAATTCTTTACGTCCGAGTAAAATAGGTTTTCCGAGTTTTTCTTCATGGACTCTTTGTGCCGCTTTTAAGACATCTAAATGATCAGCCTCAGCAAAAACAATTCGTTTTAAATTGCTTTTTGCTCTATTATGAATCATTCTAATTTCTTTACTTCCAGAGCCAGATCTTTCCATTAGTTCTTCTCTGTACTTTTTCCAATCAGAAATTGGTTCTAAAGCAACTCCAGAATCCATGGCCGCTTTGGCAATTGCTGGAGGAATTTCATAAATTAATCTTGGATCAAATGGTTTTGGAATGATATATTCTCTTCCGTAAGTTAAACTTACTTCGTCATACACAATATTTACTTGTTCGGGTACAGATTGCTTCGCTAAATCAGCTAAAGCATGCACTGCAGCCATTTTCATTTCTTCATTAATTTTGGTAGCTCTTACATCTAAAGCACCTCTAAAAATAAACGGAAAACCAAGTACATTATTTACTTGATTAGGATGATCTGATCTACCAGTAGCCATTAAAATATCATCTCTAGTAGCAATTGCTAAATCATAATTGATTTCAGGAACAGGATTTGCCATTGCAAAAACAATAGGGTCTTTTGCCATCGATAATAACATTTCTGGAGAAACTATATTTCCCATAGAAAGTCCAATAAAAACATCTGCATTTTGCATTGCTTCCTCTAATGTATTTATATCTTGATTCGTTGCAAACTCTGCTTTTTGAGAAGTGAGATTTTCCCTATCTTTTCGGATAACACCTTTGCTGTCGCACATGACAATATTTTCTCTTTTTGCCCCTAATTTTAGATACAAACGTGTGCAAGAAATTGCGGCAGCACCTGCGCCATTCACAACCATTTTTATTTTAGAAATATCCTTTTCTGTAATTTCAACAGCATTTTTTAAAGCTGCTGCAGAAATAATAGCGGTTCCATGCTGGTCATCATGCATTACAGGAATATCTAATTCTTCTTTTAACCTTCTTTCGATCTCAAAAGCTTCGGGAGCTTTGATGTCCTCTAAATTTATACCTCCAAAAGTTGGTGCAATTGCTTTTACGGTTTGTATAAAAAGCTCTACATCAGTTGCGTCTACTTCAATATCAAAAACATCAATATCAGCAAATATTTTAAAAAGTAATCCCTTTCCTTCCATTACTGGTTTTGACGCTTCGGGACCGATATCACCCAAACCTAAAACCGCAGTTCCGTTAGAAATTACGGCTACTAAATTTCCTTTAGAAGTGTATTTGTAAACATTTTCTTTGTTTTTGGCAATTTCTAAACAAGGCTCTGCCACACCGGGAGAATACGCGAGCGCTAAATCGTGCTGAGTAGCATATTTTTTAGTGGGAACAACCTCGATTTTCCCTGGTTTTGGTTTTGCGTGGTACAGTAAAGCTTCGTGTCTTTTTCTAGAATCGCTCATAAATTGTTGTATACTATATTGTAGTCGACAAATATAGGCTTTTCAGTCAAAGAGCAAATGAAATTTTATTACTTTTAGAAACTAATAAATTATTATCAATATCTTTTAAGTCACTCGTTTTTAACAACATCACATAATCGAAGAAACTATTATAGGTTGTTTAACAAATTTTAAAGATTTGATTGTAACATAAACTTTATTTTTACGTCTGTTAAGTAAAATCAGCCATGAAAAAAATTATTACCTTATTTTTTCTTTTTGTTTCAGTAACTTTTATTGGGCAAGTAAAAGGGAAAATTACAGATATGAAAAACAATCCTCTTTCATTCGTGAGTGTCTATCTAGATAATACAGTTACGGGTACAACTTCTAATGATAATGGCGATTATATTTTAGATCTTATTAGGAAAGGAAAATATACTATTGTTTTTCAGTTTTTAGGTTTTAAAACGGTAAAAAAAGAAGTGGAAATTTCTTCATTTCCTTTTTATCTAAATGTTAAGTTAGAGGAAGAAAGTGTGCAGTTAAGTGAAATTTCTATTTCAACTAAAGACAATCCTGCGAATAGGATTATTAGAAATGTAATTGCGAATAAAGATAAGAACACAGATAAGTTTGCAAATTATACAGCCAAGTTTTATTCACGTGGATTGTATCGAATCAAAGATGCGCCAAAGAAATTTTTAGGTCAAACTTTGGGCGATTTTGGTGGAGGTTTAGATTCAACAAGGAGTGGTATTATTTATCTCTCTGAAACTATTTCTGACATTAAATTTCAGAAAAAACCTAAAAATTTTAAAGAGAATATTATTGCGTCTAAAGTTAGCGGACAAGACAACGGTATCAGTTTTAATAGGGCAGAAGATGCAAATATCAATTTTTATGAAAACAGTGTCGAGTTTGGTAATAATTTGGTTTCACCTCTTTCTACAAACGCTTTTAGTTACTATAAATTTAAATTAGAGGGAACTTTTTATGATAAAAACGGAAGGCTTATCAATAAAATAAAGATCCTTCCAAAACGTAAAAATGATCCTGTTTTTAATGGGTCATTATATATTGTAGAAGACGATTGGGCGCTTTATGGCGCGGATGTTTCAGTTACTGGAGCACAAGTAAATATTCCTGTGGTTGATGTTTTAAAACTAAAACAAAATTATAATTATTCTGATAAGAATGATGCTTGGGTTTTAATCAGTCAAAGTATAGATTTTAGAGTAAATGCTTTAGGCTTTAAGTTCGATGGACGCTTTTCTTCTGCTTTTTCTAATTATGATTTTATACCTAATTTTAATGAAAAAACATTTACAAATGAGGTTTTAACTTTTGAGAAAGAAGCTACTGAAAAAGATTCTTCTTATTGGATTACTTTAAGGCCTGTTCCGTTAACCACAGAAGAGGTGAAAGATTATGAAGTTAAAGATAGTTTAAAAGTAGTTCGTAAATCAAAAAAGTATTTAGACTCAGTAAATAAAAAGCAGAATAAGGTTAGTTTTCTCTCTCCAATTACCGGTTATACCTATAAGAATTCTTTCGAAAAATGGTCTTTGTCTTATGATGGCCTCATAAAAGATTTAGGATTTAATACTGTGCAGGGTTTTAATACTTCTATGGGTGTTAGTTATTCTAAAAATATTAACGACAAGGGAAATTGGTGGAGTGCAGGTGTAAATGTTAATTATGGTTTTTCAGAAAAAATAGCAAGGCCAACATTCTTTTTCAATAAAAAATGGAATAATATTTCTAGACCAAGAATGTCTATTTCTGTTGGGGTAACAACTGCCCAATTTAATGGAAGAAATCCGATTTCTAAAATGGATAATTTAGTACGCTCTTTATTAAGAAGAGAAAATTATTTGAAAATTTTTGAGAAAGAGTTTGCTAAAATTATGTATTCCGAAGAGATTAAAAATGGTATTTACTTTTCATCATCTTTAGAATATGCAAATAGAAAACCACTTTTTAACACCAATAATTATTCTTTTGCACGTCAAAGTAAAACAAAGCCTTATACTTCTAATAATCCTTTAGACCCAACAGATTATATAAATACGGTATTTACAGAGCATAGCATAGCTTCATTAAAAGTAGGTGCAACTTTTATCTTCAATCAAAAATATTTATCCTACCCTCATAGGAAATTTAATATTGGAAATACAAAATACCCATCTTTGAGTTTAACATACAGGAAAAATTTTGGAGCCTCAAATTCTGAATTAAATTCTGATGTATTTGTAGCCAACATAAGACAAAATATTGATGCTGGAAATTATGGGAAACTAGCTTACAATATTGGAGGAGGACTCTTTTTGAAAAAGAAAAACATTGCTTTCATGGATAATTTGCAAGCCAATGGAAATCAGCTGCTATTTATCACAGATAATCAATTAAGTAGTTTTGGCTTGTTAGAGTATTATAAGTTTTACACGAATGATAGATATGCAGAAGCACATCTAGAACATAATTTTAAAGGATCGGTTTTGGGTAAAATTCCTTTAATTAATAACCTAAACTTTCATTTAGTTGGAGGGGTAAAAAGTTTGTTTATGGCGGATAAAAAACCTTACTCAGAATACTCTCTTGGATTAGATAATATTGGTTTTGGTAAATGGCGATTCTTAAGAATTGATTATGTAAAATCTTTTCATGCCGGAATTAAGAATGATGGATTCTTATTAAGATTGAATATATTAAATTAATACTTTTATCTTTGTTTATGATGAAAATAAAAACACTTTTTTTTGGAATTACAACAGATCTAGTAGGTACTTCAAATTTAGACTTAGAGCTTTCCGAAGCCTCAACTGTTGAAGATTTTAAAAATTTGTTGAAGAAAGATTATCCTCAGTTAGAAAATTTGGATTCTTATGCAATTGCAGTAAATGAAAGTTATGCAACGGGTGATTTGATTCTAAATGGAAATGATACAGTTGCTGTAATTCCTCCCGTGAGCGGGGGTTAAAGCTATCTCAAATATTTCTTATCAATATAAAAAGTTCCAAAAGGTAAAATAGAAGCTAATAATACTATTGCTAAAGTTATATTTTTCCATTTCATCTGTTTCTTGAGCATAATCGCTAAAATAATATAGAGTATAAATAGAATTCCGTGAGGCATTCCAAACATTTTTACAAAACTTGGATCTTTTAAAGCGTATTTATAATATAGGCCTAAGCTCATTAATAATAAGTAAGAAACTCCTTCTAAAAAACTAACAACTCTAAAGATACTTTTCATTTTTATGAAGTATTGAAAATTAGGTTGCAAAGATACATTTTGAATCATTATTTTTGTTCATCAATGAAAAGAACTTCAATAAAAATTACAGGAAAAAAATTAGACTTACAGGAATGTTACAGTTTTGTAGAGGATGCTTCTTGTGGCGGAATATCAGCTTTTATTGGTGTAGTTAGAAATGATACACAGGGAAAAGAAGTAATACAGTTAGATTTTTCTACCTATAAACCAATGGCAATTAAGGAAATGCAAAAAATTGCAGACTTGGCTTTAGTAAAATTTGACATTCATAAAATAGCCATTCATCACGCAGAAGGCATGTTGCAAATTGGCGCTATTCCTGTTATTATCACGGCTTCAGCGAAACACAGAAAAGCGGCTTTTAGGGCTTGTGAATTCGCTATTGACACTCTAAAAGAAAGTGTGCCTATTTGGAAAAAGGAACATTTCTCTGATGGCGATGTGTGGGTAAATGCGCATCCTTAGTTTTTATCTTCTTATCGTTCATGCCTTAATAAGTTCTTGGCATTTTTTAAACTGAGCCTATTAATATTTGGCTTTATTGACCGAAGCTTATTGTTGAATATTCTTCACTGAGCGGCTCTGCAACCACAAGTAAAATTGTAAACCAAATAAAATTGCACCAGATAATAAATGTATAGCTTGTGTTCCTAGAGGAAATTCTGCATAATACATTAAAATTCCTGTAATGGTTTCAAGAAAGATTAAAAAGACAATCCAATTTACGAGCTTATAGCCTAAGTTTTTAATTTGATTCAGATAGAACATTCCAAAGTTAACCAAGACAATCGCTATCGTAAAGGATCTATGAAAGTAGAATTTAAAACTCGGATTCATTAAGCTATATTCTTTGTTTTCAAAACCAAAGAGTTTTACTTGTTCATCTATAAATTGTCTTACTTGGGTACCCATCGCAATTTGAATCAAAGAGAAAATAACAGAAAAAAGCAGTAATTTATTAAAGATAGAATTATATTTGAACACCTTTTTTTTGTCCGAAATAATAAATTTTAATTGTAGTAAAAGAGCAATTATAACTAATCCAACAACCATATGAATAGTAATAATTGTAGGTTTTAGATTGGTGTCTACAACAGTTTTTCCTAACCAAGCTTCAAACAACATTAAAAAGAAAGCCGCAAATGATAATAACGGAATTATCTTTTTTGTTTTCCAGAACTTAGCTGCTCCATAGATTAGAAATAAGAAAACAAAACCTGATAAAACAGAGGCCAATCTGTTTATATATTCTGTCCAAGTGTGATATTTATTAAACTTAGCATAATCATGCTTTGTATAGTTTTTCCAATTATTTTTATTGAATTCTGATGAAGTTTTGACATCACTTTCAGCAACAAATAGAACTTCGTCTTTAATGATGATAAAACCTTTTTTGAATTCTGTATTTGGTTTCCAACTAATTTGTTCCTCAGAAGTTGGTGGAATGTAATATCCAAAACATTTTGGCCAATCAGGGCAACCCATTCCAGAGCCAGTCATTCTAACAATAGAACCTGCTAAAAAAATTAAATACACAGAAATAATTGCAATTTGTACAATTTTCGGAAATCTACTTTTCATTAGTAATAAATATTTTCACAAAAATACTGCAAAAACAAGTCGTTTGAAATATTTTAAACGACTTGTTCTTATATAAATAAAATCTAAATAATATTAAATAGGTTTTTTAATATCTACTAGGTTTTTTTTCAATAAGTCAGATGTATAAAATAACTTTCTGTAATTTTATATTAATTTTTATAGGTTTAAAAATTTATCTTCGATTCTAAATCGTTTGGCATCGTTAAAGAGTTTACTTTTTTAGCTAGTGGTATAATTTTCAAAAACTTATATTTTCGAATAAAAAAATAAAGCAAAAAAAAAATCGTCTAAAATATTTTAGACGATTTTTTTGTAAAAATTTAAAGACAGTGATTAAAGTACTCTAACATCTACTGCATTTAAACCTTTTCTACCTTCTTTTAGGTCAAACTCTACTGTGTCGCCTTCTCTAATTTCATCAATTAATCCAGATACATGTACAAAGTACTCTGTATTTGAATCGTCTTCTGTTACAAATCCAAATCCTTTTGATTCGTTGAAGAATTTTACTGTTCCTTTTTTCAAAATAATATATTATAAGTGTTAATAATAGAGCAAAGATACAATATAATGCTGAGCAATAACATTTTTATCTATTTTGAATTAAAAATAATTTTTGATGGATAGCCTTTAAATAAATTATTAAGATTTTTTTTAAAAAAAAATAACCCAAAAAAGAAATAAAAATGAATTTTGAAAGGAAGTCAATAGAATTAGGGCTTCAGGTTTTTTTTTAATTTTAAAAATCTAAAAATCAGATAATTGAGGATATCGTAAAAAGTTCAAAAAAATCAAAAAAGAACTATATTGTTAAAAACTTTAAGGGTTTTGTGAATAAGTATAACTTTCATTTTGGAACAAAAAATTCAATCTTTGTAAGGGTCGTTTTTACGATTTAATAATATTACATAACTCTCAAATTTTTAACATAAATGTCTTCTAAAGAACCAATTTTACAACCTAATGATAATCGATTTGTAATTTTTCCAATTCAACATAATGATTTGTGGGAATGGTACAAGAAACAACAAGCCTGTTTTTGGACAGCAGAAGAAATTGATTTACAATCTGATGTGATTGATTGGACGACTAAGTTAACAGATGACGAACGTTATTTTATAAAACATATTTTAGCGTTTTTTGCTGCTTCTGATGGAATTGTTAATGAAAATTTAGCAGAGAATTTTGTAAATGAAGTTCAATATTCGGAAGCTAAGTTTTTCTATGGTTTTCAAATTATGATGGAAAATGTTCATTCAGAGACCTATTCTTTATTGATTGACACCTATGTAAAGGACGAGGTAGAAAAAGATAGATTATTTAGAGCTATTGAAGTTTTTCCTGCAATTAGGAAAAAAGCAGATTGGGCTTTAAAATGGATTGAGTCTGATTCTTTTGCAGAAAGATTAATTGCATTTGCTGCAGTAGAAGGAATCTTCTTTTCAGGAGCATTTTGTTCTATATTCTGGTTAAAGAAAAGAGGATTATTACCTGGGTTAACTTTTTCTAACGAGTTAATTTCAAGAGATGAGGGTATGCATGCTGATTTCGCAGTGCATTTGCATAATAATCATATTGTAAATAGAGTCTCTCCAGAACGTATTAGAGAAATTATAATTGATGCATTAAATATAGAACGTGAGTTTATTACAGAATCTTTACCAGTAAGTTTAATTGGTATGAATTCAAAATTAATGACACAATATTTAGAGTTTGTAGCAGACAGATTATTACTAGAGTTTGGCTGTGAAAAAGAATACGAAGCAACAAATCCTTTTGACTTTATGGAGATGATTTCTTTAGAAGGGAAGACTAATTTCTTCGAAAAAAGAGTATCTGAATACCAAAAAGCCGGAGTAAAATCTGGAGGAACAGGAAGCATTAGTTTTGATTCAGATTTTTAGATTTAATCAAATCCCCTGAATTACGAGTAAATACCGTATAAATTAAATTACCATTCTGAGTACCTCAGAATTACTAAAAATAAACTGCCAAAAAGTGGATGTTTTGGCGGCTTTAATAATAACTTTTAAATAAAACCAGTAAACCAATGTATGTAGCTAAAAGAGACGGCAAGAAAGAACCAGTGATGTTCGATAAAATCACATCAAGAGTTAAAAAAATGTGTTACGGATTGAACAAAATAGTAGATCCAGTAAAAGTTGCAATGCGTGTAATTGAAGGTTTGTATGATGGAGTAACTACTTCAGAATTAGATAACTTAGCTGCTGAAACTGCAGCTACAATGACTACAGCACATCCAGATTATGCTAAATTAGCTGCAAGAATAGCCGTTTCTAATTTACATAAAAACACTAAAAAGTCATTTTCAGATACTATGGATGATTTATATTATTATGTAAATCCACGTACAGAGAAAAAAGCACCATTATTGGCTGATGATGTGTATAAAATCATCAAAGACAATGCGGAAAAATTAGATTCTACTATTATTTACAATAGAGACTTTAATTACGATTATTTTGGTTTTAAAACTTTGGAACGTTCTTATCTGTTAAAATTGAATGGTCAAATTGCAGAACGTCCACAACATATGTTAATGCGTGTCTCTATAGGTATTCATAAGAATGATATTGATGAAGCAATAGCTACTTATGAATTAATGAGTAAAAAGTACTTTACACATGCAACACCAACATTATTCAATGCAGGTACTCCAAAACCACAAATGTCCTCTTGTTTTTTGCTACAGATGCAAGATGATAGTATTGAAGGAATTTATGATACTTTAAAACAAACAGCAAAAATTTCACAATCTGCAGGAGGTATCGGTTTGTCATTACACAACATTAGAGCAACAGGTTCTTACATTGCAGGCACTAACGGAACCTCTAATGGAATTGTACCAATGTTAAAGGTTTTTAATGACACAGCACGTTATGTAGATCAAGGAGGAGGAAAACGTAAGGGATCTTTTGCGATGTACTTAGAGCCTTGGCATGCTGATATTTTTGATTTTTTAGATTTAAAGAAAAATCACGGAAAAGAAGAAATGCGTGCAAGAGATTTATTCTATGCAATGTGGATTTCGGATCTTTTTATGGAACGTGTTCAAGAAGATGCTGATTGGACTTTAATGTGTCCTCATGAATGTCCACATTTATATGACTCTTATGGGGAAGAATTTGAACGTCTATATACAAGTTATGAAGCCGCAGGTAAAGGTAGAAAAACTATAAAAGCTCGTGAACTTTGGGAGAAAATATTAGAATCTCAAATTGAGACAGGTACTCCTTATATGTTGTATAAAGATGCTGTAAACCGTAAAACGAATCAGAAGAATTTAGGTACAATTCGTTCTTCAAACTTATGTACAGAAATTATGGAATACACTGCAAAAGACGAAGTTGCAGTTTGTAACTTAGCTTCTATTGCTTTACCAATGTTTATTTCTGAAAAAGAAAATGGAGAAAAATTCTTCAATCATAAAAAATTATTCGATGTTACTAAAAAAGTAACTCGTAATTTAGATACTGTAATCGATGCTAATTTTTATCCTGTAATTGAAGCAGAAAATTCTAACTTTAGACATAGACCAATTGGTCTAGGTATTCAAGGTTTAGCAGATGCTTTTATTATGTTGCGTTTACCTTTTACTTCGGAAGAGGCTCAAAAATTAAATCAAGAAATTTTTGAAACAATGTACTTTGCAGCTGTAACTTCTTCAATGGAAATTTCGAAAGCAAAAGGAGCGTATTCTACATTTAAAGGTTCTCCGATGTCTGAAGGAGAATTTCAATTTAATATGTGGGGAATCAAAGATGATGAATTAAGTGGAAATTGGAATTGGGGTAAATTACGTAAAGATGTAATCCAACATGGAGTTAGAAACTCTTTATTGGTGGCACCAATGCCTACTGCATCAACTTCCCAAATTTTAGGAAACAATGAAGCTTTTGAACCATACACATCTAATATTTATACAAGAAGAGTATTATCAGGAGAATTTATTGTGGTAAATAAACATTTACTTGAAGATTTAGTAGAGCTAAATTTGTGGGATAATGATATGAAAGAAAGCATTATGCGTGCAAATGGGTCTATTCAACACATTGAAGAGATTCCTGCTGAATTACGAGAATTGTATAAAACAGTTTGGGAAATGAGTATGAAAGATATTATTGATATGGCACGCCATAGAGGGTATTTTATCGATCAATCTCAGTCTTTAAACTTATTCATGAAAGATCCTGATTTTGGAAAATTAACTTCAATGCATTTTTATGGATGGAAATCTGGTTTAAAAACAGGAATGTATTACTTAAGAACAAAATCAGCAGTAAATGCAACTCAGTTTACAGTTTCTAAAGAAAAGAAAGCAGCTGTTATAGAAGAAGAGAAACCAATGAGTCCTGCGGAATTTAAAGCCATGGTAGATGCTTCTAAAAATGGAACACCAGATGATGATTGTTTGATGTGTGGTTCTTAAAATCACATATATTACTCCCTCGAAAAAGGGAATCCATTAAAATAAAAAATAGATAAAAAGAGAAGCAGAAATGCTTCTCTTTTTTATTTATAAATAATATCTTTATCTCTAAAAAATTTTATTACATGAACACTTTTTTTTGATGATTAAAAAAATATTATTTCCTACTTTCTTAGTTATACTCGCTATAATTCTATATTTCAATCCAAATTTCAAGACAATTGCAGCGGGTGTTGCAGTTTTACTTTTTGGTGTTATCTTACTTGAGGAAGGATTTAAAGTTTTTACAAAAGGGCCATTACAGTTTTTTTTAAAACAGACGACTGATAAGTTGTATAAGAGCATTACCGCTGGGGCTTTTGTAACTGCTTTTATACAGTCTAGTTCTTTAGTTTCTGTTATTACAATTTCTTTTATAAGTGCGGGCTTAATAAGTCTTTCAGGAGGTTTAGGTTTAATTTTTGGAGCAAATATTGGTACTACTGCAACCGCTTGGTTAGTGGCTGGTTTTGGTCTAAGAATTAAAATAGCTTCTTTGGCAATGCCAATGCTAATTTTTGGACTTATTTTTTCCTTTAAAAAGAATCTTATTTTTAAAGGAATTGGAAATGTTTTAGCAGGATTAGGTTTCTTTTTTTTAGGGATTTATTATATGAAAGAAGGTTTTGATGTTTTTAAAGAATTCATCGACTTATCTCAGTTTGCAGTTTCAGGATTTTTAGGTGCTATAATTTATACAGGTATAGGAATCATTATAACAACAATACTGCAATCTAGTAGTGCGGCTTTAGCATTAATATTAGCGGCTTTAGCTACAGGTCAAATAGAATACGCGAATGCTTTAGCGCTGGCAATTGGCGCAAATATAGGAACTACGATAACTGCGATTTTAGGATCCTTAGGTTCAAACATTGCAGGTAAAAGATTAGCAGTAGCACATCTAATTTTTAATGTTTCTACAGGGTTAATTGCCTTGATATTTATCTTCCCATTGGCAGATTTCGTAAATTATTTATCAGAATTTTTAAATTTTAAAGAAACAGATTACACTTTAAAATTAGCATTATTTCACACAATTTTTAATGTTTTAGGAGTCGTATTAATGATTCCTTTTATCCGTAAATTAGAAATCTTTTTATTAAGAATATTTAAAGAAATTGAAAATAAAGGAATTGATGAACCAAAATACTTAAATGAAGCTATTTTGAAATTTCCTGGAACATTAATTTCGGCAGTCCTAGAAGAATCTAAATATCTTTACAAGAATGCAATTTTTGAGATTGTTGCTCATGCCTTAAATATTCATAGAGATGACATTAAATCAGATATAAACATTAAAAAGATAATTAAACAATCTGACAAGAAAATTCCAATTGATATAGAAGATCTTTATTACAGTAAAGTTAAAAATATTTATGGTCAGATTATCAATTTTGTAACAAGAGGTCAGCAAGAATTGAAACTAACAAAACAGCAAAACAAGAGATTATCAGAATTAAAATTAGCCAATAGAAGAATGGTTGAAATTATAAAGGATACAAAAGAGTTAGAGAAAAACGTATCAGTATTTTTAGTTTCGGATAATGAAGAGATCAAAAATGAATACAATAAGTTTAGAAAAAAAGTTGTGAAGGTTTTAAGAGTGATCTATTTGTTTAGAAAAAAAGAAGATAAAGATGAATATTTTAATCAATTAATGATTTTAAAGAGAGAAGCCAAAACGGCGCTAAAAGAAGATAATAAATCTTTAGACAGATTAATAAGAAAAAATCTAATTACAACAGATATGGCATCATCTTTAGTAAACGATAATGTGACCGTGAATGATTTAATCAAGAAATTAATTCAGGTTGCAGAATTATTATATTCAGAAAAAGATGTAATTTTAGAAACGGTTATAAATAATAAAATTCAACAATGAACTGGGAACAACTCCTTTCTTTAAAACGCTATGGCGATAGACAAACGCGCACTAGAGCAGCACAAGATGAAACACGACTGGGTTTTGATGTAGATTTTGATAGAATCATATTTTCATCAGCATTTAGAAGCCTGCAAGATAAAACACAAGTAATTCCGTTATCCGAAACAGATTTTGTACACACACGCTTAACACATAGTTTAGAAGTATCTGTGGTGGGAAGAACTTTAGGGAGAAGAGTTGGTAAAGTGTTGTTAGAGCGTCATCCAAATTTAGCAGAACTTGGTTATACTTTTAATGATTTTGGCACTATAGTTGCAGCTGCCTCTGTAACACATGATATTGGAAATCCGCCTTTTGGACATTCTGGAGAAAAAGCAATTGGAGAGTATTTTAAATCTGGGAAAGGAATAAAGTATAAAGAACAGCTATCTGCAAAAGAATATCAAGATTTAATAGATTTTGAAGGAAATGCAAACGGATTTAAAATTTTAACGGAATCAAGAGAAGGGGTTTCTGGAGGGTTGAGGTTGTCTTATGCAACATTAGGTGCTTTTTTAAAATACCCTAAAGAAAGCTTGCCAAAAAAACCAACGAATCATATTATCGATAAAAAGTATGGCTTTTTTCAGTCAGAAAAAGAATCGTTTTTAGATATAGCCACAGATTTAGGTTTAAAACAAAAATCGATTTCAGGTGATATTTCTTTTTATCGTCATCCACTAGCTTATTTAGTAGAAGCAGCAGATGATATTTGCTACACAATTATCGATTTTGAAGACGGAATTAACTTGGGCTTAATTGAAGAAGAATTCGCTTTAGAATACCTAATTAAGTTAGTGAAAGATACAATTGATAGTAAAAAATATCACTCTTTACCTTATAAGAAAGACAGAGTAAGTTATTTAAGAGCTTTAGCAATTGGTGTTTTAATTAATGAAGCAGTAGACATTTTTCTAGGAAATGAAGAAGCAATTTTAAACGGAACTTTTGATAAATCTTTATTAGATAAATGCAAATACGAAGCACAGATTAACGACATTATTAAAATTAGTGTTACTAAAATTTACAAAAGCAAAGAAGTTTTAGAAAAAGAAGTTGCTGGTTATAGAATTATTGCAGATTTGTTAAATATTTTTGTAAATTCGTTAAACAATAAGTTCCATGGAATGGCCTCTAATTATGACCAGTTAGTGTTCAATTTATTGCCAGAAGAGTATCAAATAGAAAGTACTAATCTGTATAACAGAATTATGTTAATTTGCAGTTATGTTGCTGGAATGTCTGATAGTTATGCAATTAGGATACATAAAAAATTAACAGGAAACACAATTTAAATATTATTAATAATGCTTATTTTTGGTAAATAATGAAACAATTAAATTGAAAATTAATATTATGAGAAAAAAAATACTGTTTGCAATTGCAACCATTTTAACTATTGGCTTCGTATATATGTATGCATCAAAAGAGTCTGAAGTTGAGAAATTAAGAAAACAACATGCTACTTTTTTAAAAAATCATCCGTACAATAAAACTTTGGCACTTACTAAAAGCGAGAGAAAAGCACAGGGAATTCCGCCTAATAAATATTTTGAACAAGAATATTTAAATGAAATTAATCCAGCTACTGGAGTTACTCATAAAAGAGAATTACTGAAATTACAAGAACAATTAAATGCAAATCGACTAGCGAAAAAAGCCCCAGGAGATACAGACAATGCATGGGAGGAAAGAGGGCCAGATAATATTGGTGGAAGAACAAGAGTGGTTCTTTTTGATCCTAATGATACTTCTCAAGAAACGGTCTATGCTGGTGGTGTTAGTGGTGGTTTATGGAAAAACACCAAGATATCAGATCCAAATTCTGCTTGGGTTCAAGTTGGTATTTCAGAAAACTTAGCCGTATCTTCTATTGCTGTAGATCCTAATAACTCTAATATCTGGTATGTGGGTACAGGAGAATCTTATACTAGTGGCGATGCTGTTGGAAACGGACTATGGAAAACAACAAATGGAGGAGCTACATGGAGCCATGTTTTTGGTGGTGTTACAGGCGATTCAGCTCTTGACACTTCGACATCTGCAGCTTTAAAAATTAATACTCCTGCTTCTATTGCGGGAAACTATTCTTTTGTTGTTACTACTTCTTTTGGTGGTAGTTTGAATACACCCATAACAGGAAATCTTGTGTTCGCCATTGATGGAGAAGCTCCAACAGACGATGCTTGTACTGCTATTACGAATACCTCCCAAATGAATGGAAACATTGCAGTACTTAGAAGAGGTGCCTGTAGCTTTGACGATAAAGTAAAAAGAGCTCAAGATGCTGGTGCAATTGCTGTTATTGTTGTAAATAATCAGGATGGTGCTGCTGTACCTATGGGCGGTGATGGTTTAGGTTTTGGAGAAGAAGGTAATGCATTAAATATCACGATTCCTTCTGCTATGGTTTCAAAGGCTGATGGAAATACTATTATAGCAGCTCTTGGAGCCGGTGTAAACGCAACTTTAGAAGTAGGTTCAAGTTCTTCTGGATTTGCAATTGTTCCTGGAATACAGCATATTAATGATGTGGTAGTAAGAGATAACGGTGGTGTTTCTGAAGTATTTATTGCAGCAGGAGAAACCTTTTATTCAGCAGCAACACCATCTACTTTATTAGGTTATAATGAAGCAGGATTATATAAATCTACAGATGGAACAAATTTCACAAAACTAATGCTTGGAGATGATTCAGGAAATATACCTAACAATATAAAAATTGCTGTGGATAATTCTATGTATGTATCTACAACTTCAAATACTTTTGGTGCAGGTGGAGGTAGAATTCTTCAATCTACAGACGGAACAACGTTTACCCTAAAACATACGGTTCCTAATGGACGTAGAACAGAAATAGCTTGCTCTAAATCTGATGCAAATACCTTATATGTTTTGGCACAATTAAGTTCAGATCCTGTAGGAATGTATAAAACAACGAATAATTTTGCAACGGTTACTGATTTGTCATTGCCTAATGATGCAGATACAGGAATTCCGGCAAATGATTTTACAAGAGGACAAGCTGGATATGATTTGTTGCTAAGAGTAGACCCTAATGACGATACAGTAGTTTATATTGGAGGGATTGATTTGTTTAAAAGTACCGACGGAGGTACCTCTTGGGGTCAAATATCTAAATGGTCTAATAATAATAATTTACGAACTTTAGATGTGTCTTCAGTGCATGCAGATCAGCATGGAATGGCTTTTTCAGGAACTTCATCTACTAAAATGTTATTCTCAAATGATGGAGGAGTATATTTTTCAAATGATGGAGGTACTACTATAGATCCTAGAAATAAAGGATATAATACACTGCAGTTTTATACCGTTGGAGTTGCTCCAACCACTGCTTTTTCTGGAAAAGAATACTTTTTGGCAGGAGCTCAAGACAATGGAACATTAATAATACAGGATGCAGCAGCGGGGGTTAATGGTTTTGTTGAAACTTTTGGAGGAGATGGCGCGTATAGCTTCTTTGACCAAGATGGTACAGACCAATATTATATTGCAAATTATGTGTATAATAACGCTATTGTATTATTTGATTTATCAAATGGTACTTCTAGAGAGATTAATTCTGAAAGTTCAAGTAATGGTGATTTTATCAACCAAGAAGCGTTAGATTCTAATTTAGATATTTTATACTCTAATTATTCTAGCGGATCTAATTACATTGTAAGAATGTACAGAAACCTAAAATCTGGTGTGATAACTAAAACAAACCTAGCTTTTGCTTCTACGATGGATGCAGAACCTTCTGCATTAACTGTTTCACCTTATACAACCAATCAATCTAATTTATTTATTGGATTAAAGAATGGTAAAATCATTAAAATAACAGGCACAACAAATACTTTTCCAAATAATCCTGAATGGACGGATATTACAGGTTCTAATTTTGTAGGTTCTGTTTCTGACATAGAACTTGGGGTTAATGAAAACGAAATTTTTGTAACGATGCACAATTACGGCGTTAATAATATTTGGTACACGAATGATGGCGGTACTAATTGGTCTGCAAAAGAAGGAGATTTACCAGACATGCCTGTAAAAGCAATTTTACAAAACCCTTTGAGATTAGAAGAAGTAATTATAGGTACAGATTTGGGGGTTTGGAGAACCTCAAATTTTTTCGCATCGTCTCCTAATTGGGTGCAATCTTATAATGGAATGAGTAATGTTAAAGTTAATGATTTAGATTTACGAGACGATAATACTGTTTTTGCATCTACTTATGGTAGAGGTGTTTTCTCTGGTAAATTTACAGCTGAAGTTGCTTCTGTAGATGACGTTTTAGCAGGAACAAAAGCATTTACAATTTATCCAACAATATCGAATGGTAATTTTACGATGCAAGCTAAGAGCTCTGCAGGAAAAACTAATGTAAATATTTTTGATATTTCAGGAAGACAAGTTTACAAATCTAATCTAGATTTTGCTGAAAATGAAAAACATGCAGTTTCTTTGCAGGTAAGTTCAGGTATTTATATTGTAAATATTATGGATGAAAACAATAATAAATCTTCAAAAAAGATTGTGATTGAATAATTTTCAAATAAATTAATAAACATAAAAAAGACGCTAATTTTAGCGTCTTTTTTATGTTTTAGAAAAGAGTTTTGCTAAACTTTTAGCGTCTAAACCAATTTTCTCTTGCAATTGAGAGATAGAACCATGCTCTATAAATACATCCGGAATGCCTAAGGTTTTAACTTTATTTGTATAATTATGTTGACATGCAAACTCTAGAATAGCACTTCCAAGCCCGCCTTTTAAGGTTCCATCTTCAATAGTGATGATGGTTTGATAACGGTCAAAAATTTGATGCAATAATTTTTCATCCAAAGGTTTAACAAAACGCATATCGTAATGGGCAATTTTGTTTTTATTTTCTGACAGTTCCATAGCCTCAGAAACATTTTTTGCAATTGTTCCAATAGACAAAACCGCAATACTTTTTCCTTCTTTTAAACAAACTCCTTTGCCAATTTCTATGGATGTAAAAGGTTTTTGCCAATCTATAATATTTCCAAAACCTCTTGGATACCGAATTGCAATTGGGTTTTTTAACTTTAACTGAGCAGTAAATAAAATATTACGCAATTCAATTTCATTTCTTGGTGCAAAAATAACAAGGTTCGGAATACATCTTAAATACGCTAAATCAAAAACGCCGTGATGTGTAGGGCCATCTTCACCCACCAAACCAGCTCTATCTAAACAAAAAATAACAGGTAAATTTTGCAAAGCAACATCATGAATTACCTGATCATAAGCACGTTGTAAAAATGTAGAGTAAATATTGCAAAAAGGTATTAAACCTTGAGTTGCCATTCCTGCGGCCAATGTTACTGCATGTTGCTCTGCAATACCAACATCAAAAGTTCTTTTAGGAAATATTTCCATCATCAATTTAAGAGAACTTCCCGTTAGCATTGCGGGTGTAATTCCAATAATTTTATCATTTTGCTGCGCTAACTCTACAATAGTTTTTCCAAAAACATCTTGATATTTAGTATATAAACTTTCTTCTTTTTTAATTCTTTCACCAGAAAATTTATTAAATTTTCCTGGAGCATGATACGTTACTTGGTCTTCTTCAGCTTGCTGTAAACCCTTACCTTTTGTAGTAATTACGTGCAGAAATTTTGGACCCTTTACAGACTTTAATCGTTCTAATTCTGAGATTATTTTTGGTAAATTATGACCGTCAATGGGTCCAGAATAATCAAAATTTAAAGCTTTGATAATATTGTTTTGTACTGCGAGTCTTTTATCTGTTTTTACTTTCGTTAAATACTCTTTTAAAGCGCCCACAGAGGGGTCAATTCCTATTGCATTGTCATTTAAAATAATTAACAAATTAGCTTTAGAAACACCAGCGTGATTTAAAGCTTCAAAAGCCATTCCGCTTGCAATAGAGGCATCGCCAATAACAGCTATATGTTGCTTTTCTGTTTCTCCTTTTAAGTTGGATGCAATTGCCATTCCTAGCGCTGCAGAAATAGAAGTGGAAGAATGTCCAACCCCAAAAGCATCATATTCACTTTCTTTTATGGATGGAAAACCAGCAATTCCTTCGAATTGTCTATTGGTGTGAAAAACGTCTTTTCTTCCTGTTAATATTTTATGTCCATATGCCTGATGACCAACATCCCAGACTAATAAATCGGTTGGAGTATCAAATAGAAAGTGTAATGCAATTGTTAATTCTACAACCCCTAAACTTGCTCCTAAATGACCTTCTTTTGTAGCCACAATATCAATAATAAAAGCACGTAGTTCTTTTGCTAATTGCGGTAATTGTTCTGGATTTAATTTTCTTAAATCTGACGGATTTGATATGTTATCTAACAAATTTTTCATGTCTTCGCAAAAAATACAATATACATTTTTGTGTTTTTAAAACACACTGTTAAGAAATGCAAATTTATCGTAAAATAATTACTTAAATTTACATAATTAATATATTATACATGATTCAACCTTTTGATGATGCTTATTTTATGAAAAGAGCCTTACAGCAAGCGGAAACTGCTTTTGATAAAGGTGAAGTTCCAGTCGGAGCAATTATCGTATTTAAAAATCAAATTATTGCTAGAGCTCACAATTTAACGGAAACATTAAATGATGTAACTGCGCACGCCGAAATGCAAGCTTTTACAGCTGCTGCAGATTTTTTAGGCGGAAAATACTTAAAAGATTGTGAGTTGTATGTTACTTTAGAACCATGTCAAATGTGTGCAGGCGCAAGTTATTGGACACAAATTGGCAAAATAGTTTACGGTGCTTCAGAACCAGAAAGAGGATTTAGAAATTTAAAAACTACGTTACACCCTACAACCAAAGTTGTTAGTGGGATCTTAGAAAATGAATGTTCTCAGCTTTTAAAACGTTTTTTTGTTGAGAAACGAAATTTAAATTAATTTACCATGAATTTTAGAATATCTGCTGACGAACAGACAAGTGCTTCACGAATAGTAGCTATCGTTGAAAAATGGATTGCTTTTGTTTTTCTAAATTATAAGGTGGATAAATCTGCTGAGGTAATGCCAAAATTTCATCCAATTTTTTATTTTAGAATTTCCGTTTAGCAAGCATTCCATTTAAATGTACGATGATTGCCATATTTATATTGTTAAATCATTTTCTTGCTTTATTTCTTATTGTAGAACTACTTTACGATAAGCACTTTTTAGTTTTTTAATTACAGGTTCCATTTCTGATAGATCTAAATGTCCAAAACCAAAACGAACAGCACAGGTATTTTTATCCTGATACAAAACAGTCTGTGGTAGAAATAAATCATTTTTTTCGGCTTCTTCGGCCAGTTTTACTAATGATATTTTAGGTTTAAATTTTAACCAAATAGCCAACCCACCCGAGGGTATGTCCCATTCTGCAACCGCTCCAAAATATTCAGTTAAGAGCTTGCATAGACAATCGCGCCTTTGTTTATAAATTACAATGTTCTTTTTCATGAGGCGATAAATTTCACCTTCATTAATTAACTCCGACAGCATCTGTTCTTGTATTAAGTCGCCTTGTTGGTCTAGCAATTGTAGATAATTATTTGCTTCTGATATCAGATTTTCTGGAGCTACTACAAAACCTGTTTGAAAACTTGGAAATAATGATTGCCCAAGTCTTCCTAAATAAATAACCATACCGTTCGCATCTGCACTCGCTATTGGCAACATTGCAGAGCCTTCAAACTGAAAATCATAATCGTAATCATCTTCAATAATAGCAAATCCAAACTCTTTAGCAAGCTGTAACAACTGTAAGCGACGTTCTACGCTTAATTTTACTCCCGTTGGATAATCTCTATTGGCACATATATACACACACCGAATACTTTTTTTTATGAAATGTTTTTTTATATATCCAATATCCAAACCATTCGTATCCCCAGGAATTGTTTTGATGGTTGCACCTGCTTGTTGAAAAATCATGTTAGAGGCATAATTACTTAAATGACCTACTAATACTAAATCGTTTTGTTTTATTAGTAATTGAGAGACGATGTACAAACTCATTTCTGCACTACGTGTGCTAATGATGTTATCTGGTCTTATATGAAAACCGCGGGTTGCATTTAAATAATTACATAGCTGAGTTTGAAATATGGAATATGAACATTCATTGGGTCTGTTCCATTTTTTAATTAATGTTTTTCGTTTCATGCTAGCACTATACCACCTCGTAAACTGATGCACTGGGTGCAAGCGTAAATCGGGTTTACCATCGTTAATAGTATATTTTGCATTAGTTAACTGAACAGTTGATGCTAAATGAAATGATTTTTGAAAGGGAAAACCTGTTGCTTTCGCATAAGTATATGCCTGATTTATTTTTTGGAAATGAGCTTTTATTTTTGCTTTTTTTAGGGCTGGTTCTAAAACAAATGTGCCTTTATTCGGTATTATTTCTACCCAACCCTGAGAGGCCAGTTCTTCGTAGATAGCCACTGCTGTATTTCTATGAACCTTCAATAGCTCTCCTAAAACACGAGTTCCTGGTAGAATTGTGCCTTTGAGTAAATAGCCACGTTGTATGGCATTTACAATTTGTTGTGAAACTTGCAGATAAACAGGTGTGGACAAAGATTTGTCAAAAACAATTAGTTGTTTAAAAAGGGCATTAACCGGACTATTTATCATTTATATACTGGACTAGTTTAATAGTCCGGAAAGTTACTACTTTTGCATCGTTTTAAATTAAAATAATTTTTAAAAATGACACGTAATAAATTATTGATTTTATCATTTGCATTGATGCAAACGACCTTGTTTGCACAAGAGAATAAAAAAGTGCAAGAACTAGATACAATTTTAATAAAATCGACTAGAATAGACTTACCTTTTAAAGAAAATTCACGCACAATAAATGTTGTTACATCGGCAGCAATAAAAAACAGCGCAGCAACAAATGTAGCAGATCTTTTGCAACAAGTTGCAGGAGTAGATATTAGAAGAAGAGGAACTGCCGGGAGTCAATCAGACTTATATATTCGAGGAGGAGGTTTCGACCAGACATTGTTGTTGATTGATGGAATTAAAATGGATGACGCGCAGACAGGTCATCACACAATGAATGCAGCTTTGCCACTTGAAGTTATTGAAAGAATAGAAATTATAAAAGGTCCTGCAGCAAGAGTTTTTGGGCAAAATGCATATACAGGTGCAATAAATATTGTGACCAAAAAGAAATTATCAAATAAAGTTTCTATTAATTTAGAGGCTGGTTCTTTTGGACAATTAAATTATTCCGCAACGGTTGGTAAGGAATATCAAAATACATCAATTATTGCGCACGCAGGGTCACTCACCTCGGATGGTTATCGTGCGAATTCTGATTATGAAAACAACAATTATTTCTTAAAAGGAATTTTCAACAAGAAAAACCAACCAATAGAAGTACTTGCTACTTTTTTCGACAAAAAAATTGGTGCAGAAAATTTTTACACTACAAATCCTGCTTGGAATGAATATGAAGAAACTCAAAATAGTTTATTAGGAGTTTCAACTACTTTCAGAACAGAAAAGTTTAAGATTTCTCCAAGAATTTATTGGAGAAGAGGGCAAGATATATTTTTGTTGAAAAGAGACGATCCTAGTTTTTTTAGGAATTTACACATTACGAATAAAGTGGGTGTAGAAGCGAATGTTTCTTATACCTCAGAAATGGGGATTACTGGTTTTGGTATAGATATTTCTAGATTTTTTATTAGTAGTAATAATTTAGGTAATAGAAATAGAACCATGGCGAACTTATTTTTAGAGCATCGTTTTACTGTATGGGATAATGTAGATGTTACTCCAGGAGTTGCAGTTACTTATTTTTCTGATTTTAAATTTAATGCTTTTCCTGGTTTAGATGTTGGTGTGCAATTAACAGATAACTTAAAAGCATACGGAAATATTGGTTATACGTTTAGAGTGCCAACTTTTACAGATTTGTATTACAAAGATCCTGGAACTTCTGGAAACCCAAATTTAGAGCCAGAAAATGCATTTGCACAAGAATTAGGAATCAAATTTAATACTAACAATTTCTCTGGTTCTGTTGCTTTTTTTAATAGAGATTCAGATAATTTAATAGATTATATTCGACCGAATACGACCGTAAGTATTTTTACAGCAACAAATATTGCAGAGGTAAATACACAAGGATTTGAATTTGAAGGAGCTTATAGTTTCAATTTAAAGGACTATAAGCAAACAGTAACATTTGGTTACACGTACTTAAATGATGATATTTTAGATCAAAATAAAGATTTGTCTCGTTATTCTTTAAACACGCTAAAACATCAATTTATAACTCGTTTTGCAAGTAAATTGTTTAAAAACATAAAGCAAAATATTATTTATAAGCATGCAGAACGTGCGATTGGCTCAAGTTATAATGTTTGGGATGCTTCTGTAATTGTAGATGTTAATAAGTTTAGTTTTACAGTAACTGCTAATAATATTTTTGATGCAGAATATATAGAATCTGGTTTTGTGCCAATGCCGTCAAGCAATATTTTATTTGGTTTACGGTATAATTTTTAAAGAAGAAATTTATCTAAATTAAAGGAAGCCTTGATATATTTTTATCAAGGCTTCCTTTTTTAAATATTATTAAAAACAACAACAATAAGTTGGTTGTAAGTTTCTTACAATCTAAATTTGACAACATCTTCAGCCTTTTAAAAGTTTATTTCATTAGAAAAATATCAATCGTTTTCGTAAATAAAATCAAGACATAAATTAATGTAAGTTGGTTTAATGAATATATTTGTTTTCTACATATTATTCGCAGCTATGAAAAAATGTCCAAAATGTAAATCTGTTTCTAGGCACAGAGTAAAAAGAAAGCCCTTCACTAAAATAATTCCAGGCACCAAAACATATGGATGCGATGTATGCAATACCCAATACACTTGGGTCTCTTGGCTTAATTCGTCTTTTAAGATCTAAAAAAAAAGTACTTAGTGAATTATAAGTGCTTTTTGTAGTTTGTGTTTGAATTTTTTACTTAAATAACCTAAAAATATCATTTCCATTGGCAAAAATCAATAAGGCAATTAGTAGAATAAAACCAACTACTTGAGCATATTCTAAAAATTTATCTCCTGGTTTTTTACCGGTAATCATTTCCCAAAGTGTAAAAACAACGTGTCCACCATCTAAAGCAGGAATTGGCAACAAGTTCATAAACCCAAGCATAATAGATAAGAAAGCTGTAATAGTCCAAAATGATTCTGCACTCCATTCGGCAGGGAAAATACTTCCAATAGAAATAAAACCGCCTAACCCTTTATAGGCCCCAGTACTTGGATTAAAAATCTTTTTTAATTGCTTTACATAGTCCGTTAAGGTTTTCCAAGATTTATTCCATCCAGCAGGAATTGCCTGGGCAAAAGAATACTCAAAACTGGCTAATTTATAATACTCAAGTTTTTCTAAATCTTTAAAAGATAATTGACCAAGACCAACACCTAATTTACCATCGTTTGTTACTTCTACAGCAATTTCTTTAATCTCATTGCCTCTTTTTACAGTAACTGTAATGTTTTCATTTTTAAATTTATCAAGTTGAGTTTTAGCTTCATCAAAATATTTAATAGCATTTCCATTGATCCCAATTACTATGTCTTTCGCTTTTAAATCTGATGTTTTATTTGGAGAACCTTCTGAAATACCTGCAATTACAAATGGGTAACGCGGTAATAAAACTGGGCCTGCATTTTTACCTCTCTCTACTAATTGAGATATAAAATCTTCAGGAATTTGTTTATCTTCAACTTGTCCGTTTCTTTCAATTTGAAACTCATTTCCGTTGACAAATCCTATGGTTAACTCAGAGAATTTTTTAATTTTTTCTCCATCAATCGTTAAAATTTTATCACCCGTTTGTATTCCTAAATTCATGGCTAAAGAGTCTTGCACCCAAACACCATCTTTTACATTTTCATTTGGCAAATATTTTTCACCATATGCCCACATTAAACAGATATAAATGAAAATTCCTAAAACAAAATTCACAAAAACTCCTCCTAGCATAATAATGAGACGTTGCCATGCAGGTTTAGAACGAAACTCCCAAGGTTGTGGAGGTAAGGCCATTTGTTCAGTATCCATGCTTTCATCGATCATTCCAGAGATTTTTACGTAACCTCCTAAAGGAATCCAACCAATACCATAAACAGTTTCACCAATTTTTTTCTTGAAAATTGAGAATTTATAATCGAAGAATAAGTAGAATTTTTCAACTCTAGTTTTAAATAATTTTGCAGGGATAAAATGCCCCAATTCGTGCAAAACAATTAGTAAAGATAAACTCAGTATAAATTGCGATGCTTTTATTAATATTTCCATTCAGCGTTAAATCATAATTTAAAAACGGTCAAATGTACGTTTTTAAAGAGAGTTTGAAAAGAACTATTCTAAGTAGATATTTATTTTAACAAAAGTTTTACATCAAATATCTTTTACTTGTCTTTTCTGTGGGTTTTTTAAGCTGTAAATTTGCACAAATATACTTTTTAATGGATTTAAATTTTTTTAAAAAAAGCAAACTAACAGTCATTTTTTTAATAGTCTTTTCCACTATTTCAATTCCTGTTTTTTATCATTTATTAAAAGTTGATAAAAAATTAAAAGTTTATAATCCTGCAGATGTAAATCCAAGTTTGGTTGATGTTTCTTTAAAACATATTACAAAAGATCATACAATTTCAAATTTCGAATTGACAAATCAAAATGGAGAAACCATTACCAATAAAAACTATAAAGATAAAATTTACGTAGCGGATTTCTTTTTTACACGTTGTACAAATATTTGTATTGCCATGGCTTATAACATGAGTGAATTACAAGAATATTATAAAAATGATAATGACATTATGTTTTTATCACATTCTGTAACTCCGGTTATTGATAGTGTTTCTGTATTAAAAACATACGCAGAAAACAAAGGTGTTATAGATGGAAAATGGAATGTAACTACAGGCTCAAAAAAACATATATATGAGTTGGCGAGAAAAAGTTATTTTGCCGTTCTTGAAGATGGTGACGGAGGTGAAAATGATTTTATTCATACAGAGCAATTTGTATTAGTTGATAAAGAAAGACGTTTACGCGGATATTACGATGGCACAGAGAAAAAAGATATGGAAAAATTAAAGAAAGATATAGCTCTTTTAAAAGAAGAATATACCAACAAATAACTTGTTTAGAATCATTCTAAATTCTTATCTTTGCTATCCAAAATTTAAACCTTTGAGTACAATTGCATCTTTACATATTGGTGAAATAGGATATATTTCTGAAGAGTCATTAGATTTTATTCCTCTAAAATTATTAGAAATGGGGTGTTTGCCCGGAGCAGAAGTTAAGCTAATTCAATTAGCACCTCTGCAAGATCCTTTATACATCTGTGTTAACGGAAGTCATTTAGCGATTCGAAAAGAAACTGCGGGTAAAATTCAAATTCTAAAAGAGAATAGTTAATGTCTAGAAAAGATATAAAAGTTGCTTTAATAGGAAATCCGAATACAGGAAAAACATCTCTTTTTAATCAGTTGACTGGTTTAAATCAAAAAGTAGGAAATTATCCAGGAGTTACGGTAGATAAAAAAGAAGGAACTAGTAAATTGTCTTCAAAACAAAATGCAATTATTACAGATTTGCCAGGAACCTACAGTATAAATCCTACTTCTATAGATGAAAGTATTGTCTTAAAAACTTTACTTAAAAAGGATATTAAAGAATCTCCGGACGTAATCTTAGTTGTTGCAGATGTAGAGAATTTGAAGAGAAATCTATTGTTGTTCTCTCAAATAAAAGATTTAGAAATTCCTACTGTTTTGGCAATTAATATGGTAGATCAAATGCATAGAAAAGGAATCTCTATTGATTTGTCTCTGTTAAAAAAGGAACTAAATACAGAAGTAATTTTAATAAGTGCCAGAAAAAACGAAGGAATAAAAGAAGTAAAAGAAGCAATTATACGCTGTCATGTAGCAGCAAAGGCATCACCTTTATGCGGTGTGAATCATAAAATTGATCCTGATTATTTTAATAAGTTAAAAGAAATAAGTCCTAATTACACTTTGTATGAATTATGGCTGATGGTTACTCAAAATAATTTTCCAGAAACCATAACTAAAGAGGAAAAAGAGAAGCTTTTAGCATTTAAACAAGATGTTTCTAAACTAAAGAAATATCAGCATAAAGAAACCATTTACCGCTACCAAGAAATCAATAAAATTTTAAAGAAAACCTATATAATAGACAAGACGAAGGCAACAGATTTGCGTGGTAGATTAGATAAAATTTTCACACACAGAATTTTTGGTTATGTATTATTTAGTTTGATTTTATTGGTAATTTTTCAATCTATTTTCGATTTGGCTTCCGTGCCAATGGATTTTATTGATGCTACTTTTGCGCAACTATCAGACTTTACAAAAAGTAATTTACCTAGTGGTGTGTTTACAGATTTATTGACAGAAGGAATTATTCCTGGAATAGGAGGAGTAATCATATTTATACCACAAATTGCCATTTTATTTTTATTTATTGCCATTCTAGAAGAAACCGGGTATATGAGCAGAGTAGTCTTTTTAATGGACAAAATAATGAGGCGTTTTGGAATGAACGGTAAAAGTGTAATTCCGTTAATTTCTGGAACAGCTTGTGCAATTCCCGCAATTATGGCAACTAGAACTATTTCTAGTTGGAAAGAAAGATTGATTACTATTTTAGTAGTTCCTTTTACAACATGCTCTGCAAGATTGCCAGTTTATGCTATTTTAATTGCATTGATAATTCCAGATGAAAAAATTTTTGGATTTTTAAACTTACAAGGATTAGTGCTACTTTCTTTATATGCTTTAGGTTTTCTGTCGGCCATATTGGCTGCGTATATTTTGCATAAAACTTTAAAGGTAGAATCAAAATCATTTTTCGTAGTAGAAATGCCAAACTATAAATTACCATCTATAAAAAATGTGTTTTTTGAGGTTGTAGAAAAAACAAAAGCTTTTGTTTTCGGAGCAGGAAAAATTATTTTAGCATTGTCAATTGTTTTATGGTTTTTGGCTTCAAATGGAGGTTCAGATTATCAAAATGCCGAAGAATCGGTTATTGAAAATAGTGACAATCAGAATTTAAATGAAGATGAAATTCAACAAAAAATAGCTTCTGTAAAATTAGAAAATTCTTATATAGGAACTCTTGGAAAAACAATAGAACCAGTTATAAGGCCTTTAGGATATGATTGGAAAATAGGAATTGCATTAATAACATCATTTGCAGCACGGGAAGTATTTATAGGTACGTTAGCAACAATATACAGTGTGGAAGCAGATGATGAAGATACAACCACTATTAAACAAAAAATGGCATCAGAAATAAATCCTGATACAGGCAAGAAGCGTTTTAATTTTCCTGTTGGCATGTCGTTAATGGTTTTTTATGCTTTTGCAATGCAATGTATGGCAACTTTTGCGATTGTAAAGCGTGAAACTAAAACATGGAAATGGCCACTAATCCAGTTATTTGGGATGGCTTTGTTGGCTTATATTTCATCATTTTTAACCTATCAAATTTTAAGTTAATGCAAGAAGTTGTTGTTTATTTTGTAGTTGCTTTAGCTATTGTTTTTTTAATAAAGAAATATGTTTTTCCTACAAAGAAAGACAAAAATTGCAATACTGATTGTGGCTGTCATTAAAACCTTAACAGAATATTAGTAATCTTTAAATGATAGGTTTTTTAACTTTGGTTCCTAATCTGAATACAAATAAAAACTTAAATATTTAGTCCCATGCAAAAAGCTATTTTATCAATTATAATTTTTACGATTACTTTAATTTCATCAACAGAATTTACAGCACAGGGATTTTCAAAAATCGATGTAAGTCCTATGGATGCTGCTGCTCATCCTAATAATTGGAGAGAAGCTAATAAACTTGTAAAAGTAGTTTATAGTAGGCCTCAATTAAAAGGCAGGTCTTTAGATAAATTGGCTCCAAATGATAAAGTTTGGAGAACAGGTGCAAATGAAGCGGCAGAAATTACATTTTATAAAGACGTAACTTTTGGAGATAAAGAAGTAAAAGCGGGTACATATACACTGTTTACGATTCCTACAGATGGAGATTGGACGGTTATTTTAAGCAACCATAAAAATATTTGGGGTTCTTATTTTTATAAACAAGAACAAGATGTAGCAAGGGTTAGTGGTAAATTCTCAAAATCAGAAAAATTAATTGAAGCATTTTCTATTGTTTTTGATGGTGAAGGAGATAGTACAACTATGTATTTAGGTTGGGGAAATACAATTGTTTCTGTTCCTGTAAAGGGTTAAAATTAGATTGTTAAAAAATTTAAAACCTCAAAAGCTGAATGACTTTTGAGGTTTTAAATGAATTCATTAAAAAGAATTTAAAATCTTAAACAGTTTGCTTTAGTTGCCATTTCCAAGCAGTTTCTAAAGTTTTCTCTAGGCTTATTTCTGTTTTCCAATTCAATTCTTTATTTGCAATTGCAGTATCAGCAAAAGCAACTACTACATCACCTTCACGTCTTCCAACAATTTTATAATTTAGTTTTATATTATTTACTTTTTCGAAAGTATTAATAATTTCTAAAACAGAACTTCCATTACCTGAACCAACATTAAAATATTCAAAAGATTTTTTATTTTTTTTATCGATAAGCCTTCTTAAAGCTGCAATATGTGCCCTGGCTAAATCTACAACATCGATATAATCGCGAACTGCAGTTCCATCTTTTGTAGGATAATCATTACCGAAAACAGATAATTCTTCACGCATTCCTGCTGCAGTTTGTGTGATAAATGGGATTAAATTTTGAGGAACTCCAAGAGGTAATTCTCCAATTTTTATAGATGGATGACCACCTATTGGATTAAAATAGCGCAAAGCAATTGCATTGATATTATGTGCTTTGCTTGTATCTTTAATAATTTCCTCACCAACTTGTTTTGTATTTCCATAAACAGATTCTGCTGCTTTTACTGGTGCCTCTTCTGTTATAGGTAGTTTATCTGCTTGTCCGTATACTGTGCAAGAAGAAGAGAAAATAAAATTATCTAATTTTCTGTCTCTCATTTCTTGCAATAAATAAATTAATGAGTTAAAATTATTTTCATAATATTCTAAAGGTTCGCCCATACTTTCACCAACAGCTTTATAAGCAGCAAAATGTATAATACCATCAACATGATTGTTCTTAAAAAAATCTTTTACATCGTTTTTAATCCGCAGATCTATCTGATGAAAGTCTGGCTTTGTTCCAGTAATTTCTGTAATTTGACCTAATACATCAATTGTGGTATTAGATAAATTATCTATAATTACTACTTCAAAACCTTTGTTTTGTAGTTCTACTACAGTATGAGAACCTATAAAGCCTAAGCCTCCTGTTACCAATATTTTTTTCATTTTAGGGGTGTGTTTTTTTTTTTATTTTAAGAAATTTGTAATTGTTCGTGTAATAAAACTTAGTTGTTCTTTATCTAATTCTGTATGCATAGGCAAAGAAATTACCGTTTTTATCAATTTATTGGTTACAGGAAAATCTTCTTCTTTGTACCTGTCGTCAACATAGGCTTTTTGAGAATGCAAAGCGACAGGATAATAAATGGCATTTGGAATCTCATTTTCTAATAAATGCTTGTGTAATTCATCACGTTTACCATTGGTGATTTGCAATGTGTATTGATGAAAAACGTGGCAATTACAAGTAGCACAAATTTTTCCACAAGCATTTGTTGTGGGTGTAATTATATTGGTATTGTTAGCAAAAGCTGTATTGTAAAAACGCGCAGCATTTCTTCTGGCTTCACAATAAGTATCTAATAAAGGTAGTTTGGCTTTTAAAACGCCTGCTTGAATAGAATCTAATCTAGAATTTACACCAACAACATCATGATAGTAACGTGTATACATTCCATGATTTACAATGCCTCTTAACGTGTGAGCAAGCTCATCATCATTTGTAAAAATTGCTCCACCATCTCCATAACAACCTAAGTTTTTTGATGGAAAAAAAGAGGTTGTTCCTACATGTCCTATCGTTCCAGCTTTCTGTTTTGTTCCGTTTTTAAAAGTATAATCTGCCCCAATGGCTTGTGCATTGTCTTCAATTATAAATAGATTGTGCTCTTTTGCAATTTCTAAAATAGCATCCATATTTGCAACTTGTCCAAATAAATGAACAGGAACAATTGCTTTAGTTTTTGGAGTAATCACTCTTTTTAAAGCATCAATATTAATATTGAACGTTTTTTCATCAACATCAACCAAAACAGGAGTCAGTTTTAAAAGTGCTATTACTTCTACTGTGGCTGCAAACGTGAAATCTACGGTAATAACTTCATCTCCTTGTTCTAGGCCAAGACCCATCATTGCAATTTGCAAAGCATCGGTTCCATTTGCACAAGGAATTACATGTTTTACATCTAGGTATTCTTCTAAATCTTTTTGAAACTCTTTAACTAAAGGTCCATTTATATAAGTAGATGAGTTAAGAACTTCTTGTATAGAATTGTCTACAGTTTGTTTTATTTCTTGATATTGACTTTGTAAGTCAACCATTTGAATTTTTTTCATGAGTCAGATTTCTATGAACAAAACAAAAATACGATATTATTCTTTTATCTTTGGTTATATAAAATGTTTTCAAATGAAATTTTTTAAAAAACTTCTAAAAATTATTATTGGATTATTAGTACTGTTCATAGTTGGAGTTTGGTTGTTTTCAAAAACATATCACCCAAATTATAATGATGAGATTAAAATTAAAAATTTATCTGAAGAAGTAAGTATTTATTTTGATGATATTGGTGTTCCGCATATTTATGCTAAAAATCAAAAAGATGCTTATATGGCGCTAGGATATGTGCATGCTCAGGACAGGTTGTGGCAAATGGAATTGATTAGAAGAATTGCTTCTGGACGATTGTCAGAAATTTTTGGAGAAAAATTGGTAAGGACAGACAAACTTTTTTCTGGTTTAGGAATTGAAGAAGCGTCAGAGAAAACCATCGCTAATTTGGATAAAAATTCGCCAAAATATAAATTAGCAATAGCCTATTTAGATGGGTTAAATCAATACATAGAAGAAGGGAAAACACCTTTAGAGTTTACTTTAGTTGGTGTAGAAAAAGAAAATTATACATTAAAAGATATGTATAACGTATTTGGTTATATGGCTTTTAGTTTTGCAATAGCGCACAAAACAGATCCGCTTTTAACAGAAGTGAAAGAGAAATTAGGAGAAACTTACTTTAAAGAATTAATAGGAGGAGAATCTGAAAACCTGACTATTATTAAAAATGAGAAAAATGCAGCATTAACAGGGCGTTTTGCAAAAGCTATAAATGATTTGTATGATGTTTTGCCAATATCACCTTTTATAGGAAGTAATTCTTGGGTTATTGGAGCAGACAAAACGAAGAATGGAAAGGTGATTTTTGCTAATGATCCTCATATTGGTTTTTCCCAACCATCAGTTTGGTATCAAGCGCATGTAACAACTCCGGATTATGAAATGTATGGATTTCATTTGGCACTAATTCCTTTTCCACTTTTAGGGCATAATAAAGACTACGCTTATGGTTTAACGATGTTTGAAAATGATGATGTAGATTTTTATGTGGAACAAGAAAATCCCGAAAACAGAAATCAATACAAATCAGAAAATAGATTTATAGATTATAAATTAATTGAAAAACGTATTAAAATTAAAGATAGAAAAGACAGTGTTTATAAGATAAAAGTAAGTAAGCATGGACCTGTAATGAATGGAATTATTGATCATTTAGATGATGAGCGTTCAATTGCGATGCAATGGATTTATACTAAAGGTAAAAATCAAATTTTGGATGTAGCTTATGAGATTTCTCATGCTAATAATTTATCAGAATTTAAAAAAGGAGCCAGTAAATTACATGCACCAGGTTTAAATATGATGTATGGTGATGCGGAAAATAATATTGCCTGGTTTGCTTCCGGAAAATTATATACTTATAGAGATTCTTTATACACAAAAACCTATTTAGATGGAGCTTCTGGAAAGGATGAAATTCTAGGGTATTTAGATTTTGAAGAAAATCCGCAAGCGGTAAATCCAAGGTGGAATTATGTGTATTCTGCAAACAATCAGCCAGATTCTGTTGCAGGAATGCTATATCCTGGATATTATTTAAATGAAGATAGAGGTAAAAGAATTGTCAATTTGTTAGAGTCAAAAAATGATTGGACCAAGGAAGATGTTGCAAAAATGATGTTCGATGTTACTTCTCCAAATGCACCAATTATTATTGCTGATTTTATAAAATCAATAAATCAGAGAGATTTGTCTGTGAGTGAGAAAAAAGCAATTTATTTTTTAAAAAACTGGAAAGGTAATTTTGAGATAGAAGAAGTTGGACCTGTAATTTATAATCGAATGGTATATGAGTTTCAGAAAAACACTTTTGCAGATGAAATGGGAAAATCTTACAGTCAGTTTGCGAATACGCCTTTCATAGAGAAGATATTACCAGTGCAAGCAAAAAGAGTAAATTCTATTTGGTGGGACAATATTATGACCAAGGATAAAATTGAAAATAAAGAAGATATTATCAATACATCTTTTAAAAATGCGTTTGCTTTCTTACAAAACCAATTAGGAGGGAACGTTGAAGATTGGACATGGAAAAGAGTTATTTCTGTAGAATATAAACATGCAGTTGGTGAAGTTGCAGGTTTAAGAAAATATTTTAATGTAGGTCCTTTTGTAACCGCTGGAGGAGATCAAGTAATTAATAATCAAATTTACGATATTGATTCTACGGGTGTTTATAAAGTGAAAGCGGGGCCTTCAACCAGACGGGTTGTGGATTTCTCAGATGTAGAAAATAGTTTCGCAATTGTGCCTACAGGTCAATCTGGCAGGGTCTTTAGTAAACATTATAAAGACCAAGCTCAAAAATATTTGAATGGTGAGTTTGTGAAAATGAAAATTAATCAATCTGAAATCGAAAGAAGTAAAAATTTGCTGGTTTTGAAGCCTAAAAAATGATTGATTTAATGAGAAGCTAAAGTTGTTTTAGCTTCTCATTTTTTCTATACTTCCTTATAAACTTCGTCAAAAGGAATTCTAAATCGATCACCATAAACACCTTCAGGTTTTCTAATTCCGCAAGAAACAATCATATTTACCTCTGAGGCAAATGGTAAGCCAAGTAAATTTTTTATTCGCCAAGTATCTGATCCTTCCATTGGGCAAGTATCATAACCTTCTGCCGCCATTGAGAGCATAAAGTTTTGGGCGGCTAAACCACAAGTTTTATGAGCAACAATTCTCATGTCACTTTTTCTAACCTCCCTGTAAATAGGTTTAAAAAGGCCGATAATAAGAGTCATTAAGAATTTAAAATAACCCAAAATTCCTAAAAAATCTGCATATGCAAAAGGGATTATTTTTCCATAATAATTTCTTGCTACTTTTTCTCTACTACTTTGTTTTGTTTTCGGATTATTTGCGCCAAAATTAGCATCCATAAAGCTTAAATTAGCTTTGGCTCTCTTTTTCCATAAATCTTTTCGAACAACAAAAACTACTAATTGTTGAGCTGTTTTTGCTGCATTTTGATTAAAACAAAATGGCGCAATCTTATCTATAATATCTTTGGATGTAATATGATAAAATTCCCATAATTGCATGTTGCTACTGTTCGGGGCTAAAGAAGCCTGTTCAATACATTTTTTAACAATGGTTTTATCTATTGATTTTTCATTGTCGTAAATTCTTACTGAACGTCTATAGTGTATAGCCTCAGATACTGTTTTTTCTTGGGACATAAAATTTATGAGAGTTTTTGTATTTTTTTATTCATCAACCAAAACCAAAGAGGTGGAAAGAATGAAAGTAACATCATTCCTGGGTATCCTGTTGGCATTTGGGGACTTTCTGGTACTGTTTTTAAAAGTTGATAATGTTTTGATCCATTATAATGATGGTCTGAATGACGTGATAAATTGAACAACAAAATTTGTCCAACTTGATGATCTGAATTCCAAGAATGATTTCTTTTTACTTTTTCATAACGACCATTTTCATTCTTTTTTCTGAGCAAGCCATAATGTTCTATGTAGTTCACAGTTTCAAGGAAAGCAATTCCAATAACCGCAGCAGCTATAAAATACAGTAGGACTGTTTTTCCAAAGAAAAAGTAAATCAAACTTAAAAGTACAACATTACAAATTGAATAAATAACCATTCTATTTTGATGATGAAACCAGCTTCTTTGTTCTTGAATCATTCTTTTGTTTTCTAGTTTCCATGCTTCAATGTAACTTGAGAAATGAGAGCGAATCCAGAACGTGAATAATACCTCGTTTTTTCTTGCAGTTGCAGCATCATTTGGAGTTGCAACATTATAATGATGCCCTCCATTATGGTAAGGTAAAAAATGAGTATTTAACGAAGTGAGTAATAAAATTTCACCAATAAATTGATCAATTCTATTGTTTCTGTGCCCTAATTCATGGCCCACATTTATACCAATAATTGTACACATGATTCCCATAGAAAATATACGTCCAAAAATTTCTAAATTTGTTAAATTTGCTTCTTGTATTGCGTATAAAAAAAATATTAAACAGGGCACTTGTACAAATACAGTAGCATATAAGAGATAGGTATACAATTTGTTTTCTTTTTCAATTTTTTCTTCTTCTTTGTTGAAGTTAACCTTGTTGGGTTTTATCATAAATTCTATAAGAGGGACTAAACCAAACAAAATAATAGCGGGTATATAGGTAAGCCAGCCTTTACAGGTGAAAGAGATGAATACAAAAAAAGGAACGACGAATATTGAAAAATATTTGAAAGCTTTCATTATTTAAAGAAGAATTATTTTCTAAATATACCAATTACTTGCAAGCGTTCCAAATTACTTCGTTAGGACTAGGTGCAATAACAGAAATCTCTTCTTTAGAAACAGGGTGAGTAAACACTATTTTTCTAGCATGCAAGTGTATGCTTCCGTCTTTATTACTTCTATTAAAGCCATATTTTAAATCTCCTTTAATAGGAAAGCCAATAAATGATAATTGAGCTCTAATTTGATGATGTCTTCCAGTTTCTAGATCAATTTCTATTAAGGAATAATTATCTAATTTTTTGATGACATTGTAATGTAAAATTGCTTTTTTAGAATCCGTAATTTCTTTGCTGTAAACAGAAGATTTGTTGTTCTTAGGATTCTTTTTCAGGAAATTTATTAAAGTATCTTTTTCTTTTTTTGGAGTGCCTTTTACAATAGCCCAATATGTTTTACGAATTGTTTTATCACGTAACATTTTGTTTAAACGTTCTAAAGCTTTAGATGTTCTTGCAAAAATAATAACACCAGAAGTGGGTCTGTCCAATCTATGAACAACTCCTAAAAAAACATTTCCAGCTTTGTTGTATTTGACTTTAACATATTCTTTTACAACATCGCTTAAAGGTTTATCACCCGTCTTATCGCCTTGTGTGATATCTCCAGAACGTTTGTTAACAATAATTATATGATTGTCTTCAAATAAAACGTGTAAGTTTTCTTTTGTAGAATGCATGAACGATTATTTAAAATCTTTTGCAACATCCTCATTTACGCTATCAATAAAATCTAAAAATTCTTTACGACCTAATCTAGTGGAAGAAGAAGTAAGAAATGTCATAGGTAAAGTTTCCCAAGAATTTAGTAATTTCTTTTTATAGGAAGTAATTTGTTTATTTAATTTAGAGCTACCTAGTTTATCTGCTTTGGTAAAGACAAGGCAAAAAGGAATTTGGTTTTCGCCTAAAAAGTGCATGAATTCCAAATCGATTTTTTGCGGATCATGTCTGCTATCAATCAAAACAAAGGTACAAACTAATTGTTCTCTTTCTTTAAAGTAGTTCTCTATAAAATATTGAAAAATAGTTCTTTTCTTTTTAGAGATTTGAGCATACCCATAACCTGGTAAATCTACTAAAAACCATTCATCATTTATTCTAAAATGATTGATGAGCTGAGTTTTTCCTGGTTTTCCTGATATTTTTGCTAAATCTTTTCGCTCCATTAGCATATTTATTAATGAGGATTTGCCAACATTAGAGCGTCCAATAAAAGCGTATTCAGGAATTCTGTCTTTAGGTGCCTTTGTAACATTACTGTTACTCATCACAAATTCTGCAGATTTTATTTTCATTATAAAAAGTTCTTCGCTGTTGAAATTCTTTACTGCAAAAGTTTAAATATTACCAGAAGTTAACCAATTATGGAGAATAGTATTAAACTCTTCTGGTTTTTCCATCATTGCAGCATGGCCACATTTGTCAATCCAAAACAAATCTGAATTTGGTAATAATTTATTAAAATCTTCAGCAACCTCAGGAGGTGTAACCCCGTCTTGTTTTCCCCAAATTAAACAAGCAGGTTGTTGCATATGTAGCAGGTCATTGGCCATATTGTGTCTGATGGCACTTTTGGCAATAGATAAAGTTTTTAAGGCTTTCATTCTGTCGTTTACAGTCTCATAGACGTCATCTACCAATTCTTTAGTGGCAGTTTTTGGGTCGTAAAAAACTTGCTGTGCTTTTTGTTCAATGTATTCATAATTTCCTCGTTTAGGAAAACTATCACCCATTGCTTTTTCATATAAACCAGAACTTCCAGTAAGTATAAGTGCTTTTACTTTTTCAGGATAATGTTTGGTGAAATATAAGGCTATATGACCTCCTAATGAGTTTCCTAAAAGAATGGCGTTATCTATTTCTTTATATTCTAAAAAATCTTTTAAAAATGCGGCTAAATTTTTGACATTTGTTTTTATAAGAGGCAGAGAATACAGTGGTAATTCAGGAATTAAAACTTTGAATCCATTATTGGAGAAATAATTAAATGTTGCGCCAAAATTACTTAAAGCCCCCATTAGTCCGTGTAAAACAATGATTGTAGGTCCTTCTCCAGCTTCAGCATAGGTGAAACCACCTTCAGTTTTTAACTTATCCGTCATTGATTTATGTTTGATTTATTGTAAACGCAAAGATAGTTTTTTTTTATAATATATAATTGATTTCAATATCAGTTTACTAAGGCTTTTTACAATTTTCAAAGGAGTGTAAATATAGAGGATTTTTAATACTTATTAACAATGTGGTAAAATGTGGTAAAAAGTGGTAATTTTTATATATTTTTGATATTGATAATTTTTTTGAGTGATAAATTTAATTGGAACATATGAATGTAAGGCAGATGCCAAGGGAAGAGTGATGTTTTCATCAGCTTTCAAGAAGCAATTGTCTTCGGTGTTACAAGATGGTTTCGTTATTAAGAGAGCTGTTTTTCAGCCTTGTTTAGAATTGTATCCAATGCAAGAGTGGAATTTGATGATGGAGAAGGTTAATAAACTGAACAGATTTAAAAAGAAAAATAACGATTTTATAAGAAGGTTTACAGCAGGGGTTAGAATGGTTGAGTTAGATGCTACCGGTAGAATTTTAATTCCTAAAGATTTATGTGATTTTGCAGGAATACAAAAACAAGTAGTCATGTCATCATCAGTAAATATTGTTGAAATCTGGGATAAAGATAAATATGAAAAAGCAATTGATGCTGCAGCTTTAGATTTTGCAGATTTGGCTGAAGAGGTAATGGGAAATACGGATGAAAATGAATTATCATAATCCAGTTTTATTGCAAGAAAGTATAGATGCGCTAGCCATTAAAGAAGATGGTGTTTATGTGGATGTTACTTTTGGAGGTGGAGGACATTCAAGGGAAATTTTAAAAAGACTTGGAAATGAAGGGAAATTGTTTGCATTTGATCAAGATCCAGATGCTTTAGGAAACTTAATTGATGATGAACGTTTTGTATTGATTCCTGAAAATTTTAGATTTATCTCTCGCTTTTTAAGGTTTCATGGAATTAGAAAAGTTGATGGAGTTTTGGCAGATTTAGGTGTTTCCTCTCATCAATTTGATGAGGCCGAAAGAGGGTTTTCAACTCGTTTTGACGGAGATTTAGATATGAGAATGAATCAAAAATCTAAAACTTCAGCAAAAGAAATTATAAATAAATATTCTGAAGAGAAGTTAGCGGAGATATTGTTTTTATATGGAGAGTTAAGAAACTCCAGAAATATCGCAAAGACTATTGTCGAAGAAAGAGAGGAAGAAAAAATTGAAACTAGTTTTCAGTTGAAAAAAGTTTTGAAAAAGTATTTGCCAAATGCAAAAGAGCATAAAATTTTAGCACAAATATTTCAAGCCATTAGAATTGAAGTCAATGAAGAGTTATATGTTTTAAAAGAATTTTTAGGACAGATGCCTAACCTATTAAAAGAGGAAGGAAGGTTAAGTGTAATCTCATATCATTCTCTAGAGGATAGATTGGTAAAAAGGTTTATTAGAACAGGTTTGTTCAGTGGTGAGTTAGAGAAAGATGTTTTTGGTAATTCTAACGAACCTATGCAAAAAGTAGGAAAATTAATTGTTCCAAATGCGGCTGAAATTAAAATAAACAATAGAGCTAGAAGTGCGAAATTAAGAATAGCGACTTTGAGAAGTTATAGGTCCAAAGCAAAAAGTTAGTTATGTCAAAGGTTAAAAAAGGAGTTTATGATTTTTTTAGAGGAAGTTTCCTTACAGATGAATCAGCTTTCAAAAACTGGCGAATTATAATTTTTGTTGTAGCACTGCTGTTAATTATGATTTCGAGTGCTCATAATGCTGATAAAAAAGTGATTAAAATATCAGAATTAAATAAGAGGAAAAGAGAATTAAGAGCAGAGTATGTAGATACAGGTACCGTTTTAATGCGAATGAAAATGGAGTCTAGCATCAGAAAAAAAGCGAAGGATAGAGGTTTAAAACCATCCGAAACACCACCAAAAAAAATAAAAGTAACCTATAAAGATTAATATATTGGCAACTCACAAAAAAAGCATACTTACCAGATTCTACATAGTAGCTGGTTTTATGACGCTTTTTTTATTGGCTATTATTTTTAGGGTTGTAAATATTCAATATGCTCAAGGAGCAAAGTATAAAAAACTTGCAACAGAACTTACTATAAAGCAAGATACCATCAAAGCGAATAAAGGAAATGTGTACGCAGCTGACGGTAATTTGTTGGCGACTTCAATGTCTAAATATACAATAAGGATGGATGTTGTTGCTGTAAACAGTAATGTCTTCGAGAATAATTTTATGGCTTTATCAGAAGAATTGTTTCAGATGTTTGGCAATTCTCCAGAGTATTATCAAAACAAATTAAGAAAAGCAAAAAAACGCCGAAATAGGTATTTATTAATTGCTAGAAATGTAGGTTATAATGATTATCTAAAAATGAAAAAATTTCCAATTTTTAAATTGGGAGTTTATAGGGGAGGATTTATTGCAGAACATAAAACTGTTCGTGCGCATCCTATTGGTAAAATTGCAGAACGTACAATTGGTTATGATGATTTTAGAGGTGAAGCTGGAATAGAAGGTGCTTTTGCTGATTTTATGGAAGGTGAAAATGGTTTGCGTTGGAAACAGAAGATTGCAAAAAATCAATGGAAACCAATTTCAGATGTCAATGAAAAAGAGCCTATCGATGGTCACGATGTCATTACAACAATAGACGTAAATATTCAAGACATTACGCATCACGCCTTGTTACGTCAATTAGAATATTTTGAAGCAGATCATGGTTGTGCTGTGGTTATGGAAACTGCAACGGGCGAAATAAAAGCAATCTCTAATTTAGGGAGAACCTCAAAAGGAAAATATTTTGAAAAAAGGAATTATGCTCTTTGGGAAAGTCATGAACCGGGTTCTACTTTTAAATTAGCAAGTTTAATGGCTGCTTTAGATGATAAAGTAATTGATACATCTACAGTGGTGGATACAGAGAAAGGTAAAGTTTACATTTATAATAGAAAGGTTGAAGACTCTAAAAGAGGAGGTTATGGGAAAATTTCTGCCGCGAGAGTTTTTGAGGTTTCATCCAATGTCGGAATCGTAAAATTAATAAGGGAACATTATGACCAGAACCCAGGAAAATTTATTAGTAAACTAGAAAAATACGGATTTAAAAAACCAATTGGTTTTCAAATAAAAGGTGAGGGATTACCCTATATCCCTAACCCTAAAGATAAAAAAAGATGGAGTAAAATTTCTCTGGCATGGATGTCTTGGGGGTATGGAGTTTCTGTTACGCCTATGCAGACATTGATGTTTTATAATGCAGTTGCAAATAATGGAGTGATGGTAAAACCACGCTTTGTAAAAGAATTAAGAAGACAAGATAAAATAGAGAAAATTTTTCAAACTGAAATTGTAAATTCTAAAATTGCTTCTGATCAAACTTTAAAAAAGATTCGAAAAGTGATGGAAAATGTTGTTATTAGAGGAACTGCAAAGAATATCTATTCTTCTAATTTCTCTATGGCAGGAAAAACAGGGACTGCAAAAAAATATATTCCAAGACATAAAAATGAAAAAGGAGAGACTATTTCTGGTCATTATTCAACAAAACGTTATGTGGCCTCTTTTGCAGGTTTTTTTCCGGCGGAAGCACCTAAATATTCTTGTATTGTAGTTGTGCATGATCCCAATAAAAAGAAAGGTTATTATGGAGCTACGGTTGCAGCGCCAATCTTTAAAGAGATTGCTCAAAAAATTTACACCACAACACCTATAGATAATCAATCTGTAAAAGATAAAGTTGAATTTGAAAGTATAGTAAATCAATATAAAAAATATACTAAAGTTATTAATAAAGAACATACATATATACCAAATGTTCAAGGAATGTCTGGTATGGATGCCGTTTCTCTATTAGAAAATATTGGTTTGAAAGTAAAGATTACTGGAGTGGGAAAAGTAAAATATCAATCGATAAAAAAGGGAGAAACATTAGTGAAAGGAACCACCATTATTTTAAAATTATCGTAAACTGAAAAATTTAAAAGACATATTATATAAGGTTGCAATCAACCAAGTATTTGGGGTTACAAATATTGATGTAAATCAACTTGTTTTCGATTCTAGGAAAATTGAAAAAAATGATGTTTTTATTGCTCAAAAAGGTTTTTCTGTTGACGGTCATTTGTTTATAAATAAAGTGATTTCTTTAGGTGCAATTGCAATTATCTGTGAAGTTTTTCCTTCGGATATAAAAGAAGGAATTACGTATGTGCAAGTTGATGATGCGAATGTTGCTCTGGCGGTTATGGCTTCTAACTTTTATGAAAATCCTTCAACTAAATTTCCTTTAGTTGGAGTTACAGGGACCAATGGGAAAACAACAATTGCATCGCTATTGTATCAGTTATTTTATAAAGCTGGTTATAAAGTTGGATTGCTTTCTACTGTTAAAGTTTTAGTTGATAAAGTTGAGTTTAAAGCGACGCATACAACTCCAGATTCAGTAGCGATTAACAAGTATTTAGATATGATGCTAGATGCTGGTGTAGAATTCTGTTTTATGGAAGTGAGTTCTCATGGAATTCATCAAAAAAGAACAGAAGGCTTAAAATTTGCTGGTGGAATTTTCACAAACCTTTCTCATGATCATTTAGATTATCACGACACATTTGCCGAATATAGAAATGTGAAAAAATCATTTTTCGATTCTTTGCCAAAATCGGCTTTTGCTTTGACAAATATTGATGATAAAAATGGCAACTTTATGTTGCAAAACACCAAAGCAAAAAAGAAAACATATGCTCTAAAAACAGTAGGAGATTATAAAGTGAAAATTTTAGAAAAGCAAATTTCTGGAACTTTAATTTCTGTCGATGGAACTGAAGTTTGGACTAAATTAATTGGCGTTTTTAATATTTATAATTTAACTGCAATTATTGCAACTGCAGATTTATTAGGGTTAGAAAAATTAGAAATTCTAACTATTGTAAGTCAATTAGAAAGTGTAAGTGGTCGTTTTCAATATGTAATTTCTGAAGAAGGTAACACGGCAATTATTGATTATGCTCACACTCCTGATGCCTTGAAAAACGTATTAGAAACGATTAATGATATTAGAACAGGAAACGAAAAAGTGATCACTGTAGTCGGTTGCGGAGGTGATAGAGATGCAACAAAAAGACCAAAAATGGCGCATATTGCATCTCAATTAAGCACTCAGGCAATTTTTACTTCAGATAATCCTAGGTCCGAAAACCCTCAAACTATTTTAGATGAAATGGAAGATGGTGTTTCGCCTGAAAACTATAGAAAAACATTAACCGTCTTAGATAGAAGACAAGCAATAAAAACAGCTTGTAAACTGTCAGAAACTGGGGACATTATATTAATTGCTGGAAAAGGACATGAAAATTATCAGGAAGTGAATGGAGTTCGCTCTCATTTTGATGATTTAGAAGAAGTAACAAACTGTTTTAATCAATTAAAAAAGAACTAAAATGCTGTATTATTTATTCGAATATTTAGAAAGTCAATTTAGTTTTCCAGGTGCAAGTGTGTTTCAATTTATCACATTTAGAGCAGCAGCAGCTTTTATTTTGTCTTTATTGATTTCAGCAATTTTTGGTAAAAGAATTATTAAATTTTTGCAAAAACAACAAGTAGGAGAAACGGTTAGAGATTTAGGCTTAGAGGGGCAGAAACAAAAATCTGGAACTCCAACTATGGGAGGAATAATCATTATTCTAGCAACGTTAATTCCTGTAATTTTATTAACAAAATTAGATAATATTTACATTGTGATTTTGATAATCACTACATTTTGGATGGGTTTTATTGGTTTTTTAGATGATTATATCAAAGTGTTTAAAAAAGATAAAGATGGTTTAAAAGGGAAGTTTAAAATTTTAGGTCAGGTTGGTCTAGGGCTGATTGTAGGGTCAATGTTATATTTTAATGATGGAGTTACGATTAAAGAGCAATTACCAGTGCAGCAGCAAGTTATGCAAGAGAATGGAAGAAAAAAAGTTTTTGGTGAGGCTCACAAATCTACCAAAACTACCGTTCCGTTTTTAAAAGATAACGAATTAGATTATTCAAAAGCGTTGCGTTTTTTGGGTGAAGGTTATGAAAAATATGGATGGATCGTTTTCATTTTTATCACTGTTTTTATTGTTACAGGAGTCTCCAATGGAGCAAATTTAACGGACGGAATCGATGGTTTAGCAGCAGGTTCATCAGCAATAATTGTAATAACATTAGCTGTTTTTGCTTGGGTTTCTGGTAACATAATTTTTGCTGATTACTTAGATGTAATGTATATCCCAAATTCTGGAGAAATGACTGTTTTTATTTTGGCATTTGCAGGAGCTTTAATTGGGTTTTTGTGGTACAATACATATCCTGCTCAAGTTTTTATGGGAGATACAGGAAGTTTAACAATTGGAGGGATTATAGCGGTAATCGCAATTTCAATTCGTAAAGAGTTATTGTTGCCGATTTTAGCAGGAATTTTTGTTGTAGAAAATCTCTCAGTAATAATGCAGGTTTCTTGGTTTAAATACACAAAGAAGAAATTTGGAGTAGGTAGACGTATTTTTAAAATGGCGCCTTTACATCATCATTATCAGAAGTTGAGTTATCATGAAAGTAAGATTGTTGTTCGTTTTTGGATTGTTGGAATTCTTTTAGCGGTTTTCGCAATTGTTACTTTGAAATTGAGATAGATGAAAAGGTTAGTGATTTTAGGAGGAGGAGAAAGTGGAGTAGGGACTGCAATTTTAGGAAAACGAAAAGGGTACGAAGTTTTTGTTTCAGATAACAACAAAATATTAAATAAATATAAAAAAGTTCTTTTAAATAATGAAATTGATTTTGAGGAAAATCAGCATACAGAAAGTAAGATTTTAAATGCTGATGCAGTGGTAAAAAGTCCAGGGATTCCGGAAAAAGTTTTAATAGTTCAAAAATTGATGGAGAACTCAATAAAGGTTATTTCGGAAATTGAATTTGCAGCACAATATACAAATGCAACAATTATTGGGATTACAGGTTCAAATGGAAAAACAACCACAACATTATTAACACATCATATTTTAAAAAAAGCGGGATTAAGTGTTGGAATTGCCGGGAATATTGGAGATAGTTTTGCACAACAAGTTGCTGAGGAAACGTATGAGAATTATGTTTTAGAATTAAGTAGTTTTCAGTTAGATGGCATAGAAAATTTTAAAAGTCACATTGCAATTTTAACCAATATTACACCAGATCATTTAGATCGCTATGAGTATGATTTTGATAAATACATTGCCTCAAAATTTAGAATCACAAAGAATCAAAAAGAAACTGATTATTTAATTTATGATGCAGATGATCCTGTAATCAATAATTGGTTAAAAGAAAATAAAACAAGTGCAAAATTAGTTCCGTTTTCGCTTGAAAAAAAATTAGAATATGGAGCTTATATCAAAGATAATAATATAATCATCAACATTAATAAAGACCCAATTAACATGCCGTTATCAACTTTATCAATTAAGGGAAAACATAATACAAAAAATGCCATGGCAGCAAGTATGGCTGCGCAATTATTAAAGGCTAGAAAACAAGTTATAAAAGAAAGTTTAGAAGATTTTGAGGGTGTAGAACATCGTTTAGAAAATGTTGCAAAGGTAAAGGATGTAGAATATATAAATGATTCTAAAGCAACGAACGTAAATGCAACTTTTTATGCATTAGAATGCATGGATAAAACCACAGTTTGGATCGTTGGAGGTGTAGACAAGGGGAATGATTATAATGATTTATTGCCTTTGGTTAGAGAAAAAGTAAAGGCAATTGTTTGTTTAGGTCTTGATAATGAAAAAATTAAAAATACGTTTGGTAATGTAGTAGATATTATTGTTGAAACTGCCGGGGCCGAAGAAGCGGTAAAAGTTTCTCATAAGTTAGCAGAAAGAGGAGAAGTGGTTTTATTATCTCCTGCTTGCGCTAGTTTTGATTTATTTGATAATTATGAAGACAGAGGGCGTCAATTTAAAAGAGCAGTAAAAAGTCTTTAAAAAGGTTTAATCATCTAAACATTTAAATACTTACGTATCCGTAAACCTAAAAATGAAAACTATTTTTCAACATATAAAAGGAGATCAAACCATTTGGGCAATTGTTGCTATTTTGGCAATATTCTCTTTTATGCCTGTGTATAGTGCAAGCACAAACTTAGTATATGTTGTTGGTTCTGGTTCTACTTTAGGGTATTTACTAAAACACATGGTTTTATTAATTATGGGTTTTGGTATAATTTATGGAGTTCATAAAATCCCTTACAGATACTTCTCAGGAGGATCTGTATTAATGCTTCCCATTGTAATTGTCTTATTGGTTTTTACATTGGCGCAAGGAACTATAATTGGAGGGGCGAATGCAAGTAGATGGATTCGTATTGCAGGTATCGGTTTTCAAACATCTACTTTAGCAGGTTTAGTGTTGATGGTTTATGTAGCGCGATATTTAGCTAAAAACAAAGAAAAAGAAATCAATTTTAAAGAAAGCGTATGGCAGCTTTGGGTGCCAGTAGCTGCAGTTTTAATATTAATATTGCCTGCAAATTTCTCAACAACCGCCATCATTTTTGCTATGACTTTAATGCTGACTTTTATTGGAGGATACCCATTAAAATATTTAGGATTTATTATTGGAACAGGATTAGTAATATTATTGTTTTTTGTTTTAATAGCAAAAGCCTTTCCAGACGCAATGCCAAATAGAGTGCAAACTTGGCAAAATCGAATTGAGAATTTTTCAGATTCAGAAGATAAAGAAGCGTATCAAGTACAAAAGGCAAAAATTGCAATTGCAACAGGAGGTCCGGTAGGAGTTGGTCCTGGTAAAAGTGTTCAGAAAAACTTTTTACCACAATCTTCATCAGATTTTATTTTTGCAATTATTGTTGAAGAATATGGTTTATTAGGTGGTTTTTTAATCGTTTTTATTTACTTTTTGCTGCTCTTCAGAATTTTTGTGGTTATTAGAAAAACAACTACCATTTTTGGAACATTGTTAGTTGTTGGTGTTGGTTGTCCAATTATATTTCAAGCGACCATAAATATGGCTGTTGCTGCCAACTTGTTTCCAGTTACTGGACAAACGTTGCCATTAATTAGTAGTGGAGGTACTTCTATTTGGATGACATGTTTTGCATTAGGAATGATTCTTAGTGTAAGCGCAGCAAAAGAAGTAGAAGAAGAAGATATTTTAGATGATAACCCTTTAGATATTTTACATGAAACCATATAATATACTTATTTCTGGAGGAGGAACAGGAGGTCATATTTATCCTGCAATAGCCATTGCTAACGAATTTAAATTACGCTATCCAGATGCAAATTTTCTTTTTGTAGGTGCTAAAGATAGAATGGAAATGGAAAAAGTTCCGCAAGCTGGTTATGATATAAAAGGCTTATGGATTTCTGGAGTGCAAAGAAAACTAACCCTAGATAATTTATCCTTTCCTTTTAAATTGATTAGTAGTTTGTGGGAAGCAAGAAAAATTATCAAACAATTTAAACCTGATATAGCAATTGGCACTGGAGGTTTTGCGAGTGGGCCAACTTTAATAGTGGCAAGCAGAAAGGGTATTCCTACTTTAATACAAGAACAGAACTCTTTCCCAGGAATTACTAATAAATTGTTGAGTAAAAGAGCCAGCAAAATTTGTGTGGCCTATGATCATTTAGAACGTTTTTTTCCTTTGGATAAAATGGTAAAAACAGGAAATCCTGTTCGTCAAGATTTGTTGACGATTTATTCCAAAGAACAAGAAGCAAAAGATTTTTTTAAGTTGCATAAAACGAATAAAACAATTTTGGTTTTAGGCGGAAGTTTAGGTGCAAGAAAAATAAATCAGCTTGTTGAGGGTAATTTGGAATTCTTCAAAAACCAAGAGGTTCAAATTATTTGGCAATGCGGAAAGCTCTATTTTGACGAGTATAATAAATACAATGACTTAAGTTACGTGCAAGTGCATGAATTTGTGAATAGAATGGATCTGGCATATGCTGCTACGGATATTATTATCTCTAGAGCAGGAGCAAGCTCTGTTTCAGAGTTGTGTATCGTTGGTAAACCTGTCATTTTTATTCCGTCACCAAATGTAGCTGAGGATCATCAAACAAAAAATGCAAAGTCCATAGCAGACAAACATGGAGCTATTTTGTTAAAAGAAAGTGAGTTAGAAACGTTTCCTATTGTTTTTGAAACGCTTTTAAAAGATATAGGAAAGCAAGAGCATTTATCAGAGAATATAAAAGAATTAGCATTGCCAGGAGCAACAACAGATATTGTAAATGAAATTGAAAAACTATTAAAAAAGTGAAGTTAAAAAAGATACAGACCATTTATTTTGTTGGTATTGGAGGTATTGGAATGAGTGCAATTGCTCGTTACTTTGCATCCAATGGAAAGCTTGTGGCTGGTTATGACAAAACTCCGTCTCAAATAACTTCGAGTTTAGAAGAATTGGGTGTTGAAATTCATTTTGAAGATAGTTTAAAGAACATACCAATTTCTTTTTTAGATAAGGATAAAACCTTGGTTGTTTATACACCAGCAATTGCTGAAAATCATACAGAATTAAATTACTTCTTAAATAATAATTTTAAGGTTTTAAAAAGAGCAGAAGTTTTAGGTAAAATTACAGAAAGCACTTTTTGTCTCGCTGTTGCTGGAACGCATGGGAAAACTACAACTTCTTCTATTTTAGGCCATATTATGCATCAACAAAAAGCGACTTCTTTTTTAGGTGGAATTGCTGAAAATTACAATTCAAATTTAATTTTGGGTGAAGACAAAGTTTCGGTTGTTGAAGCAGATGAGTTTGATCGATCTTTCTTACAATTGAGTCCTAATATTGCTTGTATAACTTCTATGGATGCTGATCATTTAGATATCTATGGAGAAGCAGCAGTTTTAGAAGAATCGTTTGTAGAGTTTGCAAATAAAGTTTCAGGTACATTAATCATTGCAAAAGGATTGCCTTTAAGAGGGTTAACCTATGCTGTAAACGAAGCCGCAGATTACAGAGCCTTTAATTTAAAAATTGAAAGTGGAAAGTATATTTTTGATGTCCAAACACCATCAGAAAGTATAAAAAATATTGAATTCTATTTACCAGGTAAGCATAATGTAATGAATGCTTTAGCTGCATTTGCAATGGCAGATGTATATGGTGTTCCCGCAAAAAAAATTAAATTAAGTTTGTCAACTTTTAAAGGGGTGAAACGTAGGTTTTCTTATAAAATAAAAACTAGTGACTTTGTTTTGATTGATGATTATGCACATCATCCAACAGAAATAAATGCAGTAGAAAATTCCATAAGAGAAATGTATCCCAAAGAAAAAGTATTGGCTGTTTTTCAACCACATTTATTTTCTAGAACAAGAGATTTTATAGATGATTTTGCAACTGCATTATCAAAATTTGATGAAATCTTATTATTAGATATTTATCCAGCAAGAGAATTACCAATTGCTGGGGTAAGTTCTGAATGGTTATTTCATAAAATAGAGAATAAGCATAAAAAATTGGTTCAAAAAAATAATTTAATAAAAGATATTAAAAACTCGACAGCAAAAGTAGTTGTAATGTTAGGTGCTGGTGACATTGGAGAAATGGTAAATGAAGTAAAAATAAACTTTTATAATTCAAGAAAATGAAATTCAGAAAGGTTTTAAAATACTTGTTATTTCCAGCTTTGATGGTGGGTTTAGGGTTTTTGTACAGTTTTTCATCAACAAGAAATCTGCAAATAAAAATAGCAGAGCCTATTGTGGAATTTGAAGAAGGGGATAATAATTTTTTAACATATTCAATGGTTAATAAATTGTTAATACAAAATAAAGAAACAGTGCAAAACCAAGCGAAATCTGTGATAAATTTATACGGCTTAGAGAATAGAGTGTCCAAAAATCCATATGTAGAAAATGCAACCATTTTTTTAACGATTGATGGCAGACTAAAAACAATTATTAAACAACGGATACCTGTTGCTAGAATTGTTTTAAAAAGTGGCTCTTATTACATTGATAAACAAGGTGTAAAAGTCCCTTTGTCCAATAATTATTCTGCAAGAGTAATGTTGATTTCGGGAGTTGAAAATGTGGAAGCTGTTAACGAGATTTTACCTTTGATTTCTTTAATATTAGGGGATGAATTTTTACATAAAGAGATTGTTGGAATTGAAAAATCTGACGTTCATGAGTATAAGTTTTCTGTGAGAAGTGGTGATTATAAAATAAATTTTGGAAAATTATCTGAAATGGAAACAAAATTTAAGAAGTTGAAAGCTTTTTACAGCAAAACATTTAAAGATAAAACTATTAAAAATTACAATTTAATAAATTTAAAATATCACAACCAAGTTGTGTGCATTAAATAAATCAAAATGGAAGACAATAAAATAGCTGTTGGTTTAGATATTGGTACAACCAAGATTGTTGCCATGATTGGTCGTAAAAACGAATATGGCAAGATTGAGGTTGTTGGTATCGGAAAAGCTAAAAGCCTAGGCGTGAAACGTGGAGTTGTAAGTAATATTACACAAACGATTCAATCAATTCAACAAGCGGTAGATGAAGCACAAAGTGTTTCTGGTGTAAAGATTGAAGATGTTGTTGTTGGTATTGCTGGTCAGCATATAAGAAGCTTACATCATAGTGATTATATCACAAGAAATAATGCTGATGAAGTTATAGATGAAGATGATATTGAAGACTTAGTGAATCAAGTTCATAAGTTGGTGATGTTACCGGGAGAAGAAATTATTCACGTATTACCACAAGAATTTAAAGTAGATTCTCAAGCAGATATCAAAGAGCCAATAGGTATGTATGGTGGTCGTTTGGAAGCTAATTTTCATGTTGTTGTTGGTCAAGTTTCATCAATTAGAAATATTGGACGTTGTGTAAAAAGTGCGGGTTTAGGGTTAAGTGAAATTACATTAGAACCCTTAGCTTCGGCTTCAGCAGTATTAAGTCAGGAAGAAAAAGAAGCGGGAGTCGCTCTCATTGATATAGGAGGCGGAACTACAGATTTAGCAATTTTTAAAGACGGAATTATCAGACACACTGCTGTCATTCCTTTTGGAGGAAATGTAATTACAGATGATGTTAAAGAAGGTTGTTCTATCATTGAAAAACAAGCTGAATTATTGAAAATTAAGTTTGGTTCTGCTTGGCCAGGAGAAAATAAAGAAACAGAAATCGTTTCTATACCGGGCTTAAGAGGAAGAGAGCCAAAAGAAATTACATTAAAAAATTTATCAAAAATTATACATGCAAGAGTTCAAGAAATTATTGAGCATGTGTATTTAGAGATAAAAAATTACGGACATGAAACTGCAAAAGGAAAACTAATTGCGGGAATTGTTTTAACAGGAGGTGGTTCTCAACTAAAACATTTACGTCAGTTAGTTGAATATATAACGGGTATGGATGCCAGAATAGGATTTCCTAATGAGCATTTAGCCGGAGATTCTGATGAAGGCTTGTCAAGTCCTTCTTACGCCACAGCTGTTGGTTTGTTGATGGTCGGTTTAGAGAAAGATATTAAAGTAGAAGATATTATTGAGGAGACTGTATCTGAATCAAATGCAGAGACAGAAGAGCAAGAAGAAATTCAAGCAAAAAGTGAGGAAAAACCAAAACCTACGAAGAAATCTTTTTTCGAAAAATTTACAGAAGGTTTAAAGGATTTTTTAGACAACGCTGAGTAAAATCAGCATGATTAGTAAAATTAAAAAGAATAAAATTAATAAAAATTTAAAAAGATAAACGTTATTATGAGCTCAGAATTTGATAACATTTTATTTGACATGCCAAAAACACAATCTAATACCATAAAAGTAATTGGTGTTGGTGGTGGTGGAAGCAATGCAGTAAATCACATGTTTACCCAAAGCATAAAAGGAGTAGATTTTGTAATCTGTAATACAGATGCACAAGCTCTAGAAAACAGCCCAATTCCTAATAAAATACAGTTAGGAGCAAACTTAACATCTGGTTTAGGAGCTGGTGCAAATCCAGAAATTGGGGCACAAGCAGCTAAAGAAAGTATGCAAGAAATACAGCAAATGCTAAATACCCAAACAAAAATGGTATTTATTACTGCGGGTATGGGTGGTGGAACTGGCACTGGTGCGGCACCAATTATTGCTAAAATTGCCAAAGACATGGACATCTTAACTGTTGGTATTGTGACAATGCCATTTGCTTTCGAAGGCAAAAGACGCTCAAAACAGGCTCAATTGGGAATTGATCAATTGCGCCAAAATGTGGATTCTTTAATTGTTATTAATAATAATAAATTAAGGGAAGTTTACGGAAACCTAGGTTTTAAAGCAGGTTTTTCGAAAGCTGATGAAGTTTTATCTACTGCTTCTAAAGGAATTGCAGAAGTTATTACGCATCACTACAAACAAAATATTGACTTGCATGATGCTAAAACGGTCCTTTCTAATAGCGGTACAGCAATTATGGGCTCTGCAAAAGAAGAAGGTCAAACCAGAGCAAAAACAGCTATTGTAAAAGCATTAGATTCACCGTTATTAAATGATAATAAAATTACAGGTGCTAAAAATGTATTATTACTTATTGTATCTGGGACTAATGAAGTTACCTTAGATGAAATTGGTGAAATCAACGATTACATTCAAGATGAAGCTGGATATGACGCTAACATTATTATGGGTATTGGAGAAGATGCGGACTTGGGAGATGCAATTGCAGTAACAATTGTTGCTACTGGTTTTGCGGCAGATCAACAAAGTACAATTACAAATACAGAGGTAAAAAAAATCATTCACACTTTAGAGGATGAACAAAAAGCTACGTATAACTTTACAGAAAAAACAGTAACGAAATCACCTACTTTAAATACTCCCATTTCTAATACGGGAGCACAAAAAATTATACACGTTTTAGGAGATGAAATGGAAGATACTAAACCAAAAATGGATTTAGTGGCTACAAATCCAATTATTTCAAACATGCCAGTAACTTTTGATGAGGTTTCTAGTGATGTTGTTTCTGAAGATGATTTTATCATTACGGATGCTGCAAAAGTGGAAGAAAAAGTGGAAGAAGTATCGACGCAATTTCAAACAGATTTAATGTTTGATTTACCTTTAAATCCTGATGCAGAAATAAAGTCTGAAGACGAAATTAGATTTAATTTAAATATAGAGAAAGAATTAAATATCCATGAAATTGAGGTTTATGGAGCGCAAGAAATTAAGGCTGAAAAGAAAGAAGTTGAAAAAAGATATATTTTAGAAGATTTTGATGCTCAACCAACAATAGGTAAAAGTTCTAGTTTTGTGGAGAAAAAAGTAATTGAGGAAGAAGAATTTCAATTTGAATTAAAAACAACAAAACCGCAATCAGAAATTAATAAGATTGAAACCACGAGTGAGGAAGTTTCCCCATTGGACTTAACAATTTCTGAATTACAAAAGAGAGCAGAGGAAAGACGTAAAAAAATGAAAGGTTTTAATTATAAGTTTAATGATCAATTAGGTAAAAATATTGATGAAATAGAACGTCAACCGGCATATAAAAGAATGGGTGTGGATTTAGATAAAAACACATCCATAAGTAAAACAGAAACTTCATTAAAAAAAGATAATGATGATTTAGGTTTTAAATCTAATAACTCTTTTTTACATGATAATGTAGATTAATATTTTTTTAAATTATATATAAGATCACACCAGAAATGGTGTGATTTTTTTTGTAATTAATTTACGAAACCTATTTATTGCATTAAATTAGTTCATTTGTGATGCTTTTCTATAAACTAGCTATTTCTTAGATTTTTCTTTCTTCTTATGCATAATTCTAAAATATATTTTTATTTTTTTCTGATTGTCGTAAACCATCAATCCTGAGAGAATGAAATTTTAGTGATGATTTCATGATATTTAGCCTGTAACATATTTTTTTTTAAGTCGTCTATTTTATGTAATCAATTAAACTATACATCATGAAATATTTAAAAACGGTATCATTAGAAGAAAGAGGAATTTTAACATCTGCGTATAAACAAGAAATTAAAAAGAACATGAAGTTAGAGAAATCTAAATCAGTATCTAGAATTAAGGCTATGATTTTAAATCATCATGGAAAAATAGAAAGTCAAGTAGGAACTATTTTACAAGTTTCATTGTTTGCATTTGCTATTATTATGATCGTTTACTAAAAGGTAAAAGGATTTTGAATAGAGAAAGTAGCTTATAAATAAGTCCAGTTTAGTGATAGTAAGGATATCCTTTTAAATATCAGTTTGAGTAAATTTTGATGAAAGAACAAATCTAAAATATATAAAATAACACATTTTAGATTGTTTTAAAAACACACAACATCAAAAAAAATCCATCTAAAAAAGATGGATTTTATAATAGATATGTTTTTGCTTTTAATGTAAAGCTTTTTTTATTCTCTTAATAGCTTCACGAATTTGTAATTCAGAAGCTGCATAAGATATTCTGATGCAATTAGGAGCTCCGAAAGCATCTCCAGTTACAGTAGCAACATTGGCTTTTTCTAGGATGAACAGAGAAAAATCGCTGGCATTTTCAATTTTTATTCCGTCTATCGATTTACCAAAGTAAGCAGAAATATCTGGAAAAACATAAAAAGCGCCCTCCGGAACATTTACTTTAAATCCATCAATTTCTCTTAATAACCCAATAATGATATCTCTACGAGTTTTAAACTCATCTACCATAAATTGTATTTTAGAAACGGGTGCTAATACTGCTGTAATTGCTGCTCTTTGAGCAATACAGTTTGTGCCTGAGGTAATTTGACCTTGCATCTTTGTACATGCTTTTGCAATCCATTCTGGTGCGCCAATATAACCAATTCTCCAACCAGTCATGGCAAATGCTTTTGCCAAACCGTTTACGGTAATGGTTCTGTCATACATGCTTTCTATAGCTGCAAAACTAAACGGTTTTGAATCGTAATTGATATGTTCATAGATTTCATCTGATAATATAAAAATCTTTGGATATTTTTCTAAAACTGCTGCTAATGCTCGATATTCTGATTCACTATAAATAGTTCCGCTTGGATTATTTGGCGAGTTAAAGAAAATCATTTTAGTTTTAGGCGTAATTGCTGCTTCTAACTGAGCCGGTGTAATTTTGAAATCGTTGTCAATAGAAGAAGGAATTTCGACATAGGTTGCTTCACATAAAATAGCAATTGCAGAATAACTTACCCAATAAGGTGCTGGTAATAAAATTTCATCACCAGGGTTTAACAAAACTTGTGCAATGTTGGCGATAGATTGTTTTGCGCCCGTAGACACTACTATTTGATTTGGTTTGTAGTCTAGGCCATTATCACGTTTAAACTTCGTGCAAATAGCCTCTTTCAATTCTACATAACCATCTACAGGTGTATATGTATTGTAATTTTCATTGATCGCTTCTATTGCCGCATCTTTAATAAAATCCGGTGTATTAAAGTCCGGCTCTCCCAAACTTAAACCAATAATATCTTTTCCTTCTGCTCTTAATTCTCTAGCTTTTGCAGCCATTGCCAATGTTTGTGATGTTGGTAGGCTGTTAATTCTGTCCGATAATGGATGTGTCATTTTACTGTTAATTGTTGTTTTACTTATACTAATTCAGGGTTTTTACCTAAAACGCCTAAATGTCTAAAGTGCTCTATAATTGCTTTACGCATGGTATCATATTCATTATACGGCAAATTAAACTCTTTGGCAGTTTCTTTTACAATTTTAGCTAATTTTTCATAATGCACATGAGAAATATGTGGAAAAATATGATGTTCAACCTGATGATTTAAACCTCCTGTATAAAAGTTTACTAACCAGTTGCTAGGTGCAAAGTTAGAGGTAGTGTATAATTGATGGACTGCCCAAGTGTGTTCTAAATTTCCTTCTTTATCTGGAATTGGCATTTCTGTATTTGGAACAATATGCGCCAATTGAAAAACCAAGCTTAAAATCATACCAGCAGTATAATGCATAACAAAAAAACCTATTAATACTTTCCACCATGAAACGTCTAAAGCTAATAACGGTAAAACAATCCAAAGTGCATAATATGCAATTTTAGAGATCACCAACTTCGTCCATTCTGTTGAAGGATTTGGAAACTCACCATAAGATAGTTTTCGTTTCAAATACCGGTGCATTTGCTTAATATCTGTAGTAATTGCCCAATTAATGGTTAGCAAACCATATAAAAATATAGAATAATATTTCTGAAGTTTATGAATTTTTAACCATTTAGAATGCTTTGAGAAACGAATAATTCTACCAGCATCTATATCTTCATCATGGTCTTTTACGTTGGTAAATGTATGGTGTAAAACATTATGTTGTACTTTCCAATTATAAACGTTACCAGCAAGAATATAGATACTGCTACCCATTAGTTTATTAACCCATTTTCTTTTAGAAAATGATTCGTGATTTGCATCATGCATAACATTCATACCAACACCGGCCATACCAACACCTGTAACTACCATTAACAAAATCATTACCCACTGAGGCATAGATACCGTTAATACTAAAATAAAAGGAATTAAAAACAGCGAAAACATGATAATTGCTTTAGAATATAATTTCCAGTTTCCTGTTCTCTTAATGTTATTTTCTTTGAAATATGTATTCACTCTTTTATTTAGAGTTCTAAAGAACTTAGCTTTATCTTCTCTTGAAAAGTTTATTGCTTTCATATATATTATGTATAATAAACAAAAATAATGTTTTTGAAATATCTTTCTGTAATAAACGTAGGATTTTGTTGCTAATTGTTTGTGAACAATAACTATTTTTGTCGCTGACACTTAATTTATGGAAATTATACAAAAATATTTTAAAGACTTAACACCGACTCAAATTGAACAGTTTTCAAAACTTCAAGAGTTATATAAAGATTGGAACTTAAAAATAAATGTAGTTTCTCGTAAAGATATAGATGAGTTATACTTACGTCATGTACTACATTCATTAGGGATAGCAAAAATAATTTCTTTTAAACCAGGCTCTAAAGTAATGGATGTAGGAACAGGAGGAGGTTTTCCTGGTATTCCTTTGGCAATTTTATTTCCTGAAACCCAGTTTCACCTAGTTGATTCCATTGGGAAAAAGATCAAAGTAGTAAATGAGGTTTTTGCTGGCTTAGGATTAGTAAATGTAAAAACTACTCATGGCAGAGCAGAAGATGTAAAAGATACGTATGATTTTATTGTGAGTAGAGCAGTTGCCCAAATGGAAACTTTTGTTCGTTGGACAAAAGGTAGAATTGCTAAAAAGCAAAATCACGAATTAAAAAATGGAATTCTATATTTAAAAGGTGGAGATTTATCTGAAGAATTAAAAATATATACTTCAGCAACTATTTATGACCTACCCAATTATTTCGACGAAGCTTTTTTTGAAACAAAAAAAGTCGTTCATTTAGGTATGAAGTATAAGGGGTAATTGTTTAAGATTATTCAAATATTACAACTTTTAATAAGTACTTGGTAAAGTTGTATTTTTAAAAGGGTAGCAGCCAACTAAATGAAAATTAATCATATTATGGTCAGAAATCATTAATGTTGTAACGAATTAAAAAATAGAAGAAGCGGTTTTTGTGGTAAAGGTTTCTAAAAACAGCATGCCTTTATAAGAATTTCCTTTTTTATTCAATTTTGGACTCCAAACTGCAATACAATATTTATCGGGGTGTACCGCTACAATACCGCCACCAACACCGCTTTTTCCGGGTAAACCGACTCTAAAAGCAAACTCGCCAGATTCATCATAAAAACCACAAGTAAGTAAAATTGCATTTACTCTTTTAGCTTGACTCATTGTAAGAATTTTATTTCCTTTATGACTCGTGAAGTTATCATCCGCTAAAAAAAGAGATATTTTAGAAAGTTCTTTACAGCTCATTTCTAAAGAACAGATATGAAAGTAAAAATCTAATACTTCATCTACATCATTTTTTATGTTTCCAAAAGATTTTATAAAATTACAAAGGGCACTATTTCTGTAGCCAGATTTTTTTTCTGATTGCGCTACTTTTTCATTATAATTTAAAGAAGAATTATTACTAAGCTCTTTACAGAAGTTTAAAAAATCTTCTTTTGGATTTTTAAGATGGCTCAATAAAACATCGCAAATTACAATTGCACCAGAATTTATAAAAGGATTTCGTGGTTTTCCATAATCTGTTTCTAGTTGTAATAATGAATTAAAAGGATTTCCAGAAGGTTCAATACCAACTCTTTCCCATAATTTTGCATCCTCAAATTTGTAAGCTAGCGTCAGTGCAAAAACTTTAGAAACACTTTGAATAGAAAATTTCTTGTCAAAATCACCAATTCCAAAAGATTCATTGTCAATTGTTGTTATATGTATTCCAAAATTATGATCAGAAACATTTGCTAATTCGGGTATGTAATTGGCTATTTCGCCAGTATCATCAATGGTTTTTATTTCAAAATAAATGTCTTCGATTATTTTTTTATAATTTTCCATTGATAATTTATGGTATTGGTTATCACAAACATATTAGAAAATTTTTTAAGAAACAACATAAAGCAGCTTTCAAAAAAAAGGGAACTACATTGCTGTAATTCCGATTTTTACTATTCATTATTATGAAATTCTGAAACAAGATCAGAATTAGAAGTTATTATAAAATCTCTACAAACAAACCTTCATCGGTTTTAGACACTTTTGCAACATTTTTCTTTGTTAAACCTTTAATCGTTTTATCCCATTTTTTATTAGACAAGCCAGATTGAGTTTTTAAAGAATTTAAAGCTATTTTTTCTGCTTTTGTGATGATATCAAGTAAGTCCTTTTCCTCAACAGTGAGTTCTACATCTAAAGCGATTCGCTTCTCTGGTCGCATTTGCGGGAAGAACAGCACTTCTTGTATCGATTGATTGTTGGTTAAGAACATAATTAGTCTGTCCATTCCAATTCCCATTCCAGAGGTTGGAGGCATACCATATTCTAAAGCACGTAAGAAATCTTCGTCAATAAATTCTGTAGCTTCATCATCTCCTTTTTGCGCTAACTTTAATTGGTGCTCAAAACGCTCACGTTGATCAATTGGGTCATTTAATTCAGAATATGCATTGGCAATTTCTTTACCACAAACCATCAATTCGAAACGCTCTGTTAATTCTGGATTGTCTCTGTGTTCTTTACAAAGTGGAGACATTTCCTTCGGATAATCTGTAATAAAAGTTGGCTGAATGTAGTTTCCTTCGCATTTCTCTCCAAAAATTTCATCAATCAATTTTCCTTTTCCCATCGTTTCATCAACAGGAATATTCATTGATTTTGCAGCTTCTCTAATTTCATCTTCTGTTTTTCCAATAATATCGAAGCCCGTAAAATGTTTTATAGAGTCTGCCATCGTTACTCTTGCATAAGGCGCTTTAAAGTCAATTTTATGTTCCCCAAAAGTAGCTTCTGATGTTCCATTTACAGCAATTGCACAGTGTTCTAACAATTGCTCAGCAAAATCCATCATCCAATTGTAATCCTTGTAAGACACATAGATTTCCATGGCTGTAAACTCAGGATTATGAGTTCTATCCATTCCTTCATTTCTAAAGTTTTTGGAGAATTCATAAACCCCGTCAAAACCACCAACAATTAATCTTTTTAGATATAATTCATTGGCAATTCTCATATATAAAGGAATATCTAAAGAATTGTGATGCGTTATAAATGGCCTTGCAGCAGCACCTCCAGGAATTGGTTGCAAAACCGGTGTTTCAACTTCAAAATAACCAGCGTCGTTGAAGAACGAACGCATAGCATTAAATAGTTTTGTTCTTTTTATAAAAACTTCTTTTACATGCGGGTTTACAACTAAATCTGCATAACGTTGTCTGTAACGCATTTCTGGATCTGTAAAAGCGTCGTATGTAACACCATCTTTAACTTTTGGCATCGGTAAAGGCTTTAATGCTTTAGAAAGCATTTTAAAACTTTTTACCATGACTGTTTTCTCGCCAACTTGTGTAGTGAAGAGTGTACCTGTAATTCCAACAAAATCCCCTAAATCTAATAGTTTTTTGAAAACGTTGTTATACAAAGATTTGTCTTCTCCTTCACAAATTTCATCTCTATTAAAATAAAGTTGAATCCTACCTTCACCATCTTGCAATTGGCCAAAAGAGGCTTTTCCTTGAATATTTATAACCATTAATCGGCCTGCAATAACTACCTGTTTACCTTCAATATAGTTTTCTTTTATTTCTTTCGAATTAGAATTTATTGGAAATAAATCTGCAGGATAAGGGTTTATTCCCAAATCTCTTAATTTTGCTAGCTTTTCTCTTCGTACAACTTCTTGTTCTGATAATTGCATTTGGTGTATAAATTTTCTGGTGTTTATTTAAGGTTGCGAAGATACAATCAAATGCATTAATAGACAATTTAGATAATTGTAAAAAAGAATATATTTATTTGTGAATAGTTAAAAACAGCGTATATTTGTACACTGTTTTTTGTTAAAGCAGTATTAGTTGTGTTGTTTGGCACTTTATAAAAAGTGCCGTGGTTTTGTTAACCAATGGAAAGCTTCCCTGAAATGGGACGCTTTTTTTATTTTAGTCAGTTTTTTCCTCATTTTAGCTTAAAATAATTATAGTTTTTTTCTTCCATCATTAATTTACTTTTTATTTCATTCAATCTCATATAATTTTATTGCGGTAATTATTAGATTCTACAAATGTAGCTTCGAAATGTTCATAAATATTTTATTTACATTTGTTTCAAATCAATTGAAATTAAAGATGAAAAAAATATTTTTAGTAGGCAGTATTATTTTACTAAGTTCTTGCGCTACAGTGAAGTTTAAGGAGAAATGGTTAAAAGAAAATTCTCCAAATACTTTTAAAGCGAGATTTGAAACCACGAAAGGTAATTTTGATATCGTTGCACGAAGAGCTTGGTCGCCAAAAGGGGTAGACAGATTATATCAAATGATAAAAAATGACTATTACCAAGATGTCGCTATTTACAGAGTTGTACCAAAATTTGTTGCTCAATTTGGCATTCACAATGATAGCATCATACACGGAAGTTGGAGTAAAGGAATTGATGATGAACCTGTATTGGCTAAAAATGATTTTATGACCATTTCTTTTGCCAGAGGAGGCGTAAAGACAAGATCGAATCAAATATTTATCAACTTAAAAGAAAATCATAGATTAGATAAACTCACTTATTCAGGTGTAACAGGTTTTCCAGTAGTAGCAAAAGTAATTGCTGGTCAAGAAAATGTGTTGAAGTTCTATAACGGTTATGGAGATAAATTAGGTTACAAACAAGACTCTATTACCAAATTTGGAAATAAATTTTTAAAAGATAAATTTCCCAAGGTAGATTATATTAAAAAGGCGTACATCATAAAATAATTTATGTAGCATATTACTTTGAACTAAAAAAAACCAACAAATTAATTTGTTGGTTTTTTTTAATGATTTTAAAAATAAGCTATTATTAATCGTTAGTTGATTTTAAAAATAACTTTTCTTGCAAATTGTCTCGCTTTTGTTGTAACACTTTTATCTTCTCCACCACCTGCGTAAGATAGTCTATTAGCACTAATTCCTGCTGAAACTAAAATATCGAACACACTCTTTGCTCTGTTTTTAGACAAAATTTGATTTTGTTTTTCTTTTCCAGTTTCATCTGCATAACCAATTAATAGCGCTGAAACATTTGGATTATCTTTCATAAACTGTGTTAAGTAATTTACAGAATTTAAAGAACCTTTTTGAACAGTTTTTTTATTTACATCAAAGTAAACATTGATATAGCCATCATTTAATAATTTTCTTATCAAATCTACATTCGAACTCGTTACAACATTTGCATATCTATTAGATGCAACTTCTCCTTTTAAGGCATATCTGTTGTCTAATTCTTTGACTAATTCTACTTTGTTAATCGTTGCTTTTTTAGTTTTTAAAGTAGCTATTTCCGTTTCAGCTTTATCTAAACGTTTTACAATATCGTCTAATTTGTCAGTAACTATAACTTCATCATTTTTTAAAAAATCTGCATTCTCTTTTTGTTTCCCTATAGAAATATTTACTCCTAAGGATGTATTTATAATTGCAGGGTTAATTATTCTTGGCTCTTGTATGATAGCTCCGTCAAAAGTATAATGTTGGAATTGATGAAATATAATGGATGTGTCGAAAAATAATGAAATACGATTTGATAATTTAAATTGAGGCGTCAAACCCAAAACAATATTAGTCATAATATCAGTTTCCTGATTTATAGGTTTTATTGTGCTAGAGGTAGACATACCCACACCAGCGTGAAATAAAAGATTAAATCTTTTTGTCCAACTACTAAAATTTAAAAGATTACCCGCATTTACAATACCTTCTATATTTATTCTGTAATAATTAGCTCTAAAAGGTAAACTGTTTTCACCTTCTGCAAACTCATTATAACCTAGACCAAGCCGAAACCCAAATTTTTCATTAAGCATATATCTAAGCCCTAAACTAGCTTGACCTAAACCAAAATTACCAGAATCATAATTTGGAGAAATATTTTTTGTAATTTGGTGAACTCCTGCTCCAAAATCTACTGACCACTTATTAAACTCTTGCGCATTTACTTGCATTATAAAGCAAAAGAATAATGCTCCTAAAAATATTTTCCCCATAATTATTTGTTTTTTTCATCGACAAATTTATAACTTATTTTTAAAATAAATATAATTAATTATTTTAGCTGTGTAATTATTAAGATAAAATGCTCCTTGGGATAGTTAAATTAAAAGATGTTTCTTTTATCTCTTTGAGATATTTATTAAAAATATTTTTTTATTTATGTGCTGTTTATTTTGATAACGCTGTAAAATATTTATAAAAATATGGAATTGTTTCAATCCCTTTTAAATAATTCCAAACGCCAAAATGTTCGTTAGGTGAGTGAATTGCATCTGAATCTAACCCAAAACCCATTAAAATTGTTTTGCTCTTTAATTCTTGTTCAAATAAAGCTACAATAGGAATACTACCGCCACTTCTTTGCGGAATTGGTTTTTTACCAAAACTAGTTTCATAAGCTTTACTTGCTGCTTGGTAAGCAATATTGTCTGTTGGTGTAACATAACCTTGACCTCCATGATGAGGTTTTACAACTACTTTAACAGCTTTGGGCGCGATACTTTCAAAATGATTTTTGAATAATTGGGTAATTTTTTTCCAATCTTGATTTGGTACTAAGCGCATAGAGATTTTTGCAAAAGCTTTTGAAGCAATTACTGTTTTTGCGCCTTCACCTGTGTAGCCTCCCCAAATTCCGTTTACATCTAAAGTTGGTCTAATAGCATTTCGTTCGTTGGTAGAATATCCTTTTTCCCCATAAACGGTATCAATGTCTAAAGCTTTTTGATAGTTGTCTAAAGAAAAAGGAGCTTTCGCCATTTCAGCTCTTTCTTCGGTTGACAGATCTTCTACATCATCATAAAAACCAGGTATGGTAATCCGATTATTTTCATCAAGTAAAGAAGCAATCATTTTGGTTAAAATATTAATTGGATTAGCAACTGCACCCCCATACAAACCAGAATGTAAATCTCTATTTGGCCCTGTAACTTCTACTTCAACATAACTTAAACCACGCAAACCTGTGGTAATTGACGGAATATCGTTTGCAATCATGCCAGTATCAGAAATTAAAATAACATCATTGGCTAATTTTTCTTTGTTTCTTGGCACAAACCAAGCTAAACCTTCTGAGCCAACTTCCTCTTCGCCTTCTATCATGAATTTCACATTACACGGTAGATTTCCTGTGGACGTCATATATTCCAATGCTTTTACGTGCATATACATTTGTCCTTTATCATCACAAGCACCACGCGCAAAAATTGCACCTTCTGGATGAATTGCTGTTTTTTTAATAACAGGTTCAAAAGGAGGAGAGGTCCATAAATCAATAGGATCTGCAGGTTGCACATCATAATGACCATAAACCAATACTGTTGGTAGTTTTGGATCAATAATTTTTTCACCATAAATAATTGGATATCCAGGAGTTTCGCAGATTTCTACATGCTCACAGCCTGCTTTTTTTAGACTTTCTAGTACAAAATCTGCAGTTAGTAAAACATCTTTTTTGTAAGCAGAGTCAGCACTTACAGAAGGTATTTTAAGTAACTCTATTAATTCATTTAAGAATCGTTTTTTATTATCTTTTATGTACGATTGAATGGTGTTCATTTGGTATGTTTTTTTTCTATACCAAAAATAGAAAAATAATAACGAACTACTTTGAAGTTTGCAACTATTGTTTATATTTGCACCCCGATTTAGCTGAATTGGAAAGTTGCAGGCGTGGTGGAATTGGTAGACACGCTAGACTTAGGATCTAGTGCCGCGAGGTGTGAGAGTTCGAGTCTCTCCGCCTGTACAGATACAAACCTCATCATATTGATTTTCAATAAGTTGAGGTTTTTTAATTCAAAAAAAACCCTTCCTTTTACTTAAATTAGATCAGACTTAATACTAAATTAAATAAGTAGTTGATTTTAGTTGATTAAATTATAATCTATTTTTTTTTTTGAAGCTAGCAGTATATAAAATCAATTTTATTTTTAAAATTACAAGAGTTAGAATTTATTCTTTTTTAATCCTGAGACAGACCCTCGCGATAATTTTTATTTACTGAAAGTATCTTATTTTCAATAAAAAAAACCTGGCCAATACTAGCTTCACAACAAACGAATACAAGATGTATTAGGTTTAAAATTTATTTTAAAATGAAATCATAGGTTCTTTTTTAAAAACATTCTTCTCATATTTTGTATATTAGGTTCATAATTAATAAAACAAATTAGTAAAAGATGAAAAAATTTATTTTAAAATGGTACCCAATTATTTTAGCATTCCTTTGTTTATTGTACTCTGTAGGGTACGGTATATTAGGCATGACTGCTGAGGCTCAATATTCAGCTCACTGGCCAGGTACAATACTATTATTTGCAATAGCAATTAGACAAAGACGAACAACATGAATATAGGATTTTTTATAGTAGGTGGTTTAATATTCTCTATATATATATGGGTTTAACCATATGGAATATTATTTACTCAAGTCGGAAACAAAAAGAAGAAAATTATCCAGACAATAAGAACAAATAAGGTTGTTATTATAGATAACAAGTGATGGTGATTTTATTTATTAACTATTGTTTTCTTGCAGGTTTTTAGTGCATAGATAGACTTTCGTAAAAAAGAATTTAGAAATAAGTATTTATTTTAAAGACTTATATTTGAGAAAACTTTTTTATGAAAGCCATCGTTTGCAATAAATTCGGAACTCCAGATACTTTAAGGTATCGGGAAATTGAAATTCCAAACCCAAATGAGGGTCAGGTTTTAATCGCTGTAAAAGCATGCAGTGTAAATTTTCCTGACACGCTAATTATTCAAGGAAAATATCAATTTAAGCCATCATTTCCTTTTTCACCCGGAAGTGATGTTGCGGGGTTTGTAGAAAAGGTTGGTAAAAATGTAAAACATTTAAAAGTTGGAGATGAGGTAGTTGGCTTTATTCCCTTTGGCGGTTTTGCAGAGAAAGCAATTGTAAATGCTAAAGATTGTTTTCCTAAGCCTAGAGGAATGTCCATGGTAAATGCTTCGGCTTTTTTATTAGCGTACGGCACCTCTTACCATGCGTTGAAAGATAGAGCAAATTTACAAAAAGGAGAGACTGTTTTAATTTTAGGAGCTTCAGGTGGCGTTGGTTTAACAGCTTCAGAATTGGCAAAATTAATGGGAGCAAATGTTATTGCCGCGGCATCTTCTGGAGAAAAATTAGATTTATGTAAACAATTTGGAGCAGATGAAGTCATTAATTACACAGAGGAAAATTTAAAAGACAGGGTAAAAGAATTGACAAATGGAAAAGGAGTTGATATAATTTATGATCCTGTTGGAGGGCATTTTTCTGAATTGGCCTTAAGAGCTATTGCATGGAAAGGAAGACATTTGGTCATTGGTTTTGCAAATGGTGAAATCCCTAAAATTCCTATTAATTTAACTTTATTAAAAGGGGCGAGTATTGTGGGTGTTTTTTGGGGAGCTTTTGCTCAAAAACAACCCAAAGAAAGTCTAGAGAATATTAAACAATTATTAGCATGGTTTGCAAAAGGAGATTTAAAACCACATATAGATAAAACCTATTCTTTAGAAAATGCACCAAAAGCATTGGAAGATATGATGCAAAGAAAGACAAAAGGTAAAATTGTAATTGATATGGAAATTTAACTTTTTGATTTTAAAAGAATTTCTTCAAAATTTAAAGTTTTTTCTGTGTTTAAAAAGAGATGGGCTGCTTCTTTTGGAGGAGTAGTTAGTTTTCTTTTTGTTAGATCAATCCAAGCGCCATAAACTTTTATGACCGCAGATAATTTTCCAGCTTCATTAAAAACTTCATGCACAATTTTCCACCGTTCATTATTCATTGAAAGCGCGGCAAGTTTCATGTTTACCGTTATATTTTCTCCCAAATGAATTTCTTTTCTAAAAGAGGTTTCTTCCGTAAACAAAATAGGACCAATATTGTGTTTGGTAAATTCTTCAATAGAAAAGTTTTGAGCCGCAAAATAACGGATTCTTACTTCTGCAGCATACTCATTATATGCCGTGTGACGCATGTGTCTGTTAGGGTCAAAGTCAGACCATTTTGTGGCGAAGGTTATTTGAAAACTCATAAGTAAAAATTAAAAATCCTGATGTGTAGCATACATATCAGGACTTTATTGAAATAATTTATATTTTTAATGTTGAACGATTTCTACTTTATTTTTTAGCTTTAATTCGCTTAAAACATTTAAAGCTTCAGAGATGTACATGTCTTTTGATAAGTTTTTATGCCATGCCATTCTTTTATCAGCTAAATCTTTATTGTCTTTAAATAATGATTGCTCATATTTTGGAGAAAAATAGGTAAGATTCGATTTGTAATCGAAAACAGATTTAAATTTGTCTGCTTCTTTTTCTTTTTCTTCACTTTCCTTATAAAACTTTTTATAGTTTAAAGAATAAGAATTTTCTTTTTGATTTTTTTTGAGCCATTTTGCGTATTTATTTACTAACTTAAAATTGGAATTAGAAGCAATTCTTTGTTTGCTACTATAAACAACATCTGCAAAATTAGCGTACGAATTTGTTTGAGAATACTTTGCTTGTGGCACTTTATCCCAAGCCAAAGCACCTTCTAAATCACGTTCACCTACTTTCATATAGCTATACCTGCTTGGCATTGCAATATCTGAATAAACGCCTTCTTTTTGGGTTGACCCGCCATTTACTCTATAGAATTTTTGGATAGTCATTTTTAAATATCCTAAATCCTCTTCGTAATTTGGATAGAATTGATTGATAGGTAAAATGTTTTGTACAGTTCCTTTTCCATACGTTTGATTTCCTCCTAAAATAACAGCTCTTTTATAATCTTGCATTGCAGCAGCAAAAATTTCTGAAGCGGAAGCAGAAAATTCATTCACTAAAATAACCAAAGAGCCTTCCCATTGAATTTGCGGATCTATATCATTTTTTATAATTGGATTTTCTCCTCTGTATTTTACTTGTACAATAGGGCCTTTATCAATAAATAATCCTGAAATTTCTATGGCAGTTTTTAAAGATCCACCACCATTATTTCTCAAATCAACGATTAAACCAGTAACGTTTTCCGCTTTCAACCGCTCAATTTCTTTTTCCATGTCTTTCGCTGAATCTCTAGAAGCTTGGTCTTGAAAATCAATATAAAAGCTTGGCAAATCTATGACTGCATATTTCTTACCGTTTTTCTCTACAATGCTAGATTTTACAAAGGTTTCATCTAATTGAACAACATCTCTTATAATTGATATTACCTTTATAGAACCATCTAGTTTTTTCTTGACCGTTAATCGCACTTCAGTTCCTTTTTTCCCTTTGATAAACTTTATGGCATCATCTAAACGCATGCCAACAATGTCTAGAGGTTCATTGACTCCCTGTGCAACTTTTAAAATAATATCACCGGCTTCTAAATCTCCTTGTTTCCAAGCAGGACCTCCAGAAACCAATTCAAAAATATGTGTATAAATTCCTTTTTTCTGCAAACGAGCTCCAATGCCTTCTAACTTCCCAGACATACTTTGATCAAAACGCTCCTTAGTTCTTGGAGCCATATAAGTGGTATGTGGATCAAACGCACCAACCACAGAGTTTAAGAAAGTAGAAAACCAATCTTCGTGCTCTAATTCTTCAATTCTAATGTACAATTCATCCATGTTTTTTAGAACTTCTGTTCTTGCTTCTTTTTCTAAAGTAGCAAGCGATTTCACTTTGAATTTTTTGTCTTTTTTTACTTTTTCTTTCTGAAGTTCTGCTTCTTCTTGAACTCTACCTAGTGTTTGTAATTTCAATTGTTTTCTCCAGTAATCAACTAATTCATTGTCGTTTTTTGCAAATGGAATTTCTTCATAATTTAAATCAATCGTTTCATTATTATTAAAGTTAAAAGGTTCTTCAAGTAAAGCTTCGTAATAAGATTTAGCATTCTTAATTTTAGTTAAGAATCGATTATACACCAATTTGTAAAAAGTTAAATCGTCTTGCAGTAATTGATTGTCAATTTCATATTTATATTGAGAGAATTCTTTAAGATCTTCTTGTGTAAAATAACGTTTACTAGGGTCTAAACCATCTATAAAAGAGTTGAAAACTTGTTCAGAAAAATCATCATTCATGTCTTTCACCACAAAATGACCTCGCGTTAAAATGTTTTTTAATACATAAATTAGCACCTTATCTTTTTCAGGATCAGCAACGTTATTTTTATTAGATGCATTTATTGCAAAACTGTTTACTAATAATGCCAGTGCTAAAAATACAATACTAAACTTAATTTTAATTTTCATAAATCTTTTTTCCTTTATTTTCTCTTTTATTTTTTTTTCTAGAACTAAAATAGTGCCAAATGTCTAAATTTTATTTCTTTTTTTTAAAAAAAATCTTTTGACGATTTTAAAAGCGACATTATTTTTTTATGGTTTTAAGTTTTTCTAATGCTCTCAAAAAAAAACACCTGTCGATAAATAATATACCATTACAATGTTACATAATTTTAGACCGTTCTATTCTTTACAAAATGTTAAAAAGAAAATCGTTTAAATAAATTACATTTGTATTTAAAACAACAAGGATGCAAGAAAAACCTTTAATTTTAATAACGAATGATGATGGAATTACGGCTCCTGGAATTAGAGCGCTCATCAAAATAATGAATAAAATTGGGGAAGTTGTTGTGGTTGCTCCTGACAGTCCACAAAGCGGAATGGGGCACGCAATTACGGTTGATAATGTATTAACTTGTAATCCTATTACGATTGATGACGGTCCACAGCTAGAATATACATGTTCGGGAACTCCTGCAGATTGTGTAAAAATGGCAATTAGTGAGATTCTGAATAAAAAACCAGATTTATGTGTTTCAGGCATAAACCATGGCGCAAATTCTTCTATAAATGTTATTTATTCAGGAACAATGAGTGCTGCTGTTGAAGCGGGAATAGAGGGGATTCCTGCCATTGGTTTTTCATTATTAGATTTTAAATGGCATGCAGATTTTAAACCTGCAGAAGAATTTGTTAAAAATATAACTTTAAATACCTTATTGAACGGTCTACCAGAAGGAATTGTTTTAAACGTAAACATTCCTAGTTTGCCAGCAGAGGAGATAAAAGGCACCAAAATTTGCAGGCAAGCAAATGGCGTTTGGAAAGAGAATTTTGACAAACGTAAGAGTCCATTTGGAAAAGAATATTATTGGCTTTCCGGCGAGTTTATTAATAAAGATAAAGGTCAAGATACAGACGTATATGCGTTAGAAAATGGATATGTTTCAATAGTTCCTGTTCAATTTGATATGACTGCGCATCATATGATTCAAAAATTAAACTCTTGGGAACTTTAAAAAAAAATATTCTTATTGGTTTTTTAATTTCTCTGTTTGCAACTGCAGCAGGAATTTTTTTCTACATAGAATATTTTTCCAAGTACAGTTTTAATGATACTTTAAAAATGATTGGTGAAGGAGATTTATATGGAAAAGTATTGTCGTTAGCCGCCATTCCTAATTTGTTTGTATTCTTTATTTTTATTAAAAAGAAACAAGATAGTAGAGCAAAAGGAGTTTTATTGGCGACAATTTTAATTGCGTTAACAACATTAATTTTAAAGTTTTTCTAAATGAAATATTACATTATTGCAGGGGAAGCTTCAGGAGATTTACATGGTGCTAATTTAATGAAGGCATTGTTTAAAGAAGATACAAATGCTGACATTCGGTTTTGGGGTGGTGATTTAATGCAAAAAGTTGGCGGAACTTTAGTTAGTCATTTTAAAGAAAGAGCTTTTATGGGCTTTTTCGAAGTATTAAAAAACCTCACAAAAGTACTAGGTTTTATTAAACTTTGTAAAGAAGATATTGCTCAATACCAGCCAGATGTAATTATTTTCATCGACAATTCTGGCTTTAATTTAAGGGTGGCTAAATGGGCAAAAAGGTATGGTTTTAAAACCAATTATTATATTTCACCTCAAGTATGGGCAAGCAGAGCAGGCAGAATTAAAGACATTAAAAGAGATGTTGATAAAATGTTTGTGATTCTTCCTTTTGAGCAAGCGTTTTATAAAAAACACGAGTATGAGGTGGCTTTTGTTGGGCATCCTTTAATTGATGCAATTGCTGATAGAAAGCAAGTTGATGCGCATCAATTTAGAACAGCACATAATCTAGGAGATAAGCGAATTATTGCTTTATTGCCAGGGAGTAGAAAGCAAGAAATTACAAAAATGTTGTCTGTAATGTTATCTTTAGTTACTGATTTTTCTGAATATAAATTTATAATTGCGGGTGCTCCAAGTCAAGATTTTTCTTTTTATCAGCAAATAATTGGTGATAGGAAAGTGAGTTTTATCAACAATAAAACATACGATTTATTAAGTATTGCTAACGCGGCAATAGTAGCTTCTGGCACTGCAACTTTAGAAACTGCTTTGTTTAAAGTGCCTCAAGTAGTTTGTTACAAGGGAGGAAATATTTCATATCAAATTGCAAAAAGAATTATCACATTAAAGTTTATTTCTTTGGTTAATTTAATCATGGATAGAGAAGTAGTGACGGAGTTAATCCAAAATGATTTTACAAAGGAAAATCTAAAAAGGGAGCTTTCTAAAATTTTAGACAAAGAGCATCGTGAAAAATTATTCTTATCATATTTTGAATTAGAGGAAAAACTAGGAGGAAAGGGCGCTTCAGAAAAAACAGCAAAATTGATTATTAAAAATTTAAAAGCATAATTTATCAATGAAAAAAGCGCTGTTTTTGTCAATTATTTTTGCTGTTATTTTGAGCTCTTGTTCATCATCTAAAATAGCAGGAACAAACAATAAAAAGAATGCTTCAAAAGCAGATAAAATTGTTAGAAATGCGCTGAAATTTAAAGGTGTAAAATATAAATTTGGAGGCACCACCAAGAGAGGAATGGATTGTTCTGGGGTAATTTATGTGGCTTTTGGAGACGAGAATTTTCAGTTGCCAAGAATCTCGAGAGATATAGCAAAAAGAGGCCATAAAATTTCTTTAAGTAAAACCCAAAAAGGCGATTTGTTGTTTTTTAAAACGAGCAATAGCAGAAGAAGTATTAACCATGTTGGTTTAATAATTTCTAAGAAAAAAGACCAAATTCGCTTTATTCATGCTACTAGTTCTAGAGGTGTCATTATTTCTTCATTATTAGAAAAATACTGGAAAAAAGCTTTTGTAAAAGCGACAAAAGTGCTTTAGTTTTTTCTAATAATAATTTTGTAACTTTATTTCGCTATGAAAAGGTTACTTAATTATTTACCCTTCCACTTTGTGGTACTCCTATCTTTAGGAATTTATTCGCAATTTTACGATCAATTTTGGAAAGTTGGATTTCTAAAAATAGTTATTTTAATTGCTATTCTTTTGATGTTTTTGGTGATTTTAAATCACAAGAAAATAAGTACTATTTTATCTTTTCTTTTGTTCTATTTGATAGGAGTCTCTGCGGTTTATTTTAATAACGATGTAAATTATAAAGACTACTATCAAAATTATGCAGAAAAGAATTCTATTATAGTTTTAAGAGTTGATAAAGTATTAAAATCTGGTCTTTTTAATGATAAATATGAAGTAGAAGTCATACAGATTGATAGCATAAAAACTAGAGGTAAGGTACTGTTAAATATACAAGAAGATAGTTTAGGAGAACTGCTAGATGTTGATGATTTGCTTTATGTGAAGTCAGTCTTTCAAAAAGTAAGTCCACCAATAAATCCACATCAATTTAACTACAAAGACTATTTAGCAAAACAAGGAATTCATCAACAGTTATTTTTAGAAAACAAGGAGTTTAAAAGAATCGGTTCACACGGTTTTTCTATACAAGGCCTTTCAGCAAAATTCAGAAACCATGTTCGAGAGTCACTGAATAATTATCAATTTAAATCAGATGAATTAGCGGTAATAAATGCGCTGTTGTTAGGGGAAAGAAAAGAAATTTCTAAACAATTAATTATCGATTATTCAAGAGCTGGAACCATTCATATTTTGGCAGTTTCTGGTTTGCATGTGGGTATTATTTTACTCATTTTAACGTGGTTTTTTAAACCTTTAGAAAGACTAAAAAGAGGAAAACAATTCAAAACACTTTTAGTGGTTTTATTTCTCTGGATGTTCGCCTTTGTTGCGGGGCTGTCGGCATCGGTTGTGAGAGCAGTTACTATGTTTACTTTTTTAGCAATCGGGTTGTCTTTTCAACGGAAGAATGTGGTTGAATTTTCGTTAATTTCATCCATGTTTTTCTTGTTGGTTTTAAAACCTATGTTTTTGTTTGATGTAGGTTTTCAATTAAGTTATTTGGCTGTTTTCGGTATTATTTGGGTACAACCTAAACTGTATAAAATTTACCAACCAAAACCTAAGATAGTTGATAAACTTTGGCAATTACTAACAGTTTCTTTTGCCGCTCAAGCCGGAATTTTACCATTGAGTTTGTACTATTTTCATCAATTTCCAAGTTTGTTTTGGTTGTCTAATTTAATTATAATTCCTTTTTTAGGAGGTATTTTAATTGGTGGAATTGTAATTATTTCTCTTGCATTATTTGGTTTTTTACCACAGCCTTTAGCAACTATTTACGGATTTGTAATTACTGAAATGAACAATTTTGTAAGTTGGGTTTCTCATCAAGAACAATTTTTATTGAAAGATATTTCATTTTCATTTTTGGTGATGATAGCTTCCTATCTTTTTATCATTTTTCTTATCCGTTTTCTGATTGATAAATCACCTAAAAAAATGATCTACTTTTTGATTTCAATACTTATAGTCCAAACTGTTTTTGTATTTGAAAGGCATCAAAAGAAAGTAAAATCTGAATTTATCATTTTTCAAAAAAGCAGAAGTTCTGTGATAGGAATTAGAGCAGGTGAGAAGCTTTTAGTGTATCATAATTTAGATAGTTTAGAAATTGAAAAGTCTAATTTAATGGCTTCCTATAGAATTGGACAAAATGTACAGCAGCACTTTAAAGCTTATAACTCTTCTATTTTTCAATTTGAGAAACAACATATTTTATTGGTAGATAGTTTGGGCGTTTATCAACTTAATAATTTGAAGAACCCTAGTGTAGTTTTGCAGTATTCACCTAAAATAAATATGGAAAGGTTGATAAAAACGATGCAACCGAAACTAATTATTGCTGATGGTAGCAATTATAAAAGTGATGTAAATAGATGGGAGATTATTTGTAATAAACAAAAAACTCCATTTTACTATACAGGTAAAAATGGAGCTTATGTTTTACGAATAAACAGAGATTAATCTGTTTTAAATACTGGTTTAAAAGTCTTGTAGTAAGCGTCAAATTTTTCTTGACTTTTTAATTCTTTATGCTCATCGTTTAAAAACATTTTAAGATAGAACTCTAATTGTTGTGGTCCATAAAAACCTTTTAAAGGAATTATAAAGTCACCTTCTTCATTTAAAAAAGCAATTGTAGGATACGCACTTATTCCAATATAATTTGCAAATCCGTGTGAGCTATTTCTTTTGTTGGCTTTTGTTTTATCATAATTAGGATTGCTATAAGCGTTTCCTTTATACTGTATGCTATCATTTCCTTCACCATTAAATTTAACGGCGTAATAATTTTTATTTACAAAAGCGACAACATCTTCGTTCTGGAAAGTTTTTTTGTCCAATAGCTTACAAGGGCCGCACCAATTGGTGTAAACATCCATCATTATTTTTTTAGGTTGCTTTTTCTGAAGCTCTAAAGCTTTGTTTAAAGAAATCCAATTGATTTCTTGTGCCTTTAGATGAATAGTAAAAGCGATGATTGATAGCGTAAAAATAATTTTTTTCATATTTTATTGATTGCAATTGATATGCCAAATATATAAATTATCGAATTCCATGCATTAGTTTTTTGATTAGTGGATTTAATACTAAAAAGATTAAACCGACTACTCCAGGAATAACAGTGAATATTAAAAAGAAATGAGACATCGAATATTTAGCAACTATCGTATCGATAGAACTTCCTACTAAACCAGCGATTAGGTTTCCTAAAAAGTTAACTAAATACCAAATACCAAACATCATCCCTATCTTTTTCGCTGGAACTAATTTTGATACATAAGATAACCCAACTGGCGACACACACAATTCTCCCATTGTGTGCAATAAATATGCCAAAACTAACCATATTAAACTTACAGAAGCTGTTTTAGCTCCTTGTTCAATACCACTAGATCCATAAGCTAAAGCTCCAAAACCAACTCCTAAAAGAATCATTCCAATTCCGAACTTGACAGCTGCAGAAGGATTGAATTTACTTTCCCACCATTTAGAAAATAATGGCGCTAAAAAGATGATAAATAATGAGTTTAAAATTAAAAACCAAGAAGCTTCAATTTCTGTGTTTTCTTGAGGAATAATTACATTAAGCTTCCAAATTACAATACCCCAGATACTTAAAAAACTAATTCCTAATACAATGTTTGATAAAGATATTTTTTTAAATGTTTGTCCAAATAACTTTAATAAAACCCAAGAAATAATAAGCAATGGAACTGTGGAAACTAATACATCTACAATTTTAAATATTAGCGCTGAGTTTCCGGTTAATGCCCTTTGAGTATAATCTCTTGCAAAAATATTCATAGAACCACTTGCTTGTTCAAAAGCAGCCCAAAAGAAAACTGTAAAAAAAGCCAAAATAGCAACCACAATATATCGATCTCTTTGAATATTTTCGGGAACTTGTTCTTCAGTGATTTCAGCATCAGTAATTGCATTAGAAATATCAGCTTTTTTAGAGGGAGTTACTCCAATACTTTCAAAGATTTCTCTACCAAACCAAAATTGTAAAGTTCCTAAAAACATAAAAATACCAGCTAAACCAAAGCCCCAAGAATAACTTAGGTTGCTTGCTAAAAATCCACATAAGAGAACACCTAGGAATCCACCAGCATTTACACCCATATAGAAAATAGTAAAAGCGCCGTCCTTACGTTCAGGATATTTATCATACAAACCACTAACGATAGAAGTAACATTCGGTTTAAACAATCCATTTCCTATAATTAGTAGACTTATACCAATATATAAAGTAATTTCTGTTTCTAAAGACATAGCAAGATGCCCAAATGTCATTGCCAAAGCACCTAGAGCCACAGCTTTTTGATACCCTAAGAATTTATCAGCAATAATACCCCCTATTAAAGGTGTTAAATAAACAGAACTAGTATAAATAGTTAGAAGACCAATGGCTCTTTCTCTGGTCCATTCCCAGCCACCATCAGAGAACGAAGCTGTTAAGAATAATACAAAAATGGCACGCATTCCATAATAAGAAAAACGTTCCCACATTTCTGTGAAAAACAAAACAAAAAGGGCAGGTTTATGATTTAATAAACTAAATTCTTTTGAAGTAACTGTTGTGCTCATAATAATTTTTTGAAAAAGTAAAAACCCTCATAAATTTCAATTTTTGAAGGTTTTAATGGTTTTTATTTTAGTTGTCTGCCAACTCGAAACCTTCTGTTTCGTCATGAATTATATGCTCATTGTCTTCAGCGCCATGCGTTAATTTCTCCAATCTCTTACGGAATAACATTACCACAAAACCAAAAATAACACACAAAATAGCAATTCCTGTGAAAATCACAAATTCACCTAAATTCTCAGAAGCTTCACCTAACCATCCTGCTATCTTATTACCAAAGCCTGTCATTGCAAAATAAACTCCCATCATCAAAGAGGCGTATTTTACAGGAGCTAGTTTTGTAATGTAAGATAAAGCAACTGGAGAAATACAGAGCTCACCAACTGTGTGGAACAAATACGCTAAAACTAACCAATACATAGCGGAAGCTCCATTGGTTTCATATTGTGCCGCAGCAGCCGTCATAAAAAAGAATCCTGTTCCCATGATAATTAGACCTAGTATCATTTTAAATAAGGATGTAGAAATTTTCCCCTTTAACTTTCTATTTGCCCAATATCCTGCCACTGTAGTTCCTAAAAATATAATAAACATCGCGTTTAAGGACTGAAACCAAGATGCTGGCACTTCATTCCCTATAAAAGGTAGAGAAAAAGATAAAACTCTATCAGTTTTATCTGATGCATAAAGATTCATCAAACCTCCAGCTTGTTCAAATGCTCCCCAAAATATAATAACCAATAGAAAAGAAAGTAATAAAACAACTACTCTATCTTTTTCTATTTTAGTTAAAGGTTTGTTCATTAGGTCTTTATCAGCTCTATTCTCTGATGCTCCAAGAAAGTTACCAACGCTTTTTAAGTATTTTTGTCCAAAAAGATATTGAATTAAACCTGCTGCCATTCCTATTCCGGCTAGTCCAAACCCATAATGCCACCCATAAACTTCTCCTACGGTACCAACGATTAAACTGGATAGAAATGCACCTACATTAATTCCAATATAAAAAATTGTAAAACCTTTGTCTCTTCTAATATCTCCTTGCTTGTATAACCCACCAACCATCGTAGAAATATTTGGCTTTAACAAGCCTACACCAGCAATAATTAGGCCTAATCCTGAATAAAACGCCCACATTTCTTCAATAGCCAAAACGCTATGTCCAGCAACTAAAAGTATTCCACCATAGAGTACAGATTTCTTTTGTCCAAGAAATTTATCTGCGATCCAGCCACCAGGAATAGAAGCAACATATACTAGCATAGTGTACGTTCCATATAAAGATAAGGCTTCACCATTGGTCCAGCCTAGCCCTGAGTTTTCACCTTGAGTTTTTGCTACCAAGTATAACACTAATATTGCTCGCATTCCGTAATAAGAAAAGCGTTCCCACATTTCTGTAAAAAATAAAACATATAAGCCTGCTGGATGCCCAAATAGCTCTTTTTGATGCGGTAATTTCATAGTAGTATCTGACATAAGTTTATCCTTTTATTTCTATTAATTTAGTTTACTTTTTATTTAAATTTTTTTGTATAAAATTTGTCATTTTAGTATACAAATTTAAGCGTGTGTTTTTTCCTATATATATTCCATGTGTTCTGTCTGGAACCATGAACATTTCAAATTGTTTGTTAGCTTCAATTAGAGAATTTATCATTCTATAGGAATTCTGTACATGTACATTGTCATCTCCTGTTCCATGCACTAATAAGTAATTCCCTTTTAATTTTTCGGCATAATTTACAGGCGAATTTTCATCATAACCTACCGGGTTTTCTTGAGGAGTTCTTAAAAATCGTTCTGTATAAACGGTATCATAAAAACGCCAAGAAGTTACGGGTGCAACAGCAATGGCGGTTGTAAAAATATCATTTCCTTTTAAAAGCGCATTGGTGCTCATATGACCGCCAAAACTCCAGCCCCAAATACCAATATTATTTTGATCAATGTAAGAATGTTCTGCTAATTTTTTGGCTGCAGCAATTTGATCTTCTGTTTCATATTTTACTAAATTTAAATACGTAGATTTCTTAAAGTCAGCGCCTTTAAAACCAGTTCCACGTCCGTCTACACAAACTATAATCATGCCTGTTTGTGCTAACATATTGTGCCAGTAATCATTGCTTGCATTCCATTTGTTTGCCACTTGTTGTGATCCTGGACCCGAGTATTGAAACATCAACATTGGATATTTTTTATTTTCATCAAAATTTGCAGGTTTCAACATCCACATATTCAAATCGTTTCCATTAATGTTAATCGTTGAAAACTCTTTAGGACTCATTTTATAGGCTGATAAATCTTCTTTTAATTGAGTGTTGTCCTTTATTACTTTTAACATTTCTCCTTCACCAGAAAATAAAGCATAGATTGGTGGAATTTCTGCAGATGAAAACGTATTGATAAAGTAGTTTAAGTTTTTGCTAAAAGCAGCAGTATTTTGACCATCTTTATTGCTCAATAACTTTTTCTTTTTGCCATCTATGCCAATAGCATAGACACCTCTATTTGTAGATCCATTTTCTACAGATTGATAGTAGATAGTATTTTTATTTTCGTTAAAGCCATAATACTGTGTTACCTCCCAGTTTCCTTTTGTAACTTGATTGATAAGTTTTCCTTTAAAATTATAATGATAAATATGATTAAATCCGTCTTTTTCACTTGTCCAAATAAAGCTATTGTCATTTAAAAAAGTAAGATTATTTGTGACATCGATATATGCTTTGTCAGTTTCATTGAACAACAAAGTGGCGTTCGCTTTTGAAGCGTTTACTTTGTGTAATTTTAAATTATTTTGATGACGATTTAAAGTAGTTGCAACTAAAATATTAGCATCATTAGACCATTTAATTCTTGGAATGTATTCATAATCACCCAATGCTACTTGTTTGGTGTTATTTGAAGAAACTGTATACATGTGCAACGTTACATTTGCATTTTTCTCCCCAGCTTTTGGGTATTTAAAAACTTGCTGCTTAGGATAGTTTCCGGTGCCAACCAAATCCATAGAAAAGGTAGGAACATTTGTTTCATCAAAGCGTAAATAAGCTAAATTTTTGCTGTCATTACTCCATTCAAAAGCTCTTACAAAACCAAATTCTTCTTCATAAACCCAATCAGTAATTCCGTTGATAATACTATTTATTTCACCATCTTTTGTCACTTTACTGATGGTATTTCTTTTAATATTTTTTATAAAAATATTATTCTTCTTCGCAAAGGCAACTTTTTGATTGTCAGGAGAAAAAATAGGTTCTTGAATATTTTTTCCTATTAATGTGAGTTTTTTTGATCCAATATCATAAGCATAAAATGTTCCTTTAAAAGAACGTCTAAAGATTTTTTGAAAGTCAGTACCTAAGATAATTTTAGTTTCATCATTGTTAAAACTGTAAGAAGAAAAACTCTCTAAGTCTTTTAAATCATTGCTACTTACAATCGTTTCAACTTTTTCTAAAGTTTTATAGCTGTATTTATCTACAGTTGTTTCGTTTGTTTCCTTATCCGTATTTAATAAAGAATAAAAATTGCCATTCATAGAGTTTAACGCATTCATTCTTACCGGTGAAAACGTGTCATTCCAAATTTCTTCGAGTGTAATTTCTTTAGATCCTAATGTTAAATTTGAAGATTTTTCTGGAGTTTTATTACAACCTATTAAAAGTGTGATGACTGTTAAAAAGAGTATTTTTTTCATTTAAAACGTTAGATTTCATAAATGTTTGCCAAGTTTACGTAAAAATCTGCAAAAAATAGTTGTAAAAAGTAGAAATCTTGATTAATTCATATTTTTTGATTGGTTTAAATTATATTTGTTGTTGATAGTTTACAGATACATAAATGAGCAAACTTATTTCAGGATTTTCTAAGTTTAGTAAGGAAGAAAAAATAAATTGGTTAACCGAAAATTACTTTCAGAATGAAGCTGAAACAGTAAAAATTATTACCCAATATTGGAATAGTGACAAGGATTTACAGCAACTTCATGATGATTTCATAGAAAATACAATTTCTAATTTTTATATGCCTTATGGGGTTGCCCCCAATTTTATAATTAACGATAAGGAATATGCGATTCCTATGGTTGTAGAAGAAAGTTCAGTGGTAGCAGCTGCTTCGTTAGTTGCAAAATTTTGGAGTACAAGAGGAGGTTTTAAAACGACAGTTATTGGTACTGAAAAAATTGGTCAAGTACACTTTATGTTTTCTGGTGATAAAAGTGATTTAGAAAATTACTTCAATCAAAATAAAACAGAACTATTTGCCTCAACAGCTTCCATTACCAAAAATATGGAAAAGCGTGGAGGTGGAATTTTAGATATCCAATTAGTTGACAAAACAAATAAATTATCGAATTATTATCAATTGCACGTATCCTTTGAGACTAAAGATTCAATGGGAGCAAATTTTATAAATTCTTGTTTAGAAGCTATTGCAACAAAATTTGAAAAAGAGGACATAGAAATTGTAATGAGTATCCTTTCAAATTATATTCCAAAATGTTTAGTAAGAGCAGAGGTAAGTTGTAAGATTGATGATTTAGGGGGTAATAATCCTCAGAAGTTTGCAGAAAAATTTTATCAAGCAGTTAAAATTGCAGAAATAGAACCTTATCGGGCAGTGACACATAATAAAGGAATTATGAATGGAATTGACGCTGTTGTGTTAGCTACAGGTAATGATTTTAGAGCGATAGAAGCAGGTGCTCATGCATATGCTTCAAGATCTGGAGAATATACTAGCTTGTCTCATTGTGAAATTAAAAATGATATTTTTAAATTTTGGATAGAAATCCCATTAGCTATAGGAACTGTTGGTGGTTTAACGGCATTGCATCCAATGGCAAAATTATCTTTAGAAATGTTACAAAAACCATCTGCAAGAACCTTGATGCAAATTATGGCTTCAGCTGGTTTAGCGCAGAATTTTGCAGCTTTAAGAGCTTTAACAACAAAGGGAATTCAGCATGGACACATGAAAATGCATTTGCAAAATATTTTAAATCAGTTTGAAGCAAATGAAGAAGAAAAAGAAATTGTTACGGCTTATTTTGATAAAAGAACAGTTACGCATTCTGCTGTGGTCGAAAAAATAAATGCCTTAAGAAAGCCTCAAATTAATTGGGTTAATTTTTTAGATGAAGATTTTGTAAGAGTTCAATTATCAAAATTAAATAAAAATACCAAACCTATTTTTGGGAGCATGAATGCCCAACAAATGATAGAACATTTAAGTGATGTAACTCAGATTGCAAACGGAAATTGGAACGTGGATGTTTTTGTCTCAGATACAAAGGCCGCTCGTAGAAAACCATTTTTAGAGACAAAAAACGAATTGCAAATAGGTTTTAAAGCTTCTTTTTTAGCAGAAGAGCCTGATAAATTAAAATTTAGTTCTATTAAGGAATCAATTAATGATTTAATAAAGCAGATAGAAATATTTACCACCGTTTTTATGGAAGATAAAAATAGAACAGTAGTTCACCCGTTTTTTGGTGAGTTAGATTTTGAGTATTGGAAGAAGTTTCAAGTAAAACATTTTACACATCATTTTAAACAATTTAATTTGGTGTAAACTAAATTTCAAAATAAGAAAATGAAAAACTTTTATTCCAACGGGAAGCTTTTGTTAACAGGAGAATACCTCGTTTTAGACGGTGCAAAATCGTTGGCTGTCCCTACTAAATTTGGTCAAGATTTAAGTGTTGAAAAAATTAAAGAAACACAGCTAATTTGGGGAAGTTTTGCACACACAGGAGAATGTTGGTTTGAAGCTATTTTTGATTTGCAGAAGTTACGTTTAGTAAGTTGCACATTTAATTCTGATACAGAGGGAAATGCAGATTTTATAGCAGAAACACTTTTAGAAATATTAAAAGAAGCCAGAAACTTAAATCCTGAATTTTTGAATTCTGAAAGTGGATTTGTTGTAAAAACCAAACTGACTTTTCCCAGAAATTGGGGCTTAGGAAGTTCGTCAACGTTAATAAATTCGATTGCCTCTTGGGCAAAAGTAGATGCTTTTAAATTACTTTGGAATTCCTTTAATGGAAGTGGTTACGATATTGCTTGTGCTCAAAATGATATGTCAATTTTTTATGAAATAAAGGATGAAAAACCAATGGTTGAACAAGTATCGTTTAATCCAATTTTTAAAGAAAATTTGTTTTTTGTGCATCTAAATGAAAAGCAAGATTCTAAAGAAGGAATTGCGAAGTTTAGGGAAAGTAATCAGGATATTGAAAAAGAAATTAAAATGATTTCAGCTATTTCTGATGCGTTTTTAAAGGTAGAATCAATAGAAGATTTTGATAGGTTAATTATAGAGCATGAAAGAATTATCAGTTCAATTATCAAGGTAAAACCTGTAAAAGAAAAATTATTTTCGGATTATTTTGGAGAAATAAAAAGTTTAGGAGCATGGGGAGGAGATTTTGTTTTAGCAACAGGGAATTCAGCGACACCTGCTTATTTTAAAAATAAAGGATTTGAAACAATTCTTACATATTCAGAAATGGTTTTATGAGTAAAGTAATAATTATTGGAGGTGGAGCAGCAGGATATTTTACAGCAATAAATGCAAAAGAAAATAATCCCGAATTAGATATTACTATCCTAGAAAAAGGGAAAGATGTTTTACAAAAAGTAAAAATTTCTGGAGGCGGAAGATGTAATGTAACCCATGCGTGTTTTGAGCCAAAAGAATTAGTGAAATTTTATCCAAGAGGAGAAAAAGAATTACTTGGTCCTTTTCATCAATTTATGACGGGAGATACTTTTGAGTGGTTTGATGATAGAGGAGTGCCTTTAAAAATTGAAGATGATAGTCGTGTTTTTCCGGAAGCAAATACTAGTCAAGCAATTATAGATTGTTTTCAAAAAGCTGTTGATAAATTAAAGATTAAAGTGTTAACAAATCATGGAGTGAATTCTGTGTTTCAGCAAGAAAGCAAATGGATTGTTAATACGAAAGAACAAATTTTTGAAGCTGATAAATTAGTAATTGCAGCAGGAAGTTCTAAAAAAGTATGGGAGTTGTGTGAAAGCTTAGATCATGGGATTATACCACCGGTGCCTTCTTTATTTACGTTTAATATTAACGATAAGAGATTGTTAGATCTACTAGGTACTGCCGTTCCGAATGCAACCGTAAAAATTGTAAACACAAAATTAGAAGCTTCAGGTCCTTTATTAATTACCCATTGGGGAATGAGTGGTCCCGCAGTTTTAAAACTTTCAGCTTTTGGGGCAAGAATTTTAGCAGATAAAAATTATCAATACAATGTAGAAGTAAACTGGTTATCTAGACCAAAGGATAAAGTATTGAATGTTCTTCTAAATTTAAAAAAGAAAGAACCTCGTAAAACCGTAATTTTAAAGTCGCCATTTGCAGAAGTTTCTAAAAGATTGTGGGAACGTTTTGTAGTCGCATCTGGCATTAAACCAACTCAAAACTGGGCAGATTTAAATAATTCTCAATTAGAAAATTTAGCAAATCAACTTACAAAAGGTGTCTTTAATGCAAATGGAAGAACTACTTTTAAAGATGAATTTGTAACTGCTGGCGGAATTGATTTAAAAGAAATTAATTTTAAACGTTTTGAAAGCAAGAAACATGCAAACCTCTTTTTTGTGGGTGAAGTGTTAAATATTGACGCAGTTACTGGTGGTTTTAATTTTCAAAATGCTTGGACGGGTGGTTATATTTGTGCAAATGCATTGGCACAAGACTAAAAATTTAAATTAATTTTATTAACGAGGTTCCTAAAAGTTTAAAATAAATTATGGCATTAACAGCATCAAATGAGTTTCCTTTAGGAAGAAAAGCGCCAGACTTTCTTTTGTTGAATACAGTTGATAACACAGCGCTTTCTTTGAGCGAGGCAAAAGGCGAAAAAGGAACTGTTATTATGTTTATTTGTAATCATTGTCCGTTTGTAATTCATGTAAATGATGAATTGGTGAAAATGGCAAATGAGTACCAAGAAAAGGGTGTTAATTTTATTGCAATAAGTTCTAATGATATTGAAAATTATCCGGAAGATGCTCCAGATCTAATGAAGCAACTGGCTAAAGATGTAAACTATCCTTTTCCTTATTTGTATGATGAAACTCAGGAAGTAGCAAAAAAGTATGCTGCTGCTTGTACTCCAGATATCTATGTGTTTGATGAAGGTTTAAAAGCCGTTTATCACGGTCAAATAGACAATTCAAGACCTGGAAACGGAAAACCTGTTACGGGAAATGATTTACGAGATTCTTTAAATAATTTAATAGAAAATAGAGCTGTTATAGAAAATCAAAAACCAAGCATGGGTTGCGGTATAAAGTGGCGGTTATAGTTTTTGACGTTCAGGTCGACAGTAAAAACTAAAATTTTAAAGGAGAGATAAGATTTTTTTTTAATCATTAAAAAATGCACGCTAGAAATACCACTAGAGTAAAAAAACACAGATTTAGATTGCATAAAATAGTTGTAAAGTGAAGAATAGCCTTTTTTTAGGTTTAAAATTCTGTTAAACAAAAATTTCGTTTATTAAAATTTTGTAACTTTGTTTTTAGTATGAGACAAGTCTTCCGTAAAATAATGTCAATTTTAATGGCTTTTGTAGTGTTATTTTCTACAATGTCATTTACGATTAATATGCATTATTGTGGCGATACTTTGGTAGAAACTGCTATGTTTCAAAAAGCAAAAGGATGTGGTATGGAAATGCAAAAGCCTTCTACTGAAGCTTGTGCCTTTGCAAAAAAGAACTGTTGTAAAAATGAACAATTAGTTCTTGAAGGGCAAGATAAATTACAATCTCAAATTGATGTCATTTCTTTAGAACACCAGATATTTATTGCATCATTCGTGTATACTTACCATAACCTTTTCTCAGGTTTCGATAGGAATATATCGCCTTATGAAGTATACAAACCACCACTCGTCATAAGACCCCTATACAAGCTAGACGAGACCTATTTAATTTGATTTTTAAACAATAGATTATATCATCCTATAACTTGCATGTTATAAGGGTGAATTGTTGTGTTCGGTATTTTTCTAACACGAATGTGTAACTGTTTAATAATCAAAGCTAATGCTAAATAAAAGCATCAAATTTTTAATAGAAAATAAATTGGTAGCGGTGCTGCTATTCGTCCTTTTTGTGGGATGGGGAACTATTAATGCACCTTTCAATTGGGATACAGGATTTTTACCAAGCAATCCTGTAGCCGTAGATGCTATTCCAGATATTGGTGAAAACCAACAAATTATCTTCACAAAATGGGATGGTCGTTCACCACAAGATATAGAAGACCAAATTACCTATCCTCTAACGACTTCTTTACTCGGTATTCCTGGTGTAAAAACGATTCGTAGTTCTTCTATGTTTGGGTTTTCAAGTATTTATATCATTTTTGAAGAAGATAAGGAGTTTTATTGGAGTCGTAGTCGCATCCTCGAAAAACTGAATTCATTACCAAGCGGATTATTACCCGAAAATGTTAATCCTGCTTTGGGTCCAGATGCCACAGGACTAGGACAGATTTTTTGGTATACACTTGAAGGGCGTGATGAAAACGGAAACGTTACAGGTGGTTGGGACTTACAAGAGTTAAGAAGCATACAGGATTACTATGTAAAATATGCATTGTCATCTGCAAGCGGCGTTTCTGAAGTAGCCTCTATTGGCGGTTACGTAAAGGAATATCAAGTAGATGTAGATCCGGAGTTGATGCAACAATACAATATTGATTTAAGTGAAGTTGTAAAAGCAGTCAAGGAAAGTAATAAAGACATTGGTGCACAAACCTTAGAAATTAACCAAGCAGAATATTTAGTGCGTGGGTTAGGCTATGTGAAATCTATTGAGGATATAGAAAACGCAGTGGTTTCTTCTGAAGATTATACATCCATACGAATTAAAGATATAGGTAAAGTATCGTTAGGTCCTGCAGCACGCAGAGGCTTATTAGACAAAGAAGGTGCTGAAGTTGTTGGCGCCGTTGTAGTAGCCAGATATGGAGCTAATCCGATGGAAGTCATTAATAATGTAAAAGAAAAAATCAATGAGTTAAGCGCAGGATTACCTTCTAAAGTGTTAGCAGATGGTAGAACCTCTCAAGTCACGATTGTTCCTTTTTATGACAGAACAGAATTAATTCAAGAAACATTAGAAACACTAAATGAAGCATTAACCTTAGAAATTCTAATAACCATTCTTGTGATTATCATTATGGTATTTAATCTACGAGCTTCTATATTAATATCAGGTCTTTTGCCCGCTGCTGTGTTGATGGTGTTCATAGCCATGAAGCTTTTTGGTGTTGATGCTAATATTGTAGCACTTTCTGGTATTGCTATTGCTATTGGTACAATGGTCGATGTAGGCGTCATACTTTCTGAAAACATTATTAGGCACCTCGATGAAGACGATGGTAAACTACCAATAAATACGGTAGTTTATAATGCTACAGCAGAAGTCTCTGGTGCCATAGTCACAGCAGTAATGACAACGATCATTAGTTTTATTCCAGTCTTTACGATGATTGGTGCAGAAGGAAAATTATTTAGACCATTAGCGTATACAAAAACCTTTGCTTTAACCGCTTCAATTATTGTGGCTTTGTTTTTAATTCCGCCTTTTGCTGCCTTTTTATTTCGAAGAAAAAGCATAAAAAAGAATTTCAGTTACATTATAAACGCAGCTTTAATTTTGGCGGGAATATTAGGAGTTATCTATAGTTATTGGTTAGGCGTTATTTTGATAGGTTTTGGAATTACAGGCGCATTAAAACTTCAAGAAAAATTAAATGAAAAGCTTACGAATGGTATCAATATCATCATTTCCGTAGCTGCAATTGTATTTCTTCTAGCTGAATATTGGAGACCTTTAGGTGTAGATAAAAGCATCTTTTGGAATCTCATTTTTGTAAGTATTATTTGCTTTGGATTATTAAGTGTTTTTATTTTATTTCAGAGGTATTATACACGTATTTTAAGATGGTGTTTAGATAACAAGTTGTTGTTCTTGTCAGTGCCAACAGCTATTGTTATTGCTGGATTTTTTATCATGAAGAATACTGGTAAAGAATTTATGCCCTCTTTAAATGAAGGCTCATATTTATTAATGCCAACCTCAATGCCACATTCTGGTGTTGAAGAAAATAAGCGTGTTTTACAACAATTGGATATGGCGGTAGCTAGTATTCCAGAAGTTAAAACGGTAGTTGGTAAAGCAGGTAGAACCGAATCTGCTCTAGACCCAGCACCATTATCGATGTATGAAAACATTATTCAGTATAAACCTGAATATATGCTGAATGCCGAAGGGGTTCGCCAGCGCTACAAAGTTAATGATGATGGCGAATATGTATTAAAAAACGGAATGGCATTGCGAGCGGAACAACGCGAAGCTTGGCAATCTTTCAATGCAAAAGAACAACTCATTTCAGATAATGATGGTGAGTTTTATCGGAATTGGCGACCAGAAATTAAATCACCAGATGATATTTGGAATGAAATCGTAAGAGTTACCAAATTACCTGGTGTAACGTCAGCACCAAAGTTGCAGCCCATTGAAACTAGATTAGTGATGCTTCAAACAGGAATGCGAGCACCTATGGGTATAAAAGTAAAAGGGCAAGATTTAAAACAAATTGAGGCATTTGGAGTTCAATTAGAAAACATACTTAAACAAGCTGAAGGTGTCAAACAAGAAGCAGTTTTTGCAGACCGTATCGTTGGTAAACCCTATTTGCTAATCGATATTGATAGAGCCAAAATTGCGCGCTACGGCATAAGCATACAGGATGTGCAAGATGTATTAAAAGTTGCTATTGGTGGTATGGTATTAACCCAAACCGTTGAAGGTCGAGAACGCTACGGAGTTCGTGTGCGCTATCCGAGAGAATTACGTGCTAATCCAACCGATTTAAAGCAAATATATATTCCTGTTGCAAAAGGTAGTTCAGTACCATTAAGTGAATTGGCAGCCATTCGATACGAACAAGGTCCGCAAGTTATTAAAAGTGAAGACACGTTTTTAGTAGGCTATGTTTTATTCGATAAATTAGATGGTTTTGCCGAGGTGACTGTTGTTGAAAATGCACAGGTTTTAATTCAGCAAAAAATTAATTCAGGTGAATTAATAGTGCCAAAGGGCATCAACTACAAGTTCACTGGAACTTACGAAAATCAATTAAGAGCAGAAAAAACGTTATCAGTTGTAGTGCCCTTAGCTTTAGTCATTATCTTTTTGATTTTATACTTTCAATTCCGTTCTGTCACTACATCGCTTATGGTATTTACAGGAATCGCGGTAGCATTTGCAGGTGGTTTTATAATGATTTGGCTCTATGGTCAAGATTGGTTTTTAAACTTCAATTTCTTGGGGGAAAATATGCGAGATTTACTTCAAATGCACCCTATTAATTTAAGTGTAGCCGTTTGGGTTGGGTTTATAGCCTTATTTGGAATAGCAACCGACGATGGTGTAGTTATGGCGACTTATTTAAAACAAACCTTCGCCAGAAATACGCCAGAAAACAAGAAAGAAATTAGAGCATCAATAGTTGAGGCAGGAGAAAAACGTATTCGTCCGTGTTTGATGACTACAGCAACAACGATACTGGCTTTATTACCTATTTTAACATCAACAGGACGAGGAAGTGATATTATGATTCCTATGGCAATCCCAAGTTTTGGTGGCATGCTAATCGCTTTAATTACATTATTTGTTGTTCCAGTTTTGTACAGCTGGAAACAAGAATTTCAACTTAAAAGAACAGCAAAATGAAACATAACAAGTTCAATATAAAATTAGTCTTGGCTCTTGGTTTTTGTTTCTTGGGTCTTTTAGGAAATGCACAAGAATTAGAAACCTTTATTGAAGAAGCATTAGCAAATAATCCAGAAATTCAAAAGTTTGAATTGCAATACAATATTGCTTCTGAAAAAATAAATGAGGTAAATACGTTACCAAATACTGAATTTGGTATAGGTTATTTTTTAAGCGAACCAGAAACACGCACAGGTGCACAACGCTTTAAAGTTTCAGCTAAACAAATGTTGCCTTGGTTTGGCAATATTACTACAAGAGAGAATTATGTGAGTGCTTTGGCAAATGCTAAATACGAGGATATTGTTATTGCTAAGCGGAAACTAATGGCCTCAGTTTCAAAATCCTATTACAATCTCTATGCAAATAAAGCGAAACAGGCAGTATTAAAAGAAAACATCAAATTATTGGATACCTATGAAACATTGGCGTTGACTTCCGTTGAAGTTGGTAAAGCTTCAGCAGTTGATGTATTACGATTACAAATGCGTCAGAATGAAATGCAACAATCATTAGCTATTTTAAGGCAACAATTTCTTTCTGAACAAACCACTTTTAATAAACTCTTAAATCGGGACAAAGCTATTATAGTCAATGTGATATATAAATTGAATATTCCTTCAGAAGATTTTGAAATATATTTGGAAAATTTAGCATTACATCCTGAATTACTTAAATATGATAAGCTCTATCATTCAGTAGAACAATCTGAATTGTTGAACCAAAACGAAAGCAGTCCAATGGTTGGTTTTGGATTAGATTATATCAGCGTAGACAAGCGTCCTAATATGGATTTTAGAGATAATGGTAAAGACATTATTATGCCAATGGTTTCATTATCAATACCTATTTTTAACAAAAAATACAAATCGAAAAGCAAGCAAAACGACTTGCAACAGCAGGAAATTGAATTCCAAAAACAAGAACGATCGAATACGTTAGAAACCCTTTTAAATAAAGCGATTAACGATAGAGTTTCATCAAGAATACGACATGCCACCCAAACAAAAAACTTAAATCAGGCGAAAGATGCAGAAGAAATTCTCATTAAAAGCTATGAAACAGGTACGATTGATTTTAATGATGTATTAGATATTCAGGAATTACAATTGAAGTTTCAAATGAATCAAATAGAAGCGGTAAAGACCTATTATGTGCAAACCACGATTATTAATTATCTAACTCAGCAATAATGACAAATACTTATCATATACACGGAATGACTTGTAAGGGTTGTCGCAGTCATGTTGAAGAAACACTATCACAAGTAGAGGGAGTTTCAAAAGCTAGGGTTGATTTAGAAAAGGCAGAAGCCACAATTGAAATGGAATCACATATTTCATTAGAAAGTTTTCAAGAAGCCTTAAAAAATGATGGTGATAGATATAGTATTCATAATTCAGTAGAGGATCATCAACATTCTAAAGAAGAAAAAAAAGAACAACTAATAGGGAAAGGTACAGGGGTGTTTTATTGTCCAATGCATTGCGAAGTCGATAAAATCTATAATAAATCAGGCGTTTGTCTTGTATGCGGAATGGATCTGGTTGAAGAAATTAGCTTAACCTCGAAAAGCACAGAATTCACTTGCCCAAAGCACCCAGAAATCATGAAGGATGAACCAGGTTCGTGTCCCATTTGCGGCATGGATTTAGTCGCTTTGGAAGCAGATGTTTCCGAAGAAGATAAAACATATAAAAGGCTTTTAAAAAAGTTTGGGATTGCAGTCGCCTTTACTGTGCCGATATTTCTAATAGCAATGTCCGAAATGATATATAACAATCCTTTGTATGCTATTTTAGATCAAAAGCAATGGAATTGGATTCAATTTGGATTGTCTTTTCCAGTGGTTTTTTATGCCACTTCGATGTTTTTTAAACGTGCCTGGACTTCTATTAAAACAGTGAATCTAAATATGTTTACGCTTATTGGAATTGGTTCTGGTATAGCGTGGCTATTTAGTGTTTTTGCCATGTTGTTTCCTGAGGTGTTTCCGCAAGATTTTAAAACATCTGATGGTAACGTATTTGTGTATTTTGAGGCTGCTACTGTCATTCTTACATTAGTGTTATTGGGCCAGTTATTAGAAGCAAGAGCACATAGTCAAACCAGTGGTGCTATAAAAGAATTATTAAAGTTAGTGCCATCAACAGCGACCTTGGTTGCAGATGGTGTCGATAGACTAATAGCTATTGATAAAATTGAACAAGGTAATTTATTACGTGTAAAACCTGGAGAAAAAATACCCGTTGATGGCAGTATTACAGAGGGGTATAGTAGTGTTGATGAGTCCATGATTACTGGTGAGCCTATTCCTGTAGATAAAAATATTGGTGATAAAGTCAGTTCAGGAACAATTAACGGCACAAAGTCGTTTATAATGAAAGCTGAAAAAGTAGGTTCAGAAACTTTACTTTCTCAAATTATTCAGATGGTAAATACAGCAAGTCGTTCAAAGGCCCCTATTCAAAAATTGGCGGATAGAATTTCTAAATACTTCGTTCCTATAGTATTATTAGTTTCGTTAATAACCTTTACTGTTTGGGTGAATTTTGGTCCAGAACCACCTTATGTTTATGCTTTTATAAATGCAATTGCGGTATTAATTATTGCTTGTCCATGTGCGTTAGGTTTAGCGACACCAATGTCAGTAATGGTTGGAGTTGGAAGAGGTGCACAATCTGGTGTTTTGATTAAAAATGCAGAAGTATTAGAGAAAATGAATACAGTAGACATATTAATTATAGATAAAACAGGAACGATTACAGAAGGAAAGCCATCAGTTGAAAAGGTAATAGCAACTAGTGCTGTGAAAGAAACTAAGTTAGTACATTACATAGCATCCTTGAACCAATATAGTGAGCATCCTTTAGCCGAAGCAATCGTGAACTATGGTAAATCAAAAAAAGTATCAATTAGTAAAGTAAACGATTTTGAAGCTATTACAGGTAAAGGTGTTATTGGTAAAGTCGGTGATAAAAAAGTGGCTTTAGGAAATGCCAAACTATTAGAACAATTCTCTATTGTCATAACTGAAAGTTTAGCAAAAGAAGTAAAGGCTGAACAAGAACAAGGAAAAACAGTATCATACATAACAGTAGAAAATGAAGCGGTAGGTTATGTTACTATTTTCGATGCTATTAAAAAAACAAGTCAAAAGGCTATTAAAGAATTACAAAATAATGGTGTTGAAGTCATCATGTTAACTGGAGATAATAAGAATACAGCTAAAGCGGTAGCGGAACAGTTAAATTTAAAACACTATAAAGCCGAATGTCTTCCGGAAGATAAACTCAAGGAAATAAAAACACTTCAACAACAAGGCAAAATTGTTGCGATGGCAGGCGATGGTATTAATGATGCACCCGCATTAGCACAATCCGACGTCGGTATCGCTATGGGAACTGGCACAGACGTAGCCATTGAAAGTGCAACAATAACATTGGTTAAAGGCGATTTACAAGGGATTGTAAAAGCTAAAAAATTAAGTCACGGTGTGGTTAAAAATATAAAACAGAACTTATTTTTTGCATTTGTTTATAATGTGGTGGGCGTTCCAATTGCCGCAGGTGTTTTATATCCGATTTTTGGCTTATTACTCTCTCCAATGATCGCGGCATTAGCCATGAGTTTTAGTTCAGTATCAGTAATAGCCAATGCATTAAGATTGCGAAATATTAAAATATAATTATATAATCATGAAGAATTTAATAATAGTACTTGCAGTAATACTATCAGTTTTGAGTTGTAAAAATGAAACAAAACAAACCGATAAAGAGCAACATGAAAATCATGTTACCCCAGTAAAAAAAGAAGAAGCACCAAAAAAGAAAGTATTAAGTCCGCATACATCTGCTATGGCAATGATTGGGGATGCTCATATTCATATAGATTACTCATCACCGGGAGTTAGAGGTAGAATTGTTTTTGGAGGATTAGTTGGTTATGACAATGTGTGGCAAGCTGGTGCACATAATGCCACGTGGATAGAAACTAATAAAGATTTAGTTATAAATGAAGAGCTGCTACCAAAAGGAAAATATGGATTTTTTACAATTCCATCGAAAGACGATTGGACTATAATGATTAATAAAAATTGGAATCAACACGGTAAAGATGATTATGATCAGAATGATGATGTTATTCGATTTAAAGTAACACCAAATATTTCTGAAGAAATTACCGAGCATTTAGACTATAAAGTAAATAAAATTAGTGCAACAGAAGGCACTATTTCTCTAGCCTGGGAAAAGGTAACAATTAGCTTTCCTTTTAAAATTAATAACTAATTATGGTAAATAGGCATACAGCATTAAAAATTAGAAAAACACATCGTTATTTGGGTCTGTTTCTCGGGATTCAATTCTTGTTTTGGACCATTAGTGGTCTATACTTTAGTTGGACAGATATTGATGAGATTCATGGAGACCAATTTAAAAACTTGGAATATGAACCTAAGGCATTTAATGACCTTATTAGTCCATCAGAACTTAATGTTTCAAAAGGAGTTAAAACTATTGAATTGAGGGACATTAATAATTTGCCATATTATTGGATTAACAAAAAGCAGCTATATAATGCGATTGATGGGAGTTTAAAAACTAAAATCACAAAAGAAGAAGCTTTATATATAGCAAAGCTCAATCTAAAAAGTGGATTAGTAGTAGCGTCTATTGAACAGATTAATGAAACAGGCAAACACCACGAGTATAGAGAGAAACTTTTACCAGCTTATGTAATCTCGTATAAAACAGATGAAGCAATTAAGGCTTATGTATCTATTAATGATGGAAAATTTCAAACAGTAAGATATAGAGCTTGGCGTTGGTTTGATTTTTTATGGATGACACATACAATGGACTATGAAGGGAGAGATAACTTTAATACAATTATATTAAGAGCCTTTTCGCTTTTAGGACTGATCACTGTATTAAGCGGATTCTTGCTTTGGTTTACATCATCACCATCAGTTAAAAAGTTATTTAAACGAAATAAAAAATAAGAGATGAAAAAGATACTAATTTATGTTGTAATATTAGCTATTGGCTTACTTTTAGGTTGGTTCCTTTTTGGCGGTTCATCTAATAATGAAACAAATCCTAATCACGATACAATTCAAGAAACGAATAAAATGTGGACGTGCTCAATGCATCCACAGATTATGCAACAAGAAGCTGGTAATTGTCCTATTTGTGGAATGGACTTAATTCCTGCGACAAGTACTTCTGAAGGATTAAGAGTAGACCAATTTAAGCTTACTGAAAATGCAATGGCATTGGCGAACATCCAAACGTCTGTTGTCGGAAATGGTAAAATAGAAGATAACACTATTAAATTATCTGGAAAGATTGTAGAAAATGAAGAAGCTAATGCCGTTCAGGTCAGTTATTTTTCAGGGAGACTAGAGCAACTTAATGTAAGTTTCACGGGTGAAGAAGTGCAGAAAGGTCAACTACTGGCAACCATCTATTCCCCAGAATTATATGCAGCGCAGCAGGAATTAATAATAGCAGCATCGTTGAAAGAATCGCAGCCTGAATTATACAAAGCAGTGCGTAATAAACTAAAACTTTGGAAATTGTCTGAAAGTCAGATAAATAAAATTGAAGAAACGGGTAAAGTAAAAGAAAACTTCCCTGTGTATGCAAACGTTTCTGGAACCGTTTCAGAAAAATTAGTAGCACAAGGCGATTATATCAAACAAGGGCAATCGTTACTTAAAATTGCAAATCTAAGTACCGTTTGGGCAAATTTTGATGTGTATGAAAATCAAATCAACTTATTTAAAAAAGGTCAAGACATTACCATAACTACCAATACGAGCGCTAATAAAGAATTTAAAGGAAATGTAGATTTTATAGATCCTGTTTTAGATACTAGAACGAGAACCATAAAATTAAGAGTTGTACTTAACAATAAATCTGATGTATTTAAGCCAGGACAATTTGTAGAGGGAAAAATAAAAGGAATCACATCAAATAAAGGTCAAGTATTAGCAATTCCATCAACTGCGGTTTTATGGACAGGTGAACGTTCTGTGGTGTATGTAAAACCAAATCCTGACCAGCCTGTTTTTGAAATGCGTGAAATTACGCTAGGCAATCAAATTGGTGATAATTATGAGGTTTTAGAAGGTTTGAATAATGGCGACGAAATAGTAACAAACGGTGCGTTCACCGTGGATGCAGCAGCGCAATTACAAGGAAAAAAATCAATGATGAATAAAGAAGGCAAGAGAGTGATGACAGGTCATGAGGGACATCTTGGAATGGAAGAAACTGCTTCAAAAAACGTTGAGAAGTATTCCAAGGGGAGTGAACGCGTAAAAGTGTCAGTTGCCTTTCAAAACCAATTGAAAGCAGTTTTTGATGATTATATTAAGTTGAAGGATGCTTTCGTAAAAGAGGATTCAAATAATGTAATTATAGAATCAAAAAGACTATTAGATAAATTATCAAAAGTTGAGATGAAACTAGTAACAGATAAAGAAGCTCAGAAGCACTGGATGTCATTGGAAAAAGAAATAAAAATAGCAGCAACTTCAATTTTAAACACAGCTAAAATAAAACGACAAAGAAATAATTTCAAAAGTCTTTCATTAGGCTTAACGAATGCGATTGAGGTATTTGGGATTAATGAAAAGGTATATCATCAATTTTGTCCTATGGCAGATAATAATAATGGTGCATTTTGGCTGAGTAAAGAAAAAAAAGTAATTAATCCTTATTTTGGGAGTGTAATGCTAAACTGTGGAGAAGTAAAACAAGTGATAGAATAATATTAATTAAATTTTTAAATAATGAAGAAAGTAATTTTGAGTGTAGCTGTAATAATAGCGATGAGTTTGATAAGTTGCAAAAACGAAACCAAACAAAAAGAAGTAACATCAACTACCGAAGTATCTAAAGAAATAGCTATGACAGACCTGTCTTTTGGAGTGAGAGGAAACTGCGGAATGTGTAAAAATACCATCGAAAAAGCAGCCAATGGTGTTGAAGGAGTTGCGAAGGCAACTTGGAATGTTGATAAAAAGAAAATTGAGGTGTCTTTTGATGATACAAAAACAAATTCAGAGGCAATTCATAAAGCAATTGCGGCGTCTGGTTATGATACTGAAAAAGTTTTGGGAAATGCAGAAGCTTACGAAGGTTTGCCAGGTTGTTGCAAATACGACCACGAAATGGTAATGAATCAAGCTGTTGAAATGAAAGAAGATGACCATTCAAACCACAATCATTAGAAACTAAAAATTAAGAGTCCTTTTTAGGGCTCTTAATTTTTTTTTACAATCCTAAGCTTTTTTTTTAGCTATTTGCGGTTTGCAGCCTCTTTTTTTAGTAAGTGTTTTGTAATATGGAATATCTTATGATTTAAGTCTTTTTGAATGTATTCTTTAATCAATGCTGGCATATGTTTTTTGAATATGTCTTCGCAAATTCATTGAGTTCAAATATTTCAATTATTAATTCTCTTTGAGTGGTGTTTTGGGCTTAGAAATAATTAAACAATTCCATTTTCTATCAATAATGTAAAACTCATAATCTTAGTAGATTCTTAATGGCCTCATTTACATGAATTAGGAAGTTATATATCCAATATTTCAGTGGGATAGTGATTAAAAATAGACTTATTTACAAGTCAAAATTATCATTTTCGTTGGCAAAACGAAAACCTAGCTTTTCAATTCGCTTTCGTTCTTTGCTATTTTCTTGCAGTGCAGGATTTGTATGGTTAAAATGAATAAAAATAATTTTATTTTTAGTAGCTAAAGTTTCGTGTTGAAATAAGGTTGTAGTTTCTTGCACGAATGGATGAGGAACTTCAGACATCGCTCTTTTTACTTCATACTGATTTAAAAAAGTGGCATCTAAAAAAGCATAATCTATTTTTTTAACTTCTTCAATAATATTTTTATGCCATGTTTTCCATTTATCAATATCGGGTATAAACAAAGCTGTTTTTTTTGAACCTTCAATTTTGTAACCTACAGTTTCAGAAAATTCATCTCTATGTGGCACTAAAAAAGGCGTTACTTTTAGTTTCTGATTTAAAACCATGGTAGAATCGTGCTGTAAATTTTTAAGAACAATATTTTGAAGAGAAACCAACTGACTCCATGGACCGTTATTCGTTAAAAAATTTTTCATTTTTGGCATTGTAAAAACAGGAATGTTTTTTTTACCATAAGCTTCTCGTCCGAAATACATTAGGCCGGTATAATGTCCAATATGAGCATGTGTTAAAAATACGCCATCAATAATGGCTGATTTTTTAAGATGATTTTGTTCCAACTTCGCTAATTGGGTATGCATATCAGGAGTAGCTTCAAACAACCATTTTTGTTGATTCTCTAAATCAATCAAACCCAAAGAAACGACACTTTTTCTGTCTTTTTTTTCATCGTAAAAATCAGCACAACATATTTTTTGACAACCAATATGGGGGTAACCTCCATCTTGCGCAACTCCTAAAATAGTGATGTATTGTTTGAGTTCTGTTCTTTCATTGCAGGTAAATAAACTTAATGCAATGCTAAAATAAATTAGTTTTTTTATCATCCTTATTCTTAATTTAGGACAAAGACTATTATGCCTTCATGGTCAAAGGTTGTGTAATTGTTTTCTTGAATGATATTAGCTGCTTTAAACCTATTTCTAAAAACTTTCCATTCTTTAGTTTCCTTCATTTTCTTTAAAGCTTCATTAAAAGAAACAAGATAATGCAGTTCGTCCTCAATACTGAAAGCTCCAGTAGACACGAAAACAGGGTTATTTAAATTACTTGTTATTTTATGTGCGGGAAAAATTCTTCCATGATTATTGATTGTTTTTGGGTCTTCTTTATCTGACCATGTTTCTTTGTATTGCGGTATCCAATTATTGTTTTCAAATAACCCGTAATAACCAACAGACGATCCATTTCTGATAAGAAAATCGTTGGCATTTAAAAAGGTGGTGATATTTTCTCGTGCTTCATTCTTAGTATTAGCTTTGTAATCGACCCAAATTATGTTAATAGGTTCTAAAATACTTTTGCCTTTTTGTTTTATGCCTATCCAGTTTGCAATAGCATCTACTTCTAGTTTTCTTTCATTAAACATCCACATTCCAAAATCAAAGCTAATGGTTTCATTACGATTGTTAAAAACGGTAATATTGTTCCTTAAATTTATTGCTTTTTTTTGATATTCTAAATACGGTTGTTTCTTTGAACAAGAGAAAATAAACATAATTAAAAATGCAGAAAATATATTTTTCATGAAACAGTATATAATTTTTAAATCTACAAAAAAAGCATCAATTATTAAATTGATGCTTTTTAACTATTTTAATACTTTTTAAAACTACACAAAAACTCGCCATCCATAAAAATCCTTTGCTTTGTTTGTTTGTATATCTGTTATTTGTTTTTTTAGTTGCGCCGCAAAAGGATTGTCTAACTCTGGTAAGTCATAATCTTTTTCTTGATATCCAAAACCGGCTATTGGCGATATTACGGCAGCAGTTCCGGTTCCGAACATTTCTTTCAACGTTCCATTTTTAGCAGCTTCTACAACTTCTCCTACAGAAATTTTTCGAACCTCTGTGCTAATACCAGCGTCTTTTGCAATTTGCAAAATACTTTTACGAGTAATGCCATCTAAAATACGATCGCTTGTTGGGCTCGTAATTAAAGTATCATTTATTCTGATAAAAATATTCATTGCACCTGCTTCTTCTATAAATTGGTGGGTATTGTCATCGGTCCAAATTACCTGATTGTATCCTTTTTCTATTGCCAATTGAGTTGGGTAAAATTGTGCGGCGTAATTACCGCCAGCTTTGGCAAAACCAACACCACCATTTGCAGCACGTGCAAATTTTTCTTCAATTAAAACTTTTACTTTACCAGCAAAATAAGCACCAGAAGGAGCTGTACAAATTATAAATTTGTAAGCATCTGCAGGTGAAGCATGAAAACCATTACCTGAAGCAAATATAAATGGTCTTATGTATAAGGAACTTCCCTCATTTTTAGGAATCCAATCGCTATCAACCTCCAGTAGTTTCGTTAAACCTTCCATGAAAATATCTTCAGGGATTGGAGGAATAACCAAACGTTCCGCAGATTTATTTAAACGCTTACAATTTTCTAAGGGTCTAAAAAGCATCATATTTTCATCAGCATCTTTGTAGGCTTTCATCCCTTCAAAAATAGATTGTCCGTAATGAAAAATTTTGGCAGAAGGATCTAAAGTTATTGGCGAGTATGGTTTAATTACCGGAGTTTGCCATTCACCATTCTTAAAATCACATTCTAGCATGTGATCAGAATACACACTACCGAAAGGTAAATTATCAAAATCTACAGAGTCTATCTTCGATTTTTCTACACGTTGAATTTCTATCTTCGATTTCATTCTTTTTTGTTGATTAATTTCAGAAACAAATGTACATAATTTATTTATCCATTGTCTATGAGCACTTGCAATTTTCTTACATTTGTAGTAATTCTACTAAATTTGAATACGATGAAAAATTTGATTAAATTTTGTGCAGTTACTTTGTTGATTTTTACAGGGTGTAAAAATGAAAAAGTAGCCAATGAAACAAAGCAAGAGTTAGTGCAAGAAATTATAGCGTTTGATTCTTTTGGAACTAAAATAACAAAAGATGCAGCATTAAATTCAGATGAAATGTTAGCAAAGTATTACGATTTGAAAGTAGGTGATACAATTAATATGAAATTTTCTTCGACCATAAAGGAAGTTTGTTCTAAAAAAGGCTGTTGGATGAAATTACTTTTAGATGATAAGACTGAAACCATGGTGCGTTTTAAAGATTATGGTTTTTTTATGCCTTTAGATGCTAATGATAGAGAAGTTATTGTTGAAGGTAAGGCTTTTGTGCAAAAAACTTCTGTAAAAGAATTACAACATTATGCAGAAGATGCGGGTAAAACCAAAGAAGAAATTGCAAAAATTACAGCACCTAAAACTGAATTTTCTTTTGAAGCGAATGGCGTTTTAATGAAAAAAATATAAAGACTTAAAACAAATATTAACTCAATACGTATGAAAAGAGAAATATTAATTACTTCAGATGGTTCTTCAACCATCCATTTACCAGATTGGAATGAACAATATCATTCCAAAAATGGTTCCATTAATGAAACGTATCATGTTTTTATTAATAGTGGATTAAAAGAAGTTTTATCTGATGAAGTTTCCATTCTAGAAATAGGTTTTGGTACTGGTTTAAATTGTTTTATTACGTATTTAGAAAGTAAAAGATTAATTGATTATGTCGGTGTAGAAGCTTATCCTGTTATTGCTGAAGAAGTTGAAAAAATGAATTTTATAGCTGTGTTAGATGCTGAAAAAGATCGCACAGTTTTTAGTAAAATACATAATGTTTCTTGGAATGAAAAACATCAGATTACAAATGATTTTTCACTCACAAAAAGAAAACAATTTTTTGAAGATATTGATGATAAAGATACTTTCAATTTAATTTATTTTGATGCATTTGGCGCTCGTGTTCAACCACAATTATGGACTGAAGATATTTTTTTAAAAATGTATAATGCATTAAAAAATGACGGAATTTTAGTTACTTATTCAGCTAAAGGAAGTGTAAGAAGAGCCATGCAGGCTGTAGGTTTTGTCGTAGAACGTTTACCTGGTCCTCCGGGAAAAAGAGAAATGCTAAGGGCAAGAAAAGTGGTGGGCGTTTAGCAGTGTTCATTTATAAATGGCAATTTAGTTGGGTCTTTGAAGAATGACTAGATTTGCTTATTATATTAATTACAGATACAAATGGAATTTAAAAGAAAGTTTGGTAGACAGAAAGAATCAAAACCTACAAAAGGATTATTGCTTGTTTTACTATTAGTTATTGTAGTCGTTCTTTGGTTTAAGGCAGACGAAATAATGAATGCATTGTTTTAATGGTAGAAAAATTAATTTGAAATCGTGGTAGTAGAAAAAATTATTTTAGGCATTGATCCCGGAACGACCATTATGGGTTTTGGACTTATAAAAATAGTGGGTAAAAAGATGGAGTTTATTCAGATGAATGAATTACTTCTTAAAAAATATGACGACCATTACCTAAAACTAAAGCTTATTTTTGAGCGCACAATTGAATTGATAGACACTTACAATCCAGATGAAATTGCTATTGAAGCACCTTTTTTTGGAAAAAATGTGCAATCTATGTTAAAGTTAGGCAGAGCGCAAGGAGTTGCGATGGCCGCAGGCTTGTCCAGAGAAATACCAATTACAGAATATTTGCCAAAGAAAATTAAAATGGCAATTACAGGAAATGGAAATGCTAGTAAAGAACAGGTAGCTTTAATGTTAAAATCTTTATTAAATTTACAGACCCTGCCCAAAAATTTGGATGCCACAGATGGTTTAGCAGCAGCAGTTTGTCATTTTTATAATTCAGGAAAGGTAGTTGGAGGTAAAAGCTACACAGGTTGGGCGAGCTTTGTGAAACAAAATGAAAAACGAGTTAAGAAATAATATTTAAAATAAGTAAGTTCATGAGTTAGAAGATTAATAACTCCAGTGAATTGGCAGTTAAGCAACTGCAAACTTAAACTGTAAACTTAAAATTATATTGGCCGGAATCTACATTCACATACCATTTTGCAAGCAAGCTTGTTTTTATTGCAACTTTCATTTTTCAACATCTCTAAAAAAGAAAGAAGAAATGATTGCTGCTTTAATTCTTGAAATCGAATTAAGAAAAGCTGAAATACAAAACGAAATCATTGAAACAATTTATTTTGGAGGTGGCACTCCTAGCGTTTTATCGGTGAATGAAATTCAATTGTTATTGGATGCTATTTATAAAAATCATGCAGTTATCGATCATCCAGAAATTACTTTAGAAGCAAATCCTGATGATTTATCAGAAGTTAAAATCATTGAATTTTCGAAATCACCGATCAATAGACTAAGTATCGGAATTCAATCTTTTTTTGAGAAAGATTTAAAATTGATGAATCGAGCGCACAACGCACAAGAAGCAAGAGAATCTTTGTCTATAGCAACGCGATATTTCGATAATATTTCGGTAGATTTAATTTATGGCGTTCCAGATTGTACAGATCAAGAATGGTGTGAAAATATAAAAATTACTTTAAGTTTCGGAGTGTCACACATTTCTAGTTATGCACTTACGGTAGAGCCTGAAACAGCTTTAGAACGTTTTATAGAGAAAGGAGTTATTAAAAATGTAGATGAGGATAAAGCAGAAGCACAATTCAATATTTTAATTGATGAATTAACCAAAGCTAATTTTATACATTACGAAACTTCTAATTTTGGAAAAGAAAATTTCTTTAGCAAAAATAATTCTTCTTATTGGTTAGGGAAAAGCTATTTGGGTATCGGACCCTCCGCGCATTCTTTTGATGGTAAGCGGAGAAGTTGGAATGTACAAAATAACACAAAATATATTAAAAGTATTGCCCAAAACGATTTGCCGATTCAAAGAGAAACGCTTTCTGTTACAGATAGATATAATGAATATGTTATGACTGGTTTACGCACAATTTGGGGAGTTTCTTTCAATAAAATTGATACAGATTTTGGAGAAAATTACACGAAATATTTAAAGATGCAATCGAAAAAATACATTGAACAAAAATTATTGTATATTGAAAATAAAGTTTTAAAAACAACCCATAAAGGAAAGTTTTTATCTGATGGAATTGCATCCGATTTATTTATGATAAACTTGATTTAAAAAAGTAATTTATACCACAAATGAAAGCAATTATTGAATACAACTCAAGAAAAATACAAATCGATGTATCAAAACCTCTAGATATTTCTATACCTATAGATACTCCAAAACAAAATGTAAATGCTTGGTATATCGAGGATCCAAAAATTGCTCCTGAAAAAATAGATGATTATGAGGTAAGTGTTGCAAATGGTGCAGTAGTTAATTTTAATACCATTCATTTTAATCCTCATGCACATGTTACACATACAGAATGTGTAGGGCATATCACTGAAAAAGTGCATTCTATTAATAAAAACTTAAAACATTATTTCTTTGTTGCTGAGGTAGTTACAATAGCTCCTTTGCATCATAATGGAGATTTTCTAATTGGAGTAAAACAATTGAGAACTGCCTTACGAAACAAGAAACGGGATGCTATCGTAATTCGTACATTGCCCAATTTAGAGGATAAAAAGAGTATGCAGTATTCAAATACAAATCCAACGTATTTATCTGAAAAAGGGGCTATCTATTTAAGAGAAAAAGGAATTAAACACTTGTTAATTGATCTCCCTTCTGTAGATAAAGAAAAAGATGAAGGAAAATTATTGGCTCATAATGCTTTTTGGAATACAGCAGGAGAAGTAAGAATGGATGCCACAATTACAGAGCTTATATACGTTCCAAATACTGTTGAAGATGGAGAGTATTTATTGAATTTAATGATTGCTCCTTTTGAAAATGATGCTACACCCAGTAAGCCCATGCTATATAAAATTATGAAGTAATTTATTATGAAAAATTTTAAAAAGAGATATATTTTCTATGCAGTTGCAGTAATAACCATAATGCTAATAAAGGGCGCTATATACTCAGATGTTTCTTTAGAAGAATTAAAAAAGGAATACACAAACGAAGCTTCTAAATTTATAGAAATTGATGGAATGCAAGTGCATTACAGAGACGAAGGGCAGGGTTTTCCGATCGTTTTAGTGCATGGTACTGCCTCTTCCTTGCATACTTGGAATGACTGGACAAAAGACCTCAAAAAAAAATATAGAGTTATTAGAATGGATTTGCCAGCATTCGGAATTACAGGTCCCAACAAAAATGCAGATTATTCCATAGAAAATTACACGTATTTTTTACAACAGTTTTTGATGAAAATAAATGTTGCTAAATTTCATTTGGCAGGTAATTCTTTAGGAGGTAATATTGCGTGGAACTATGCCGCTGAACATCCTGAACAAATAGAAAAATTGATTTTAATTGATGCAAGTGGCTTACCAACAAATAAACCACAGCCTGCTGTATTTAAGATGGCAAAAACACCTGTGTTAAGTTCCTTGTTTTTGTATGTTACACCGAAGTTTTTTATTAAAAAAAATATGGAAGAAGTATATGCAGATAATAGTAAGGTTACAGATGCTATAATTACGCGGTATCATAAAATGGCTTTGAGAGTGGGTAACAGACAAGCCTTTATAGACAGAGCAAAAACTGATTTTAAATTAGGGGCAAAAGCAAATTTAGAAAAACTAAAAAGTATACAAACTCCTTCATTATTAATTTGGGGAGCTCAAGATTCTTGGATTCCATTGGATAATGGCAAACAAATGGACCGTATGCTAACAAATTCTAAATTAGTTATTTTAGAAAATTCTGGTCATGTGCCTATGGAAGAAAATCCAGCTGAAAGTTTGGAGGCTTTGAATGGTTTTTTGGAGTATTAGGCTCTTCTTTTTTTCAAAACTAATCAACTAAAACCACTTCTTTCTTTTAAAATACCAAACAGAAATAAGGGTAATAATTACCATAGCTGCTAGTAAAATAAAGTAGCTGTATTTAAATTTAAGTTCTGGAATATTCTCAAAGTTCATTCCGTAAATTCCTGCTAAAAAAGTTAACGGAATAAAAATGACGGAAAAAATAGTCAATGTTTTCATTACTTCATTTAAACGATGACCTTGTATACTAAAAATTAAATTTATTTTGCTTTCTAACTCTTGTAATTCAAAATCAATATTAGAAATCAAGTTGGTAGTTTGTTCTTTTAATTCGCTAAAATACTTCACCTCAAAACCATCAATTTCCATTTTTTCTAATTTAGTAATGGTATCTTTTAAGCTCAAAGTTGCTTTTTTAAAATTGAATAATTCTTGCTTTCTTTTTTCTACTAAAGAAGTAAATTCTGGAGTTGGTTTGATGTGCGTAGAGTTTAGCTTATCAGCACTTAGTTCTGCATTTTCTTCATAAGTGTCCTGATAATTATCAACAATAGATTCTAACAATAAAAACAATAAATAATCAGCTTTCTTCTTTCTAACAATACCTTTGTTTCCCTCTAAACGCTCCCGAATCCAATTAAAATAATCACCCGATTTTTCTTGAATAGACCATAAAAAATCCGAAGAAACAATAAAAATCATCTGTTCAGAATCTGATTTTTGACTTTCTGTTATTAAAACACGTGTGGTAACAAATAATAAGTCATCTAGCAAGATTACCTTGTTGGGATGCTCTTCATCGCTCAATAATTTTATTAAAAAATCGTCTAATTTATTTTGATAAATAACTTTTTTATAAGCTTCTTGGTAATGAATGCCATAGGTGTTTACCCATTTTATAACTCCTTTGTTTTCTGTTAATTTAATTTCTGAAATTGCTGTAAAATCAGTTTTTTCATAAATATTATTAGAATAGCTAATTAGGGATGTATTGTCTAAAAATTCATTTTCCATCGTATAAAATAGTTGTAAATTTGATAGATAAAGATACTTTTTAAATTGGAAAAAAAAGATTTTTAAAACGAAGAGTTTATGCACATAGTATAATTTCGCAATTTTTGTATCGCAAAAAAAAAGGAGTCACAGAACATTTTCTCATAAAGTTTGTTCACGTAACTAGAATCGTTAGGTTTATATTCATTTTTTCTACTTCTAGCTTTTTAATGAGTTCTCCAGGTATCAATCCATAACGTTTTCAAATACTTTATTGAAATTGAACGGCTATTTAATCCTGTAGCATATAAACTTCACTAATAGTTTTCAATTTTGTTCATTGCCGTCTTTAATTCGTGCCCGTCCATTAGTGGCATTCATAAATCGGTTAAGATAATGTCATACTATGTTTTTTAGCAAATTTTAATGCTTGTACTCGATCAAATGCGATCGTACAGTTTAGTATTGGAGATAATAATTCTTTTAGATAACCAATCATCTATATGCTGGCATCTACAATTAATTTTAAACCTTAGCGATAAATTATCGAAATTAAAAACAGAAAGTATGTTTCATGCTTATATATCATTTCATTACTTCTTTCAGAAACGAATTCATATAAGATAAACTGAATAGAAAAGCCGTCAAGATTTTATTAAGTATGCGTTCACTAGCAATAAATCATGCAAATTGTTAAAAGCAATATTTTTGTAACTAATGCAGTATTTGTTCTTTAGGCTAGTTGTGTGCAATTAAAAAAGACATAAAGCAAAGTATAAAGGTAATGCTAATCATGGTGCTAAAAATCACACACACTTTTAGTTGTTCTTCATTGTTTCTTTTCGTTATCAGCTATCTCAAATTTTATAGCCATAATCATTACTAATAATATTTTTGCCGAAAAAAAGTACCGCAGGTAATAATATAAAAAAAGCGACTGTAGCAACAAGTGCAATTAAAATACCTCCTGCAATAGCAGCTAGAGTTTCTGTTTTGTTATTTTTGTTATTTTTCATTCCCCTGTTTATTAGATTCTCTTATTAGTTTATTTGAACAATTCTTATACTCTGCAGTAATAAAACGTTATTTTATGATTACAGTTTCAACTATCTCAGACTTGTTGCGTCAAAGATAGTTTATAATGCCACCTTGTTCATTAGGTTATTTTCTTAGTTTATAATCTAAAAATAAATCTTATTTCGTTTATCAACAAAATTTAGACGTATGCATTAATAATTTCCTATGGGATAAGCATTACAATATGAAAAACGATACTACAGCAAAAAGTGTAATTAAAATACCTCTTGCAATAACGGTTAGAGTTTTTGTTTTTTTATGTATTTCTTTTTTCATTCCCTGTTTATTAAATTCTTTTATGAATATATTTTAACAATTCTTATACTCTTCAGATGCTAAACTAAATTTTATAACTAATTAAGAATGTCACAATCATAACGATTAATAGCACAATCTTCCAAACAATTTTTGAATCTTCTGATATGTCCCTAGTATCTTCTGAAACAAAAATTTTATTAGTCGGTATTTTAAGAGGTCCAAAATTATCTAAATTCCAATTTTCTTTGAATATTTCTTGAACTATCGAGTTTTTCTCCATTTTGCCTGCTTTTATGCATCTTAATTCAAATTTGTCTTTTTGAGTATACCTATTCGAAAGCAAAATTATTATTGAATTTTATTTTTGATGACACTCACCAAATCATCAATATTTACTGGTTTTGTTAAATAATCTTCGGCTCCAAGATTCATACCAATTCTAATATCCCTTTTTTCGCCTTTTGCAGAAAGAAAAATTAATGGAATACTTTTTGTTTTCTTCTCTTTATTCAGTTTTTCAAACATTTCAAAACCGTTCATTTCTGGCATGAGTATATCAGAAATAATAAGATCTGGCTTTTCTTTTAAAGCCATTTCAAAACCAATTTCTCCGTTTTCAGCCTGAAAAACGGTGTATCCCTCCATTGTTAGAATATCAAAAATTTCTTCTCTAATGGATAATGTATCTTCAACTATTAAAATTTTATACATAATATGTGTTTGGCTTTTTTGGAATTTTTACAATAAAGAAAGTTCCATTTCCAATATTTCTATGAACAATTATTTTTCCTTCAATAAGATCTATGGCATCTTTTACAACCGATAATCCAAGACCTGAGCCTTGAATTAAATCTACGTTTTTTCCTCTAGCAAAAGGTTTACATATATCTGAAAGCTCTGCTCTAGGAATTCCAATACCAAAATCGGTAACTGAAATAATGGTATAATTGTCTTCAGAAGAAAATTTCACAGCATTACTAAGTAGGTTTATAAAAATATTTCGTCCTAATTTTTCATCAATAAAAATAGTTACGTTTTTTAATTCTTCGGGATCAATTAATATTAATTTCTGCGAGTTTTTTATAGCATTACTTACTTCATCAACTATTTCACACATAAATCCCCCTAGATTAATCTCTAATGGATTGTATTTGTTTTTACTAGCTTCAGTCTGTCCAATAATTAAAATATCATCAAACAATTTAGTCATATGTAATACTTGATTTCCTATTCTCTTCAGTTTTTGTGTTATTTTAATTGGTTACATCTTTGTCCAATATTTTTTAATAGAGCCGGCAGCAAAGTTAATAGCAGATAAGGGCGTTCTAAAGTTTCATTTTCCATTCCGGAAAGTCTATGAGTTCTTGAATTATTCCTGATCTTCCATTTAGGCCTTTGTAGCAAACAAAATCTCCAATTTTCGGTTCCATTAGATTCGAAGCGACTCTTTTAGAATTCAATTCTAAGGTTGTTAAATTAGATGTTGTATTGCTATAAACTTTAAAACCTCCTGTCCGACTCAAAATATAATATTGCCTGAATAAAATTCCGAGAAAGATTAATGCAATTCTTAGAAATTTCTTAATCTTGGTGAATAACTGCTCATGTTTAAAGTTACTTTGTTATTATGGCTTGTTCTTAGAATATCAAAAATAAGTGCTATTGGCTCGAATATTTTTTTACTTTCATGTTTATGTCATGCATTAAAAGTGTGAGGAAATTTGTTTAATTTATCATTAATTTTATGGCTGTTAAACGATAAAACTGAATAGTGAAACAATCCACTTATTTGAAAAGTGGACTGCTCACTAAATGGCTAAACTTCAAAATCATAAACCCCCACAGATTGGATTTTTACTGTTGCCAATTCTATATTTTTTTCTCCATGGGTCATGTTGGAATCCAATTATGAACTTTCATGGTAGAAAGATATCAATCCTTGTCTTAATCTTAAACAATAAAGTAAAATACGTTAAATTGTTTCAAAAGAACTTCACGCCTAGGCGTGAATATGGCCATTTTCACGCCTAGGAGTGAAAATTATTTGGTCTAAATTTATTGATAATTACTGTTTTATATACTAGCCGTTGAAGCCCTTGATTCCTACTAGTAACAATGAAAATTTTTTATACTTGGATTCTTTAAGATTAAAATACTCTCACATTCTCGGAAGAGAAGAACCAATTCCATCAATACTTTAATAAACTTTATTAGAGATTTCTTTATTGGTAAGGACGGTGCTTTAAATTAATCATGTTGTGTATTAATTTTATGATTTTATGCCCTTAGCATTATGTTTCAATAAGATTATCAGATAAAATAAAACTCCACAAACAAGATTGCTTGTAGAGTTTTATTTTGCTATAAATTATATTCAATAGAAATTACAACCATTGAGCGTTACATAAATTTCTTAAAATTGTTTTCAAAGTATTTCAGGCCTAAGGGTGAAAAGTTGCTTTGGGTAGAAATTATTTGTAATTATAGCGGTCTATGCTAGCTATTGGAGCGCTTGATTGTCTCCAGTAACAATGAAACTTTTTTATACTTCGATTCTTTGATATTAAAATACTCATACATTCTGCGAAGCGAAGAACCAACGCCATCTGCACTTAAAAAAACTTTCTGGGCAATTTCTTTATTGGTCATTACGGGCTCTACCAATAATACATTTAGCACCTTCCAATCGGTTTCATTTAATTTTCTTTTAATGGAGTGCTCAATTTTTTCTCTAACCAGTTCAAATACAGTAGTAGCAGCTACAACTTGATTTGAACTGTTTTTGAGACGCATTATTTCATCCAACATTGCAGCTCGTATTGCTTTATCTTTTTTGGTTTTAGATCTAAAATAGAAAATAACACAAAAAATGAATAGGGCACAAATTATGACTACGGCAAACGTTCTTTTAAGTTGTGTGATTTTGAGTGCTGCTTTTTCGTTTTCGCTTTTTAGTTTACTTTCAGAGATTCGATGCTCATAGTCTTGTTTTACCAATTCTCTCGTAACGGCTAAACGATCTATTTCTAAGTTTATACTATCTTTATAAACAGTAGAGCGTTCGAGCATTTCTACAGCTAACTTTGAATTATTTTGTGACTTGTAGCCTTTGTAAAGTAGGTTGTATATGTCTTTTTTAATACTATAAAATCCATCATTAGGAAGACGGTTTAAAATAGCTTTTGCTTGTTTTAATGCAGAAGGTATATCGGTTTTAAAGGTAATTTCAGCAAGTATGAATTCTGCCATATCTAAATCCATTTCGGATTTAAGTTCTTTGCTAAGTGCTAAGTTTTTTTGAGCATAATTGGTTGCTTTGTCAAGTTGGTTTAACTTTGTATGTATTATCGCTAAAAATTTAGAAGAATCTTTCATTTTATACTTTATTTCGAGCGACGTAAAATGTTTGAACGCATTTTCAAAATAAATTAGAGCGTCTTCGTATAATTCTTTTTCAAGATAAACCCTTCCAATTAGCTCTTGATTATAAGCAAAAGATTGGTCGTTTGGAAAGTTATACGTATCATGAGCTGTTTGATATTGCTGAAAATATTCTAAAGCTAGGTCATAATTACCTAAATACAGATTGATACTGCCTAAATTTTGTAATACCCAGGCTGCCTCGCTATTCATTTTTAACTCCCTAAAAATAACCAATGCTTCATTTCCACTTTGAACTGCCTCTAAATACTTATATGTTTCCTGAAATAATAGTGCTTTTCTTGAAATTATTATAGCTTCAAGATTACGTTTATTAAGCTCTTTTGCAATTACTAATGCATCATTGAATAGTCTTAAGCATTTTTCATACTCGCGCTTTGGTCCGTATATCAGTGCCGCTCTTATTAGAGATTTACAAATCTCTTCTTTATTATTGTTTTCCTCAGCAAGCTGTTTGTGGTAATTTATGGCTTTTAAAGTAGAATCTGGTTCTTTATAATAATACTTAAAAAACAAGGTGTCTAAAGCCATGAATCTCACAGAATCCGTTTGTTTTACATCTGTATAAATGATTCTAAGTGAATCACGTTGCGAATACACTTTAGAAAAGGAAATACACACTAAGCAACATAAAACTAATTTAAGTTTTATGTTTGTAATATTATATCTATTCTTATTAATATGTCTAGGATTAATCATTTTTTAAAAATTACTCGTTTTTAAGTTTGTTATGTAACAATCATGTTATTAAAAGTACTGAAATTTATTTGATTTGTTTTTTCGATTCTAATGATTTAACAGTTGATTCAGTATGAGAATTCATCAATCATTTTTATGATATGATTTTCAGGGGATTGACTAAAGCGCTGAAACTTGAATTAGATAATTTGTAATTTTTTAAAATTTAAAGGCGTCATTTTCTTAATTTCTTTAAATTTTCTATTAAAATTAGAAATGTTATTAAAACCAGTAATATAAGCAATTTCATTGATAGATATTTCTTTTTTAATCATAATTAGTTTACTAGCATTTTCAATTCGTATTTCATTTAAAAAATTGAAATACGTTTTATTTGTTCTGTTTTTAAAATATTTGCAAAAAGCATTTTTTGTCATGTTTGCTTTATTTGCGACTTCTTGCAAAGTTATTTTTTGATGATAATTTTCTAAGGTGTATTCAAAAATAGTACGCATCCGTTTTCCTTCCATATCAGAATATATTTTTTGATACACAAAACTAGAAAGTGGGGTTGTTTCTGATATAGCTAATAGTTGTAAGATTTCTAAGAAATGCATAAATCGTTTTATTTTAGAAACCTTCTTCATTTGCAAGAAAATAAAAATGATCGCATCAATATTAGATTTTAAAACAAAACCGCGAGAAGATTTCTCAAAAAAAATATCAATTTCAGCAAACTCATCTAATTCAAAAAATGTTTCACCGAAAGAAGATTTTGTGAAAAACAAACTCAACATTTTAGATTTTTGTGCAACATTTTTATCACTTTTAAAAGCATGCGGAATGTTACTTCCTATTACAAAAACACTGCCTTGAGTATAATTACAAATCTTATCGCCAATAAATAAAGTTCCGCTTCCTCTCTCTATAAAACTAATTTGAATTTCATCATGTTGATGTAGTTTATCATAAAATAAAATTTCAATATCTTCCTGATAAATCAATCCAATATTTGCTGGTTTCGGAATTTTAAATGGAAAAACTTTCATCTCTACGAAATTTGTTTCAGTATCTCATAATGAGAAGTTATATAATACAAAAATATTCAAATAAATTACATTAAGTATTAATTTAGATAATATAATATCAAATTAGAGTAATTTAAGGCTATTTTTAAAAACTTGATTTCTTTAATTTTAGCATATATAAAAAAGTATAAAAATGAAATTTAATTGGAAAGGCGTAATGCCAGCCGTAACAACACAGTTTACTTCTACTGATGAGTTAGACATGGAAATGTTTAAAATAAACATCCAAGCACAACTAGATGCTGGAGTTCACGGTATTGTTTTAGGAGGAACTTTAGGAGAAGCCAGCACATTGACAGATGAAGAAGGGAGAAGGTTAACAAAAGAAACGGTTGCCTTTGTAGATGGAAAAGTACCTGTTTTAATGAACATTGCAGAACAGACTACAAAAGCGGCAATTGCTTTGGCACAGACAGCAGCAGCAGATGGTGCAAGTGGTTTAATGATGTTACCTCCTATGCGCTACAAAGCTAGTGATGCAGAAGTGGTAACATATTTTAAAACCGTTGCCAATAGCACTTCTTTGCCCATTATGATTTATAACAACCCAGTAGATTATAAATTATTAGTAACTTTAGACATGTTTCAAGAGCTTTTAGATGCTTGTCCGAATATTCAAGCAGTCAAGGAATCTACCAGAGATACTACTAATATTACCAGAATTAAGAACAAATTTGGAGACAGATTAGCAATTATGACAGGTGTGGACACTTTGGCCTTAGAAAGTTTGGTTTTAGGTGCAGATGGCTGGGTTGCAGGCTTGGTAGACGCTTTTCCGGCAGAAACTGTGGCTATTTATGAGTTGGTCAAAGCAAACAGAATTCAAGAAGCAATTACAATTTATAGATGGTTCATGCCGCTTTTGGAGTTAGATATTCATCCAAAATTAGTGCAATATATTAAAACAGCATCGGTTCATACAGGTATTGGAAATGAATATGTTAGAGCGCCAAGATTAGTGTTGCAAGGTGAAGAAAGAGGGAGGATAGAAAAAATAATTACAGATGCTTTGGCACTAAGACCAACATTACCAGATTATAAAAATTTATAAAGAAGTAGGGTGTTACCCAAAGGTTGGGTTTTTCACTATATCTTTTTATAGTTGTCATTGCGAAGTTTACTTTTTTGTAAACTTTGGAAATCTCTGAATTAAAAGAGATTACTTCGTTCCTCGTAATGACGCTATTTCAAATAGGCTAAAAAAGGATTTCGTTTCAACACCTAACACAAATGAGCAAATCTCAAATAAAATTATGACAGGAAAAAACTATATAGGCAATTTACAATCAGCTAAAGGAGACCATACATTTAAAACCTTTAATCCAGAATTAAACAAAGAAAATGATGCTGTTTTTACAGAAGCTTCATCAGAAGAAATTAGAGAATCCGTAAATTTAGCGTCAGAAGCCTTTAAAGAATACAGTACTATTTCTGGAATAAAAAAAGCAACGTTTCTAAACACAATTGCAGATGAAATTTTAGCTTTAGATGATACATTAATACAAATGTATTGTTCAGAAACAGGCTTACCTGAGGGCAGAGCAAAAGGGGAAAGAGGAAGAACTGTTGGTCAATTAAGAAGTTTTGCAACGTTGGTTGCAGAAGGGTCTTGGGTAGAAGCAACTATAGATACAGCGCAACCAAATAGAGAACCAATGCCAAAACTAGACCTTCGTAAAATGAATATCGCTTTAGGACCCGTGGTAGTTTTTGGAGCCAGTAATTTTCCTTTAGCCTATTCCACTGCTGGTGGAGATACTGCTGCTGCGTTAGCAGCAGGTTGCCCTGTAATTGTAAAATCACATCCAATGCACGCTGGAACCGGAGAATTGGTAGCATCAGCAATTATAAAAGCTGCTGAAAAAACAGGAATGCCTAATGGTGTTTTCTCCAATTTAAATTCAAGCGGAATAGAAGTTGGTCAGGAGCTAGTGTCACATTCAAAAGTAAAAGCAGTGGGTTTTACAGGAAGTATAAAAGGAGGAAGAGCATTATTGGATATAGCAGCAAAACGAGAAGAACCAATACCTGTTTTTGCAGAAATGGGGAGCATCAATCCTGTGGTTATTTTACCAAAAGCTTTAGATAATAGAAATGAAGAAATTGCAAAAACATACGCAGGTTCTATTACTTTAGGAGCAGGGCAATTTTGTACAAATCCTGGTTTAATTTTAGGCATCAAAAGTGATTCTTTGAGTGTCTTTAGAAATCACTTATCACAAGAAATTATGGATATAAATCCTTCTTGTATGTTGCATCCAAATATTAAAAAAGGATACGATGCAAATAAAGATAAAGTAGTTGCTCAAGCTAAAGTGTCCATAACTGCAAATTATGAATCAGATGTTCAAAATAATTATGCACAACAGGCTGTTGTCTCAGTTGACGGAAAATCATTTTTAGAAAACCCAACTTTGCATTTAGAGGTTTTTGGTCCTTTTTCTATGGTGGTTGAATGCGCCAATAAGGAAGAATTAGAAACCATTATTGCAAATTTAGAAGGCCAATTAACAGGTACTATAATTTCTGATAATGATGAAATTACTAATTTTCAAAAAGTAATTGCTGCAATGCAAAATAGAGTTGGTAGAATTATTTTTAACGGAGTTCCAACAGGAGTTGAGGTTTGCGAATCTATGGTGCATGGTGGTCCATATCCTGCATCTACAGATAGTCGTTTTTCTGCAGTAGGTATTACTTCTATAAAACGTTGGGTAAGACCATTTAGCTACCAAAATTGGCCAAATAATCTATTGCCAAAAGAATTGCAAAATGAAAATCCATTAGAAATTTTTAGGTCAGTTGATGGCGCAAGAGTAAAAAATAAAATTTAGTGTATGAGAGTTTTTAAAGTGCTTTTTTTTTTAGTGGTTGTGCTATTCTGTTCCTGTAATGGTTCAGATAAAGTTTGTAATAGTTCTGTCAAAGAATTAGATATAATGATTGAATCTTATGAAGGAAGAGAATCTTATGACAAAGACGAGTATCCTTTGGGGCTATTTACAAGAGAATATTACAAAGCAGAAGCAAAATATGCAGAAGACCAAATGCAATACTTTGGTTGTATTAAAATAAATGAACTTTCTGAAACAGATCAAATTTCAGCGAAGCTGCTAAAATTCGTGTTACAAGATAAAATTGATTATTATAAATTTGAAAGGTTTCTTAATCCTTTGTTGTCGGATTCTGGTTTTCATAGTAGTTTAAATTATCAAATTAGACCTTTAAATAATTATTGGGAAGTAAAAGAATACTTGAGAAAACTAAACAGTTTAACAGAATTTGTAGAACAGCATTTCGTGAATTTAAGAGAAGGTTTAGAAAGAGGGGTTTCGCAGCCTAAAGTGATTTTTGAAGGATATGAATCTACATATAATGATCATATTGTTAATGATTTTAAAGAAAGTCCATTTTATAAACCATTTCAAAATTTGCCAGCTAGTCTGAATCAGAGTCAAAGAGATTCTGTTTTAACAGTTGCAAAAAATACTATTGAGCAAATTGTAGTTCCTGAATTTAAAAGAATCAAAACTTTTTTTGAAACTGAATATTTACCAAAAACAAGAACAACTTTAGGTGTTTCAGAAACCCTAAATGGAAAAGCTTATTATAAAAATAGAATTGATTTTTACACAACAAGTTCTCAATATTCTGCTGATGATATTCACCAAATTGGTATAAGAGAAGTCGCTAGAATAAAAGCAGAAATGCAAAAAATAATCAAGGAACTAAACTTTAAAGGAAGTTTTGCAGACTTTTTTGAATTCTTAAGAACCGACAAACAATTTTACGCAACTTCACCAAAAGAAATTTTAATGATCGCCAGGGATATGGCAAAAAGAGCAGATGCGCAATTGCCAAAATTTTTTAAAACCTTGCCAAGAAAACCGTACGGGGTTGCACCTGTGCCAGATGCAATTGCACCAAAATATACAGGAGGACGTTATGTAGGTACTTCGAAAAATAGCACAGAGCCCGGTTATTATTGGGTAAATACGTATGATTTACCAAGCAGAACTTTGTATACTTTGCCTTCTTTAACCGTGCATGAAGCGGTTCCTGGTCATCATTTACAAGGAAGTTTAAATAACGAATTAGGAGATTCAATTCCCCAGTTTCGTAGAAATTTATATTTATCTGCTTATGGTGAAGGGTGGGGTTTATATTCTGAGTTTTTAGCAGATGAAATGGGAATGTACACCACTCCTTACGAACAATTTGGAAAGTATACGTATGAAATGTGGCGCGCTTGCAGATTAGTGGTAGATACAGGAATTCATGCAAAAGGATGGACTAGAGAACAAGTTGTAACGTATATGTCAGAAAACACAGCGCTTTCTTTACATGAAATTAATACAGAAACAGACAGATACATTTCTTGGCCTGGACAAGCCTTGTCTTATAAAATTGGCGAATTAAAAATTAGAGAATTGCGTACAAAAGCCGAAAAAGAATTAGGAGATAAATTTGATGTTAGAGATTTTCACGAAGTAGTTTTAGAACAAGGCACAGTTACGTTAGCAATTTTAGAAGGTAGAGTCAATAATCATATTAACAAAAGAAAAAATGAGTAAGCATACTTTTGTTTGTATAGACGCGCATACTTGTGGAAATCCTGTAAGAGTAATTAAAAGCGGAGGACCAAAACTAATTGGGGAAACAATGAACGAAAAACGTTTGCATTTTTTGAAAGAATATGATTGGATTCGTAAAGGTTTGATGTTTGAACCAAGAGGTCATGATATGATGAGTGGCTCAATTTTGTATCCACCTCACAATCCAGAAAATGATTTTGCTATTTTATTTATAGAAACTTCCGGCTGTTTACCTATGTGTGGTCATGGAACCATCGGTACCATTACTATCGCCATTGAAGAGGGGTTGTTTATTCCAAAAACTCCGGGTAAAATAAAAATGGAAGCACCTGCAGGGTTGGTAGAAATTGAATATCAGCGAACAAATGATAAAGTAGATTGGGTAAAATTAACGAATGTAAAAAGTTATTTAGCAGCAGAAAATTTAAGCGTAGAATGTCCTGAATTGGGAGAAATTACTTTTGATGTCTCTTATGGTGGAAATTATTATGCCATTGTAGATCCACAGAAAAATTTTAGTGGTATTCAAGATTTTACAGCCGCAAAAATTATTCAATATTCACAAGTTGTTAGAGATCGGATTAACGAAAAATATCCAGATAAATTTATACATCCAGATCATGAAAGCATCAAAAATGTAACACATTTATTATGGACAGGAACACCAATTGATGCAACTTCTCATGGAAGAAATGCTGTTTTTTATGGTGATAAAGCTATTGATAGAAGTCCTTGTGGAACAGGAACATCTGCAAGATTAGCACAATTGTATGCTCAAGGAAAACTAAAAATTGGTCAAGAATTTATTCATGAAAGCTTTATTGGTAGCACTTTTACAGGCGTAGTGGAAGAAGAAACACTATTAGCTGGAAAATCAGCAATTATCCCCAGTATAAAAGGTTGGGCAAAAATCTACGGGAAAAATATAATTACAATTGATACCCAAGATGATCCTTACGCTTTGGGTTTTCAGGTGATTTGATGGGTGAAATCAAATCATTATAAAGATATTTTAGAATCTATTGAGCATCTTAATTTAAAAATAAAATGGCAAAAAGTGTAATCATTATAGGTGGTGGTATTATAGGTTTATGTTCAGCCTATTATCTTCAAAGAGAAGGACATAAAGTAACTGTAGTTGATAAATCAGATTTTACATCAGGTGCATCTTATGTAAATGCAGGTTATATTACACCAAGTCATATTATTTCTTTAGCTGCACCAGGAATGATTAATAAAGGCATCAAGTGGATGTTCAATTCAGAAAGTCCGTTTTATGTAAAACCAAGATTGAATTATGATTTTCTAAAGTGGAGTTGGGCTTTTAAAAAATCGGCAACAGCCCAAAAAGTAGAGAAAGCAATTCCTGTGATAAAAGATATTAATTTATTAAGCAGAGAATTATATGAAGATTTAAAATCTTCTGGTGATTTTGATTTTTTTTATCAGCACAAAGGTTTGTTGATGTATTATCAAACAGAAAAAGCAGGCGAAGAAGAATGGAAAGTGGGCCAGAGAGCAATTCAAGAGGGTTTAAAAGTAGAAAACCTATCAAAAGAACAAGTTCAAAAAATTGAAAAAAATGTAGACTTAAATATCAAAGGTGCTGTCTATTATCATTCGGATGCGCATATGACGCCCAATGAGTTTATGCCGCAATTAAAAACCTATTTAAAAAAGAACGGAGTAAGTATATTAGGCAATGAAGAGGTGTTAGATATTATGGTTGCTAATCAGAAAATAACAGGAATTAAAACAACCAATCTTCATATAAAATCAGATGAATTTGTAATTGCTACAGGTTCTTGGTCGCAAAATTTAGCAAAGAAATTAGGCGTTGATATTCCTATTCAGGCAGGAAAAGGATACCGAGTGAACACAAAAAGTGAGACAAATATTACCATTCCAGCTATTTTAATGGAAGCAAAAGTAGCTGTAACGCCTATGAACGGATTTACACGTTTTGCAGGAACTATGGAAATTGGCGGAATAAATGATATCATAAATCCTGTTCGTGTCGATGCAATTGCCAAAGCCGCTGAATCTTATTATCCTAATTTAAGGGTTAATGAGCAGGAAAAAGAAGCGGCAAAATGTGGTTTAAGACCTTGTTCTCCTGATGGATTGCCATACATAGGCAAATCATTTAAATGTAAAAATGTAACTTTTGCAACAGGTCACGCCATGATGGGTTGGAGTTTAGGTCCAGCTACGGGTAAATTGGTTTCAGAAATTATTTCAGATAAAAAAAGATCTTTAGACTTAAGCCCTTTTCATATAGATAGAAAGTTTTGAGTTTAAAAATCGATATTAAATTTTCAATGTATTAATGATAACACATAAACACGCACACCGTCACTACCTAAAAAGCATGACCGAGGTAATCCCAAGATTAAGACTACAAATAAAAATATTGCCATGTCGTATCTCCGTGTAATAACAAATTAATGACAACTACAAGTAGGCGTTGTAAAACTATTGGTTTTCATATTTACAGGCACTCCTTGATTATAACCATCCATTTCAAAATAAAATTTGCTTCTTTTTGTCTTGTAATTTCCAATTTCATTCATGGTATTTACATCGTACAAACGTCCATTCACCATTGTGTATATTACAGAATTTGAGTTTTTAATATTCTCTAAAGGATTTTTATCCATGATAATCAAATCTGCTAATTTCCCCTTTTCTAATGAACCCAACTCATCAGCAACACCAATATAGCCAGCACCATTTATAGTAGCTGCTTTTAGGGCTTCATGATTACTCAATCCTCCTTGTTGTAACATCCATAATTCCCAATGCGCGCCTAAGCCTTGCAATTGGCCATGTGCACCTAAATTTACTTTTACACCTTCATCTGCCAAAGCAGTAACCGTTTCCGAAGTTAAAATATGTCCGTTTTGATATTCCTCTTCAGGAATCATAATTCTATGTCTAGATCTGGCATCAACCACATATCTTGGTGTATATTTTAAAAGTGTTTTGTTTTCCCAGACATTACTTTTTTGATACCATTCCATCTCTCCATTCATTCCTCCATAATTTACGATTAGAGTAGGAGTATAACCAGTTTTACTGTTTTTCCAAAGTGATAAGACATCTTTATACACTGGATTTACAGGAATATTATGCTCAATTCCGGTATGTCCATCAAAAATCATACTCATGTTTGAGTAGAAATTAGAGCCACCTTCAGGAACTACATTTACGCTTAGCTCTTTAGCAGCTTGCATAATTTGCTGACGTTGTTCTCTTCTGGGTTGATTATAACTTTTAATAGATTTCGCGCCAAAAGCTTTGGTTCTTGCAATTGCAAAACGCGCATCCTCTAAACTATTTACAACAGCTTTAAAATCGCCTTCTGCACCATATAAAATAAATCCTGTAGAAAATAGTCTCGGTCCCACTATTTGACCGCTTCTTTGCAATTCTTCTAAGGTAAAAGCAGCTGCTGTATGAACAGAAGGATCATGAGAAGTAGTAACGCCAAAAGCTAAATTTGCATAAAACTGCCAATGTTTTTGAGTGCTTAATCCGTTTCTAAAAGCACCAACATGAGCATGTACATCTACCATTCCTGGCATAATGGTTTTTCCATTCATATCAAATACTCTTGCATCTGAAGGAATAGTAATAATACTTGTTTTACCAACTTTTTCTATTTTGTTTTTGTTGATGATAATCGTTCCATCCTCAATCACTTCATTCCCATCCATCGTAATAATTCGGGCATTCTTAAAAGCAATTCTTCCCTCAGGAATGTCAGATTTCTCTTTTAAGTTAATTTTAATGCCAGTGGCTTTATCCGCCGTTAAGTTTGTTTTTGCAAAAGGATTAGTAGTATTATTTACAATAGATTTTGAGAAATATTCATCACCCAAAGTCCAGTGTATTTTTTTGTTATTTGCGGACCAATGCAAATTGATTCCTGCATTTTTAGACAAACTTTCTACTTTGAAAGATTTTGTATTTTGATCTACGTTAATTTCACTTCCATTCATCACAAAAGGAGCAACGAATAATTTATGTAAATGAATAAAAGCAACGAATTTGTTGTCTTCGCTGGGTACTAATCTATTGGCTAATTTGGATGAAAAATGACTTCTTTCTTCCTTACCATTCAAATCAACACTTTTTAATTTTTTTGTCAATCCTCCAAAAAATGAACCTCCTGTTTGAAAGAAAATTCTTTTATCATCTGAAGAAAAAGCGGGAAATTCACCATTTTTTGATATTCTTTTTGGTGACGTTCCGTCTGCGTTTGCAATGTAAATTCCTGTTTTTTTAGTATAATCAAAACCTTGGTCTCCATTTCCTGATTCTTTTCTGTACACAATTTTAGAACCAGCACTGTTAGAAGAAGGAGTTCTATAAATTCCTTTTTCTTGGGTAATTTTCTTCAAATCAGAACCATCGATGTTTACTTGGTAAATTGCACCTAAGTTTTCATCATTCCAAGTTACAAACAGCACTGATTTGCCATCTTCAGTGAAATTAGGTTCTGCCTCAAAATCAGATAAACTTGTAATTCTTGTAGGAATTCCTTCGGGTAATTCTTTTTTATAAATATGCCCTAGAGAAGTAAATATTAACGTTTTTCCATCAGCAGAAGTTTGTGCATTTTTAATCATTTTTGAAGTGAAATTTTCTTCAAAAACTTTTCTTTTTACACGATGTGTTTTAGCTAATTTTATTTCTTGATTTACTTGAAAAGGAATATTTGAAATTTGTTTTGTTTCAATATTAATTTTATTAATTTTTCCTTGTGCCCATGCAATCAAATCTTTACTATCTGGCATCCAAGCAAAATGAGGATATACCCCAAAAACAGCCCAAGCTTCACTTTGATCTTTACTTAAATGCTCATAAATAGGCCATTCTTTACCAGTTTCTAATTCATGAATATACAAAACCGACTTTGTTCTTACTCGTTTTACAAAGGCCAATAATTTACCATCTCTTGAAACTACTGGTCTTGCAGCTCCTCCGGGACCGCCCGTAATTCTTTCTGTTTTCCCTGTTTGAAAGTTATATTGATTAATGACGTAAATCTGTTTGTTTGGATCTTTGTTGTATTGGAAAAATCCTCCGGGATACATGTCTTCAGCATAATATAAAAATTTACCATCTGGAGATACAGAGGGATCATTTACATCTTGTTGGTCATTTTTTCTTTTTGTGATTTGCAACCCTGCTGATCCAGAAAGTGGATATTGCCACATCTCCCCAGCACCCACAGAGCGTGATGAGGTAAAGTGTTTTCTTGCAACCAGAGATTTTCCATCTGGTGTCCAAACAGCATTGTTTAATAATCTGAATTTTTCTTTTGTGATAGCTTTTGCGTTTTTACCATCTGCAGTCATTACCCAAATATTATTACCACCTTCAGCATCACTTGTAAAAGAAATATATTTTCCATTAGGGCTAAATCTGGGCTGAACTTCATAAGATAAACCTGAACGTAAAATGGTGCTTGTTCCGCCAGAAATAGGCATTGTATAGATATCACCTAGCAAATCAAAAACAATGGTTTTTCCATCTGGAGAAACATCTAAATTCATCCAGGTTCCTTCAGTTGTTTTTAAATTAAAAGTATTGTATTTCCAATCCTTATGAGGATTGTTTACATCCCATTTTTTGGAATTTTTAGTTTCTTTTTTTTGTGATAAAACACTCAGTGAAAATAAACATAGAACAAGTATTAAGTGAATTTTACGCATATTTATGGGTTTTGTTATTTATTTTTAAAGGTATGATTTATATTTTAATGTTTATTTTTTATGAAGTCTTCATTAAAAACTTTTTTTAAGTAAAAAAGTATCTCTTTGGCATTTTCTTTTGTAAATGTAAGTGGAGGTTTTATTTTGATGACGTTATGATCTGGACCATCAGAACTCATTAAAATTCCATGTTTTTTCATTCTATTGATAATGTAATCTGTTTGTTCTGCAAGCGGTTTTAAATGTTCATCTACCAATTCAAGGCCTAAAAATAAACCTTGACCTCTAACATCCCCAATAATTGGAAATTTTTTGGATAGTTGTTTTAATTCAGACTTTAAAAATTTACCAACATTCAAAGCATTTTCTTGCAATTTTTCTCTTTTTACTTCTTGTAAAACTTCAGTTGCAATCGCACAAGAAACAGGGTTTCCGCCAAAGGTGTTAAAAAACTCCATGCCGTTTGCAAATTTTTCAGACACTTCTTTTGTACACGCAACCGCTGCAATTGGATGCCCATTTCCTAATGGTTTTCCAATAGTTACAATATCGGGCACGACATCGTGTAACTGAAATCCCCAAAAAGTTTTTCCCATTCTTCCAATGCCAGTTTGTACTTCATCAGAAATACAAAAGCCACCCGCCTTTTTTACTTTTTTGTACGCTTGCTGCAAAAACTCTTTTGGTAATTCAATTTGTCCTCCACAAGAGATAATAGGTTCTATTATAAAACCACCAACTTTTTTGTTTTGTTGATGAATTTCATCAATTAAAAATTGCACTTCTCGTGCGTATTTATCTGCAGTATGTTCTCCTCTATATTTCCCTCTAAAAGCATCAGGAATTGGAAAAATATGGGTGTTTTTAGGTTTTCCTTTTCCGCCTTTTCCATCAAATTTATAGGAAGAAATACCTATCGTACCATTTGTGTTTCCATGATACCCATGTTCACTAGCCATAATTTCATCAGAATTTGTACACGTTTTAACCATTCTAATAGCGAGCTCATTTGCTTCACTTCCTGAATTTACAAAATGTAAAAATGACAATTCTTTGGGGAGAGTTTTGAGAATTTCTTTCGCTAGTGTATTGATGTTTTCATGTAAATAACGGGTGTTTGTATTTAATAAGGCCATTTGATTCTGACCTGCTTTTACAACTTTAAAATTTTCATGACCAACATGTGCTACATTGTTTACGGTGTCTAGATATTTGCGTCCAACAGCATCAATTAAATATTGATTAGTACCTTTTACAATGTGTAATGGCGTTTTGTATTGTAAACTCATGCCTTTGCCTAAATGCTGTTTTCTAAAAGCTAAAATTTCATTAGAAACAGGAATTAAATTTTCTTTAAAACCATCAATTTTAAATAACAAATTCGGATTAGGACATAGACTCTTCCAAACGTCAGTTTCGTTAAAGTACCCAACTCCAGGAAAGTCTGTTTTGTAATCTAATAAAGACAACATTACTTGAAAATGTAAATGAGGTGCCCAATTTCCGTTTTCAGGATAATTGGCTAAAATTGATATTTGCTCTCCTTTTCTAATGGTATCGCCAATTTGGTGTTTTAGAACACTTTTAACAGTATTATGTCCATATAAGGTGTAAAAACTAAAATTTTGTTGACGATGTTTTAAAATTACTAAACCTCCATATTCCTTATTGCCAGCATCATCAACAGCAACAACAACTTCACCATCAAAAAGCGCATGAACTGGCGTGTTCTCTGCTAGCCAAAAATCGATTCCTAAATGAATTGTTCTGCTTTGTTTGCCGTAATTACCAACCGTGTCATATTCTGCAGAGGTATATAAATTTCTTGGTTCTAAATAACCACCCGCTAAAATTTTATTTGGAACTTCTTTCTGTAATTGATCAATTTTAAATTGAAATAAATCTAAATTATTAAACTCTTGTTGATGACCGGGAAAAGTACTAGAAACACTTAAGTCTAAATGATGGATTTCATTTCTATTTATTGAAGGAAAAAGTTCTGATAATTTAAACGTATTGTTTTGTGACCATTTTTCAAATTCAGTTTCATTCGGGTGTGCAGAAAAACCACATGCAATTCTAAAACTAAAATGGGCAAAATCGTCAGAAATTTCGTGCCATTTATATAATACTTCCCAAGCTGGTTTTTCGCTAATCCATAGATAATCGTTGTCTGGTTCCTCAATTTTACTCATAGCAGCTCTGGTAACAATAATTACAAGCCGCATGGCAATGGCATTAAATAAATGAGCTAGCTCTTTTTCTAATAAAGGAAAAGAATTATGATAGCCTTTTATAAATGCAAGAGCCGCTTCTAAAGGATCATGATGACCCATTGCACCATAGGCACAGAGTATTGCTAGATCATTAATGGTTTGTGTGTGCATGGCATCTCCATAGTCTATTGCTGCCTTTGCTTTTGGTTGCAATAGGTTATTGGTAACAATAATATTATTGTCATTTGGATCATTGTGTATAATGCTTTTTCTTAAACTGGTATAGGAGGGTTGATAGGCTTCAAACTTATGTTGAAACAGCATTAATATTTCTTTTTCAGGAGCTTCAAATAAATGTAGGTGCTTTTTTGTCCAAAGAGATTGGGCAATATCCCATTCAAAATTATAATGCGCTTCTGGATGCTTAAAACCTTGCAATGCTTTTGTTAAAATACCACATTGCGTTCCAATACTGCAGCGTAAATCTGCGGATTGTGGATTTACAGCACTCCAAACTTTTCCAGAAACCCAGGTGAGTAAACGTACACAACGCGTTTTGCCGAAACGATCTTTAATTTCAGAAATTAAATTGTTATTTTTATCTGTAACCGCTTTTGGAGCAATTAATTTTTCACCACTATGCTCAATAAATTGCAATAAGTGCTGCTGGTATTCTAGGTACTTTTTGTTTTCTTCAACTCTAGAAATTTTTAGAATATAGCCTTCTTCATTCTCTATTTTAATTCTAAAATTAAAATCAACATAACCGGGTAAAGAAGATGCAGTTCCTTTGATATTAAACAAGTCAAAAAGAATTTTTTCTGCTTCTGCTATGGTTATTTTCTGTTGAGCGTAATTCATAATTTAAAAATAGGATAAAGTTGAATAAAAACCCTTTTTATTCTTTGTAAATTTGTTCTAAATATAGCAAGATTATGAATGTAAAAGGGAACATTGTAGATATTCTTAATAAAAGAATTTTTAAAGGTGAAGTGATTATAGAAAATGGAAATATTTCGGCTATCCGAGAAGTAAATCACGCAGTAGAAAATTATATTTTACCGGGTTTTGTAGATGCTCATATTCATATTGAAAGTTCCATGTTAGTGCCCTCTGAATTTGCAAAAATTGCTATTGTACACGGAACGGTAGCTACGGTTTCTGATCCGCATGAAATTGCCAATGTTTTGGGCGTAAAAGGAGTTGATTTTATGATTGAAAACGGAAAGAAAGTTCCGTTAAAATTCAATTTTGGAGCGCCAAGTTGTGTGCCTGCCACTTCTTTTGAAAGTGCTGGTGCTGTAATTAATGCTGATGATATTAAATTGATGATGGAAAACCCAAATATCAAATATTTGGCAGAAATGATGAATTACCCGGGTGTTTTGTTTGATGATACGGAAGTATTAAAAAAAATTCAACATGCAAAAAACAACAATAAACCCATCGATGGTCATGCTCCAGGCTTAAGAGGAGATGATGTTAGCAAATATATTGCTGCAGGAATTTCTACCGATCATGAGTGTTTTACCTATGAAGAGGCTTTAGAAAAATTGCAAAAAGGAATGAAGGTGCTAATTCGTGAAGGGAGTGCCGCAAAAAACTTCGAAGCTTTAATTGATTTGTTGCCAGTACATTTTGAAAATATGATGTTTTGTTCAGATGATAAACATCCTGACGATTTGTTGTTAGGGCACATTAATCAATTATGTGAACGCGCAGTTGCCAAAGGAATTGATGTTTTTAAAGTGTTACAGGCGGCTTGTGTAAATCCTGTAAAACATTATAATTTAGAGGTTGGTTTGTTGCAAAAAGGAGATGCTGCCGATTTTATTTTAGTTGATAATTTAAAAGAATTCAATGTTTTAGAAACCTACATTAACGGAGAATTAGTTGCTAAAAACGGAGAAAGTTTTGTGCAGTCTGTTCCTTTTGATGTTTTGAATAATTTTGATACTGATACAAAGAAAGTAGAAGATTTTAGATTTGCATCGTCATCCGAAAAAATTAGAGTCATTGAGGCTTTAGACGGAGAATTGGTGACGAATGAGATAGCAGCAGATTCTTTAATTATAGATGGAAATTTAGTTTCAAATGCGGCCACAGATATCTTAAAAATGACCGTTGTAAATCGATATAAAAATGATGTACCAGCAATTGCTTTCATTAAAAACTTCGGAATTAAAGAAGGTGCCATTGCAAGTTCTGTAGGGCATGATTCTCATAATATTATTGCCATTGGAGTTTCTGACGAAGCGATTTGCAAAGCTGTAAATTTAATTATCGAAAATAGGGGAGGCGTTTGCGCCGTAAATGCATCTGAAGAAAAAATTGTTTCCTTACCAGTAGCCGGAATCATGTCAGATAAATCTGCTGAAGAGATTGGAAAAGCTTATGCAGCATTAGATGCAATGGCAAAACAAATGGGAAGTACATTGCGCGCGCCTTATATGAGTTTGTCTTTTATGGCGCTTTTGGTAATACCGTCTTTAAAGTTAAGTGATAAAGGATTGTTTGATGGCACCAAATTTAAATTTACTTCTTTGGAAATAGAATAACTATTTTGACATTCCCGATATTTTACTATGTTTAGTACAAGCTTCTTGGGAACGACAAAACTAATTTAAAACACTACTTTTGCCAACATCAACATAAAAAAATATAATGAGTTTACAACAAGATTTACAAACTAGAAGTGGAAACCAGTGCGAATTGTGCGCGTCAACAAATAATTTATCAATTTACGATGTAAAACCATCAATTACGGGTGGAGGTGGAGTTGATGGAAGTTTGTTAGCGTGTGAAACTTGTAGTATCCAAATTGATAATGTTGATGATACAGATGCAAATCATTGGCGCTGTTTAAACGATTCTATGTGGAGTGAGTTCAGAGCTGTAAAAGTAGTTGCTTGGAGAATGTTGTCTCGTTTAAGAAATGAAGGTTGGCCAAAAGATTTGTTGGAGATGATGTATATGGAAGACGATGATTTACGTTTTGCAAAAGAATCTGGAGATCATTTAGATGATAGTGAAAAAATCATTCACAGAGATGCTAATGGCGCTATTTTACAAGCTGGAGATTCTGTGGTTTTGATTAAAGACTTAAAAGTAAAAGGTTCTAGTTTAGTTGCAAAACAAGGAACTGCAGTAAGAAGAATTTCCTTAGATCATGAAAATGCTAAATATATAGAAGGTAAAGTTGGTCCCACGCAGATTGTAATCATCACTGATTATGTAAAGAAAATGGCTGAAAAAGAGTAAACGGTTTAAAAGAATTCACTTTTATATTCCCAAACCTTTCCTAAGAATAAAACTAGATACATTGCGGCTATTGAAAATTTAATAGTAGCAGAAGCTAAAAAACCTACAAAGGCACCAAATGAAGCTTTTAAAGCTCTATCGGTGTCTTTACTGTCGTGTATTAATTCTCCGAAAAAAGCACCAAAGAAAGCACCTAATAACATTCCAAAAGGAATCGGTGATAGCAATCCTATAATTAAACCAATTGTGGTGCCATATACCCCATATTTTGTACCTCCAAAATGTTTTGTTCCGATGGCAGGAATAAAATAATCAAAGCCCCATATGAATGCAGCAATGGCTAAAGTGATTCCTAGAAATGTCCAATCTAAAGGAATAATTTTTGTCATGTATAATAGCAATAGGCCTATCCAACTTGTTAAAGGTCCGGGTAAAACGGGCAAGAATGAACCAATAATCCCTAGTATTAGAAATACAAGTCCTATTAGTATTAAGAAAATATCCATTGTTTATTTTGTTGTTTTGAATGCTGGATTTTTGTGGGGCACGACGTAATCTGTTTTTAATACTTATTTTTAATCAGATTATTCCAATTATTTTTCTTAAGGAACAACGATTTCTATTCATATAACTCTTTTATGAGGCTTTTGTTATATCTTCTAAACTAAAAAATCAGTTTAGACTTCCTTTTTAGTGCTATTTGTTAAGTTAACTATTTAGGTGAAGGTCAATAGGAAATGATATCTATAAAATATTTAAACCTGGTTTTAAAACATCAATTGGGGAACTTGTATTTAGACTGCAGATAAGAGCATAATTTGCCGAAAAATTTCGAAAAAGTAGAATAATAACTAGTAACAACGGATCATTCTAGAAAGAAGAAGATTGGTGAAAATAAAGGGTCAAAATTACCTCGACTGCGGTCTATAGAATGTTTATTTAGAACGAACAAAAACTTGGAGAAAAGTAAGAAGGAAAAAAGAAGAAAGAAAAAATAAAAATTGATTTGGTATTTTTTAATTCACTATTTTCACATAATAATTTAAAATGATGTTTTTGCGTTTTTTTTCTTTTTTATTAATAGTTGTTTATTGTACTTCCTGCGATAAGTTACCTTTTTCAAAAAAGGATAAAAAGCAAGTATTAGATACCATTGTTGACTTTACCTCAGTTGATTTTTCTCCGTCTTTTAAAGTATGTGATTCTCTTATTGATAAAGCTAAAAAATCCAATTGCTTTAGAAATACCATTCACAAAAAAATAGGAGAGGAGCTGCAGAAATTTCCTTTTACGGTAAAAGATTCTATCGATGAAGTTGTTTTTATGGACGTTGTAATTAATTCAAAAGGAGAAATTATTCTTCAAGAAATTTCCTCCACAGAGAACTTAAAACAGCAATTGCCTCAATTAGATAGTATACTTAAACAAAGTGTTCAGAAATTATCTGCTATTTATCCAGCTATTAAAAGAGGAATTCCAGTAACTACAAAGTATAGATTACCTATTCGGATTTCGTTAAAAGACTAATTGCTATTTTACAATAAAGTGATGAGGTTCTATTTGTAGAATCAAGCTCATACAAAATGCAACTGTGTTGCTTAGTTCAACATATCCCAAAGTTTATCTTTCAATTCTTGCAAACCAATTTCAGCTACCGATGATATAAATAGAGCATCCACACCTTTTGGCAACTCCGCTTTTATTTCTGCTTTCAATTCATCATCTAACATATCTGTTTTAGAAATGGCTAACAATCTATCTTTATCTAATAACTCAGGATTGTGTTTTTTTAGTTCATTCAACAAAATCTCATATTCTTTGTTGATATCATCACTATCCGCAGGAATTAAAAATAACAAGGCAGAGTTACGTTCTATATGTCTTAAAAAACGATGACCTAATCCTTTTCCTTCTGCAGCACCTTCAATAATTCCAGGAATATCTGCTATTACAAATGTTTGATGATTTCTGTGTTCTACAATTCCTAAGTTTGGTTTTAGGGTTGTAAAAGCATAGTCTGCAATTTTAGGTTTTGCAGCTGTTAAAACGGATAATAAAGTTGATTTTCCGGCATTTGGGAAACCAACTAAGCCAACATCAGCCAATAACTTTAATTCCATTCGAAACCAACCATCTAATCCATCAATACCAGGTTGTGCATATCTAGGTGTTTGATTTGTAGATGATTTAAAATTCCAGTTTCCAAGACCACCTTTTCCTCCTTTTAATAAAATTACTTCTTTTTGATCTTCCGTAATTTCTAAAATAATTTCGTCAGTATCAGCATCTCTAATTACTGTGCCTAAAGGAACATCAATATAAATATCTTCTGCATCATGACCTGTACTTCTACTTGCACTTCCTGCTCCTCCACCTTCAGCTCTAAAATGGCGTTTAAACTTTAGATGAAATAACGTCCACATATTTTTATCTCCACGCAAAATAATGTGTCCTCCACGACCGCCGTCTCCACCATCAGGTCCACCTTTGGTAATAAACTTTTCTCTGTGAAGATGCACAGAACCTTGTCCGCCTTTTCCCGAGGAAGCGTATATTTTTATGTAATCGACAAAATTTCCTTCAGTCATTTTTTCTGTGTATGCGTTTGTTTGTTATACTGTCTAAGAATAAAAGTTTAGTTATAAAACAATTTATAAAGTATTAAATACTTTTGAAATTCGTTGTGTAATTTCTTCAATAGAACCCACACCATTAATTCCATAGTATTTATTTTGAGCTTCAAAATAATCTTTTAAAATAGCTGTTTTAGTATTGTATTCGTTAAAACGATTTCTGATTTTTACTTCATCAGTATCATCTATTCTACCGCTAGTTTTTCCTCTCTCTAATAAACGAGTTACTAAGGTATCTTCCGGCACTTCTAAAGCCACCATTCCGTTTATTTGTTCACCTTTTTGAGCTAAAAAAACATCTAGAGCTTCTGCCTGAGATTCTGTTCTTGGAAAACCATCAAAAATAAAACCTTTCGCATCTGCATTTTTTTCAACTTCAGCCTTTAGCATATTAATGGTAACTTCATCAGGTACTAAATCTCCTTCATCCATATATTTTTTGGCTAACAAACCTAATTCAGTTTTGTTTTTAATGTTGAAACGGAAGACATCACCAGTAGAGATATGTACTAAATTGTAAATATCTTTTAAAAATTCTGCTTGTGTTCCTTTTCCTGCTCCTGGAGGACCAAATAATACAATATTTTTCATTTTTGGTTGTGTTGATAATTGATATATTGCTGGGTAATTTCTACCTAAATTATTGTAATCTAAACCGTAACCAACAATAAATTTATCTTCAATACTTTTTCCGATATAATCTATTGGTAATTCTTTTCTAAATACATCTGGCTTAAAAAATAGCGTTGCAATTTTTAATTGTTTTAAGTTCTTGTCTCTAAATATATTGTAAATTTCTTGAAGCGTATTACCAGTGTCTATAATATCTTCTAATATAATTACAGTTCTTCCTGTTAAATCTTCATTAATACCAACTAGCTGTTTTACGTCTTCTGTAGAAGAAGTGCCTTCATAGGAGGCTAGTTTTACGAATGAAACTTCACAGTTTCCATTAAATTCTCTAATGAAATCTGCAGCAAAAAGAAAACATCCATTTAAAATTCCAATAAATAGAGGAACTTCATCTTTTGGTAAATCTGATTTTACTTGTTGGGCTAGAAATTTTACAATTGCAGAAATTTCACCTTTATGGATGTAAGGTTTAAAGTATAAGTCGTGAAGTTTAATAATTTTCATGAGAATACAAATATAGGCGCTATATCTTGAATGAAAAAACCGTTTTTAATCTGATATTCAGGAATTAAAAACGGTTTTAATTTGTTTAAGATATAATTATTTTTTTTCTTCTTTTTTAGAAGTGTCATACATAATTGGTGTTGCAACAAATAATGATGAATAGGTACCTACAGCTACACCAATAATTAAAGCAAACATAAAACCTTTAATAGAATCTCCACCAAATGTGAAGATCGCCAACATTACTAATAATGTTGTTAAAGAAGTGTTTATAGTTCTTCCTAGGGTAGAACTTAATGCCTTGTTTACTACGTCACTGTATTTCCAATTTGGGTGCAAGCCTGCAAACTCTCTAATTCTATCAAAAATTACCACGGTATCATTTAGAGAGTAACCAACTACTGTCAGTATCGCAGCAATAAATGATTGCCCAATTTCCATGTCGAAAGGCATAATGTTGTAAGTAATAGAGAATACCCCTAGCACAATTAAAACATCATGGAAAACTGCAATTACTGCTCCAATTGAGAAAGATACTTTTCTAAATCTTAATAAGATGTACAAGAACACTACTAGTAGTGAGCCAAATACTGCATATAAAGCTGATGTTTTAATATCATCTGCAATCGTTGGTTCTACTTTCATATAACTCATAACCCCAGCTCCTTCTTTTTCAAATCCAGGTTTAAAGTCGTTGTATGAAGTAGTTCCTAAATACTCTTTTAATCCTTTAAATAAAGCACTTTGAACTTGATCATCTACTTCTTGACCTTCTTCATCAATTTTATATACTGTTGTTATTTTTAATTGATTATCTGAACCATACGTTTTTACTTCTGGAGCAGTACCGAAAGCGTCTTTTAAATCTGAAGCAACTTTTGTCGCATTCATATCTTGATCAAAACGAACGACATAAGAACGTCCTCCTTTAAAATCTACTCCTTGCTTTAATCCGATAGAAAATATAGAAACAATTCCTGAAATAATAATTGCACCAGAAATGATGTAAGCAATTTTACGTTTCTTCAGGAACTCCACATTTATATTTTGGAACCAACCTTTAGAAATTGAAGTATTAAAAGTTAAATTAGTTCCTTTATTTACAGATCTGTCAATTAAAATACGGGTAATAAATACAGCGGTAAATAAAGAAGTAGCGATACCAATCATTAAGGTTAAAGCAAAACCTTTAATTGGTCCTGTACCAAAAATGTATAGAATAATACCTGTTAATAAAGTAGTAATATTTGCATCAATAATTGCGGATAAAGCTCCTTTTACAGAGAAACCTTCTTCTACAGATTGTTTTAATCCTTTTTGTTTGAATAACCCTTCTTTAATTCTTTCAAAGATAATTACGTTAGCATCTACAGACATACCAATTGTTAAAATGATACCTGCAATTCCAGGTAACGTTAACACAGCATTAAAGGATGATAAAATTCCGAATATAAATAAGATGTTTACTGCTAAAGCAATATCAGCATATAAACCAGCTTTACCATAGTATAAAAGCATCCATAGTAAAACTAAAATAATTGCTAAACCAAATGAATTTATTGAAGCATCAATGGATTCCTGTCCTAAAGAAGGTCCAACAACTTCTGCTTGAATTATTCTTGCTGCCGCTGGTAATTTACCTGCTTTTAAAACTGTTGAAATATCTTCTGCTTCTGCAACGGTCATGGTGCCTCCAGAGATAGAAGTTCTTCCACCTGTAATGGCTTGGTTTACAGAAGGAGCAGTATAAACATAATCATCTAAAACAACGGCAACAAAATTACCAACATTATCAGCGGTCATTTTAGCCCATTGTTTTGTTCCAGAACTATTCATTGTCATGCTTACTTCTGGTTTGTTTAATTGATCAAATACTTGACCTGCATCTAAAATAACATCCCCTTCAATAGTCGGTTTGTCATTTCTATTCCCTTTAATTGCATATAAACCAATTAATTCTGAACCATCATTTCCATCTGTAGATTTGTAATCCCATAAAAATTTAGCATACTTTAATTCAGTTGGCAATAAAGATCTTACTTCTTTTTTGGCAAGTAAATTGTTTACGGTTGCTGTATCTAAAACTCTAGCTTGTGCAACTAAAGAACTCAGCTGTTGTTGAGACTGTGCAACATTTGGGAATAAGTACGTAAATAAATTCTTTTGAACTTTCGTAGAATCTGCAGTTTCACCTAACAAATCGTCAATATCATCTTTTTTAACAGAATCTTTTTCTTTCTCTAATGCAGAATCGTCTTTTAATAATTCAGCAACTTTAGCATTTGCTGCAAAGAAGAAATTTTGAACTTCTGCGTTTGTGTGCACCTCCCAAAACTGTAATTCAGCTTTACTTGTAATTAACTTTGTAACACGCTCAATATCTTTAGCTCCTGGCAATTCAATTTGTATTCTACCAGAATTTCCAATTCGTTGAATATTAGGTTGTGTAACTCCAAACTTATCAATTCTACTTCTTAATACTTCAAAAGCAGTACCAATCGAACTGTTGATTTCTTCTTGTAAAGTTTCTTTAACTGTGGCATTCACTTCATCAAAAGAAATTTTTTCGCTTAAAGCTTTTGTTCCAAAAATAGATGGATCACTCAACTTTGTAGTTCCTGCAATTTTTTCAAATTCCTCAAAAAATAAGTCTAAGTAATTTGCATTACTATTCTTCTGTCTTTCATCAGCTGCGCTTAATGCATTATTGAAAGGTTCATTTTTAGAGTCATTTGCTAAACTTTTTAAAACTTCTTTTACAGAAACTTGTAAAATTGCATTGATACCTCCTTTTAAATCAAGACCAAGATTCATTTCTTTGTCTTTTACATCATTGTAGCTATACGCTGCAACACCAATATCTATGATGTTTTTATTGGCAACACTGTCTAAATACTTTCTTTCAAAAGTAGCTTTTTGTCTTGCGTCATTTTCTGTTACTTTACTTTTAGCGTAAGTAGTTGCATCATCTTCTACTTTATTGGCTAAAAAAGTAAATGATAATTGATATAAACTTACCAATCCAAAAAGGATTGCAAATAATTTTATAAGTCCTTTGTTTTGCATTTTGTATTTATTTTAAAGTCAAAGTTTTTTTAAAAACGAGCAAATATATAGCTTCTCGTAGAACCTGACAATTATTTTTTTGATTGTTTTTGTTAATATGAGTGGGATACTCATCAATTTAAAGGGGGCATGAAAAAATATAAACGATTACATTTTTTAGCTATTGTAGTTTTTTGGTCCAGCTCTGACTTCTGGCTCCTCATGTGAAGTTTTATCTTTAGTAAAAGGATTATTTTTATGTATTTTATAAGTAATCTTAAAAAGTTGATCTCTTTTACATTGTGTTCTTTTTTTTATTAAAGCAAAATAATTATCAGTTGTAAATCTATCAGAATGCTGTTTGATTTCAAAAACAAACTTGAAATCTAAATTAGAGATGTCAGAGCTCTTTGTTAACTCATAAATATCAATGCTGTAATCAGAAGTGGTATTGTTTTTATCTTTGTTTTCAGTGTTTTTATCTAAAACAAATTTATTACCTTTTATTATAGCTTCTTTAATATTCTCAACGTCAACAATGCTAAAGTAAGAAATTTTTAAAGTGCCATTTTTAGTTTCTCTTAAGGTGATATTAGAAGCACCAATATTTCGTAATTTTTTTCTTACGTTAGCAATTGTATTTTCAATATTTTGCCTATTGATTTTAGTATCAACAAATTCTAGCACAATCTCTTGATTAGGTATTGACACCTGCTCTTGAAGTGCTCCGAAAAGAGAAAATATTAAAAATAAAGTACTAATGTACCATTTTGCGTTCATCTGCCAAATATATAAAAATATTGCTTTTAAATTCTGAAATGTACAATCTTATTTAGTGATGTGAATTAATAGTTTTGTTGTGTAATTCGTAATTTTATAGTGGCATAATATTAATATATTATGAACTCCAAAAATTGACTATATTTATTTGCTGAAATTGATAATATAACGATACTTAAATTATAAATATGACACATTTATCTGACATTAAAATTGCGCAAGCAAAAAAGCTGCAGCATATAAAAAATATTGCGAAAAAATTAAAGGTTGATGAAGATGATTTAGAGATGTATGGAAAGTTTAAAGCGAAGCTTCCCCTTTCTTTAATTAACGACGCCAAGGTTGCTGAAAATAATTTAGTGTTAGTAACTGCATTAACGCCAACTCCCGCAGGTGAGGGTAAAACAACTGTTTCTATTGGTTTAACCGAAGGTTTAAATAAAATAGGAAAAAAAGCTACAGTCGTTTTAAGAGAGCCATCTTTAGGTCCTGTTTTTGGAATAAAAGGAGGAGCCGCTGGTGGGGGATATTCGCAAGTAGTGCCAATGGAAGATATTAATTTACATTTTACTGGCGATTTTAATGCTATTGAAAAAGCTAATAATTTATTGTCTGCTTTAATTGATAATAACATACAAAGTAAAACCAATAATCTAAACATCGATCCTAGAACAATTCTTTGGAAACGGGTTATAGATATGAATGATCGTTCCTTAAGGGATATAACCATTGGTTTAGGTGGCACCACAAATGGAGTTCCAAGACAAGATGGTTTTAATATTACACCAGCTTCAGAAGTGATGGCTATTTTATGTATGGCTTCAGATTTAGGTAATTTGAAGAAAAGGTTAGGTGATATTTTTATAGGTTTTAGATATGATAATACACCAGTTTTTGCGCGTGATTTAAAAGCTGAAAATGCCATGGCAATCTTATTAAAGGATGCTATAAAACCTAATTTAGTACAAACGCTAGAAGAGAACCCTGCAATAATTCACGGAGGGCCATTTGCAAATATAGCCCAAGGGACGAATACAATTATTGCTACTAAAATGGGATTGTCTTTGTCTAATTATGTGGTTACAGAAGCAGGTTTTGGGGCGGATTTAGGTGCAGAGAAGTTTTTGAATATAAAGTCTCAATTTGCGAATTTGAACCCTAAATGCGTTGTTTTGGTGGCTACAATTAGGGCGTTACGTCATCATGGAGGTGCAAAACCTGAGGCATATAATACGCCAAATTTAGCTAAGGTTATTGAAGGTTTTAGAAATCTTGAAAAGCATATAGAGAATATTAGAAAATATAATATTGAACCCGTGGTAGCCATTAATTCTTTTATTTCTGATTCTGATCAAGAGGTCAGTTTTGTAATTGAAAAATGTAACAGTTTGGGTGTAGAGGCAGTTTTATCTGAAGGTTGGGCGAAAGGAGGAGAAGGAACTAAAGAATTAGCAAAGGCGGTTGTACGTGTAGTAGAAAATAAAGCTACTAAATACAGACCTTTATACGATTGGAAATCTCCAGTTACTGAAAAAATAGAAACGATTGCTAAGGAAATTTACGGAGCAAAAAATGTGGAGTATAGTAAGAAAGCACAATTAAATTTAAGAAGAATAGATAGATTAGGATTTAATGATTTTGCTATTTGTATGGCTAAAACACAAAAATCTTTTTCAGATAATGAGAATTTAATTGGAAGACCTGAAGGGTTTACTGTAACGGTGAGAGAAATTGAAATTGCAGCGGGCGCACAATTTATTATACCCATATTAGGAAAAATGATGCGAATGCCTGGTTTGCCTTCTACTCCAGCTTCAGAAAATATGACGATTGATAATAATGGTGTTATTTCGGGTCTGTCTTAATTACGGGATTAAAAGCGAAATATAAAATTATTGATTATAATAAAAAACCAGCTTTTTAGCTGGTTTTTTACTGTCCGTTTATTGAAATAAAATTAACGGTATTTTATAATTCTAATAAGTCGTTTGTTTTAGAAACTCCAGCTGCTGATTCTTGCATGTGAGCTTTTTCATCATTACTCAGATTAATTTCAACAATGCTTTCAATTCCGTTTTTACCTAAAACAACAGGTACTCCAATGCATAAATCATTTAAACCATATTCACCTTCCAACAAAACTGAACATGGAAATATTTTCTTCTGGTCACAGGCTATGGCTTGCACTAATCCGCTAACTGCAGCTCCGGGGGCATACCAAGCAGAAGTACCTAATAAACCAGTTAAAGTTGCGCCACCAACTTTGGTGTCTTGTAAAACTTGCGCTAGTCTTTCTTCAGAAATAAATTCAGAAACAGGTACAGAGTTACGAGTAGCTAATCTAGTTAAAGGTACCATTCCTTTATCAGAATGACCTCCAATAACCATTCCGTCAACATCAGAGATAGGAGCTCCTAAAGCTTCTGCCAATCTGTATTTAAAACGAGCAGAATCTAAAGCACCACCCATTCCAATAATTCTGTTTTTTGGTAAGCCAGTAGTTTTATGAACTAAATAAGTCATTGTGTCCATAGGGTTAGAAACAACAATGATAATTGTGCTTGGAGAATGTTCAATTAAGCTTGAAGAAACTGTTTTTACAATTCCTGCATTGATACCAATTAATTGCTCACGAGTCATTCCTGGTTTTCTAGGAATTCCAGAAGTAATTACACAAATGTCAGAATTTGCGGTTTTTGAATAATCATTTGTACTTCCAGTAATCTTTGTGTCAAAACCATTTAAAGAAGCCGTCTGCATTAAGTCCATTGCTTTTCCTTCTGCGTAACCTTCTTTAATGTCTAACAAAACAACTTCAGAAGCAAAATTTTTAATTGCTATGTATTCTGCACAACTTGCACCCACTGCGCCTGCTCCAACTACGGTAACTTTCATAATTTTTTTGTTTTTTATTTTTATGATATTTTAGTGGTGTAAAAATACAATTTTAAAAATATTTTAATGTGATATATCATAAAAAAAGACATCAATTTTTGATGTCTTTTTAAAATAAGGTTATAATTTATTTATCTAATACTAATTGCAATACCAGCATTTAAAGTATTATATTCTTGTAAAGTGTAGCTTCCAAATATTTTAAAGAATCCTAAACTTAATCTAGCTCCTACAGTAGTAGACAATCCACTTGCATTAAAGCTTAAGTCTGGAGTAGATAAAGCAATTGTTTCTGTATATTGTTGACCATTAATTGAATAGTTATAATTACCTTGGTAAGTTCCTTTCATAGATAAAGAAGAGCTTCCACTATTATATCCAAAACCACCATATAAATTTATTATTGGAAAGTTTAAAGAGGCTATAGCTTGAACAGTAAATGCTTTTAAGTCAAATTCTGCACCACCATTGTTAATAGTTAAATCGCCAGAATTTACATCTTCAATTCCATAAGTAACATTCATTTTAGTATAAGCAGCTAACAAAGAAACATGTAAAGGTGTTTTTTCCATTGGCCCAAACCAGCTTGTAATTTCTTTTTTAAGACCTAATCCTAACATGTTTATTTGACCACCATCATCACCAACGTCAGTTTTAGGTAATAATCTTAACATACCTTCCATTTCCCAAGGTAAACCAACATTTACCTGAACAATAGGAGCTGGTATAGAATTCAATATTAAATCATCTTTAATACCTCCTGGCATTGTTAAATCTGCAGTTACAGTTTGTGTTTGTCCAAATGCTGGAGAACTGGCGTCCTGAATTGTTAGTGTTCTTGTTACTGTCAATGCAGTTTGAGTATCTTCGCCAGCAAAAGTGGGTGCAGAATTAGCTCCGGAGATCGAAGAAAGACCAGCTAAACTAAAAATTTCTCTTTCAGAGGGAACCGCAGAAGCACTTAGCCCTATAGTTAAATCAAAACCAAGTACTTTATGAACTTTTGCTGTGTGAGCCCATCCATTATTCATACCATAGATAAATCCTTCCATGGCCGGAGCAAAATATCCTTCCATTAATTTGTTTACATCACTTCCTTCAGCAAGAAGAATTCCTTCAAAACCATCTTGGGCTTTTGTGGCGAATGACAGGGTAAATACGACCATAAAAATTAAATTACACTTTTTCATTATTGTAGTTTTTTGATTAGTAATTATTAAAATTTGATTAAATCTGGTGCTAATATAAAGAAAAAAACACACTTCATGGATAGAAGTGTGCGCAAACTGTATGGGTTTTAGTGTATTAAACGTCTATATTTGCATACTTGGCATTTCTTTCAATAAAGTCTCTTCTCGGTGGAACTTCATCTCCCATTAACATTGAGAAAACTCTATCTGCTTCAGTTGCGTTATCAATGACAACTTTCCTTAAGGTTCTAAATTCAGGATTCATGGTTGTGTCCCAAAGTTGTTCTGCGTTCATCTCTCCAAGACCTTTATATCTTTGAATGTTAACACTACCTCCTAATTTTTGAGCAATTAAGTCGCGTTGGTTATCATCCCAAGCATATTCTCTTTTTTGTCCTTTTTTCACTAAATATAGAGGGGGTGTAGCAATGTAGATATATCCTTGCTCTACCATTTCTCTCATATATCTAAAGAAGAAGGTTAAAATAAGTGTTGCAATGTGAGAACCATCTACATCGGCATCACACATAATAACCACTTTATGGTATCGAACTTTAGATAAGTTTAAAGCCCTTGGGTCTTCTTCTGTTCCGATAGAAACACCTAAAGCCGTAAACATATTTTTGATCTCTTCATTTTCAAAAACCTTATGTTGCATTGCTTTTTCAACATTCAAGATTTTTCCACGAAGTGGAAGAATGGCTTGAAAATTTCTATCACGTCCTTGTTTTGCTGTTCCACCTGCAGAATCTCCCTCAACTAAGAAAATTTCACATTGTGCTGGATCTGTTTCTGAACAATCAGATAATTTACCAGGCAAACCACCAATACTCATGACTGTTTTACGCTGCACCATTTCACGAGCTTTACGCGCTGCGTGTCTCGCTGTAGCTGCTAAAATTACTTTTTGAACTATTATTTTAGCATCATTAGGATTTTCTTCTAAATAATCAGTTAACATCTCTGAAACTGCTTGCGAAACCGCAGAAGTTACTTCTCTATTTCCTAATTTAGTTTTAGTTTGTCCCTCAAATTGTGGTTCTGCAACTTTTACAGATATAATTGCAGTTAAACCTTCTCTAAAGTCGTCACCAGCAATTTCAAATTTTACATTTTTAAGTAATCCAGAGTTGTCAGCATATTTTTTTAATGTTCCAGTTAAACCACGTCTAAAACCAGATAAATGCGTTCCACCTTCATGGGTATTAATGTTATTTACATAAGAATGTAGGTTTTCTGCATAAGACGTATTATATACCATCGCAACTTCAACCGGTATTCCATTTTTTTCACCTTCCATAGAAATCACATTCGCCGTTAATTGCTCACGTGTTGAATCTAGGTATCTAATAAATTCAGGTAAACCTTCATCACTATGAAAAGTTTCTGTTGTAAAATTTCCTTCATCATCAGTGCTTCGTCTATCCGTTAAAGTAATTGTAATTCCTTTATTTAGATAAGACAATTCGCGCATACGGGTTGCCAGCGTATCGTAGTTGTAGTCAGTGGTTTGTGTAAAGATTGTTTTATCTGGTGAAAAAGTAACAATAGTTCCCGTAAAATCCGTTTCTCCAATTGTTTTCACTGGGTACAACGCTTTTCCTTGAGAATATTCTTGTTGCCATACTTTCCCTTCTTTATGAACGGTTGCTGTTAAATGTTGTGATAATGCATTTACACAACTTACACCAACACCATGCAATCCTCCAGAAACTTTATAAGAATCTTTATCAAATTTACCACCAGCACCAATTTTTGTCATCACAACTTGTAATGCAGAAACGCCTTCTTTTTTGTGAATTCCTACAGGAATTCCACGTCCATTATCTTTAGTGGTAATAGAATTATCTTCGTTAATAGTAACATTAATCGTATCACAATAACCACCCATTGCTTCATCAATAGAATTATCTACAACTTCATATACTAAATGATGTAAACCTCTGGTACCAACATCGCCAATATACATAGATGGACGCATTCTTACATGCTCCATTCCTTCTAATGCCTGAATGCTGGAAGCATCATAATTATTTTTTTTGTCTTCGCTCATTATAAAAGTGAATTATTAATTTTTTAGGTTGATGAAATCCGTCTTACAGAACGAACTTATTGAACTCAAATTTACGGTTTTATCAATTGATTTAAAGTCTTTTTAGCGATTTTGTTTTAAAATTATCAACATTTGTTAAAAACAAAAAAAGCTCTTAAAAGGCTTAAAAATGAGTTTAATTTTAATTCCTTAAATTTTGATGAAGAATGTAATTTCATAAATTAAAAAAATCTCGCATTTGCGAGATTTTTAAAGATGTTATTTTTTAAAATCAAAGAAATGATCTCTAATTTCTAATAATTTTCACATTCATTTCTTCTACTTTTTTATCCGATAAAATAGAAGGAGCATTGAAAAGTAAATCTTCAGAAGTTCCTGTTTTAGGAAAGGCCATTACCTCTCTTATAGAGGCTTTCTTTTCTAAGATCATCATTAAACGATCTACACCCCAAGCAATTCCACCATGAGGAGGTGCTCCATATTGAAATGCTTTATACATGGTTCCAACACTTTTCATCATTTCTTCTTTGTTGTACCCCATATTTTTATAGGTTGCTTCTAAAATTTCTGCTTTGTGCGCACGAACTGAACCTCCGCCAATTTCATAACCATTCAATATTAAATCATATTGTTGAGCAATGATGGTTCCAATTTCTTCTCCATCTCCATTCAGGTGCTTTTCTAAATCATAGATTGCAGGCATGGAAAATGGATTGTGTGTAAATGTCCATCTTCCCTCATCTGTTTTTTCAAACATTGGAAAATCTACGACCCAAGCTGGGCGTAATTCTTTAGGATTGATTAGTTTTAAAATGCGGCCCATTTCTTGGCGAACAGCATCTAAAGCCTTGTTTGCTGTTGCATAATCTGCTGCTGAGAAAAAGACAATATCACCAATTTGAGCATCAGTTGCTATTATAATGTTGGCGGCAATTTCTTCCCCTAAAAACTTAATAATTGGCGATTGTAAATCATTTTCATTTACAATTATATATGCCAAACCACCTAAGCCATTTTGTTGTGCAATGGCAGTTAAGTTTTCAATTTGACCTTTAGACATGCGTTTGTTTCCTTGTTCTTTTGCAGAAACTTTGATGCATTTTACAATTCCTCCATCATCAATAGGTTTGCTGAAAACTTGAAATGTTGTGTCTTTTACAATATCTGTAATATCTTGCATTTGCAATCCATAACGTAAATCTGGTCTATCACAACCATATTTATCCATCGCATTTTTGTAAGTAATCACTTCAAAAGGTTGTAGAATCCATTTTTTACCATAGATTTTTTTTACAACTTCATTAAACATTTTCGTGTTTAAATTTATGATTTGCTGCATACTTGCGTAAGCCATTTCAATGTCTAATTGCGTAAATTCTGGTTGACGATCTCCACGCGAATCTTCATCTCTAAAACAACGTGCAATTTGAAAATATTTTTCAAATCCACCAACCATTAGCATTTGCTTAAACTGCTGCGGAGCTTGCGGCAAAGTATAAAAAGAACCCACTTGTTTTCTTGTAGGAACAATAAATTCTCTTGCTCCTTCATCTGTACCTGCGGTTAAAATTGGTGTTTCAATTTCTAAGAATTCTTCTTCGTCCAAGATATCTCGTAAAAGTTTAATTACTTTATGACGATTTACAATTGCTTTTCGAACATCATCATTTCTATGATCTAAAAATTTGTATTGAAAACGAACATTTTCATTTGTTTTAGTCGCTCTTTTTATTTCAAAAGGAAGCGTTTTAGATAAGTTTAATATTTCTAAAGCAGCTGTCTCTAATTCAACTTTACCAGTTCTTAAACCTGCGTTGTAATCATCTTCATTTCTTTGAACTACAATTCCCGCAACCATTATTACAGTTTCCGGTTTTAGTTTTACAAGTTCATCCAAGTTAGGAAACGTTTCCCTACTTAAGCGTACTTGAAAAATTTGGTTACTTGAATCGCGTAAATCAATAAAAATTAATTCTCCATGATCACGAACACTTGCCACCCAACCTGACAAAGTTATTTCTTCGTTAATTGAATTTTCTGATAACTGAGAAATTTTGTGTGTTCTGTATTCTTCTTTTATGATAATTGGAATTTCAGGGAGTGCTTCTTCTTCTATTTTTGTTTTTTGCTTTGCACCATTCGTTGTAGTTTGTTCTTTCTTAGGATATGCTTTTTCATTTGCAGCTTCATCAGAAAGAGAATTTAAAATTTCTTGTCTAATAACTTTACCTGAAGCTCCTTTTCCAATAATAGCAATTACTTTACCTACAAGAATTCCTGCTTTACCAAGGTTGCCAGCTTTAATATCGTTGGCAATTATCTCATTTTTTGCAATTACTTTTTGAACAGCGTCTTTGATTTTATCCTCAGAAATTGTGTTGTCTTCAAAGTACTTTTTGTAATCAAAAGTTCTGTCTTTTAAGTAACTTATAATTCCGTTTTGGACTAAAACTGCTGTAATTTTTTCTTCCTTAAATAACTGAAAAATTTCAGTTAAGTGGGCTACGCTATGAATGTTTGCATATTCCTCTGCCCCAATATTATTGACTAATGTTTTTGCAACAAAAGAAGGGTCTTTAATTACATTATTAATAGCAACAAAAGTTTTTGAACGCAAAGAATCTGCGGTAAAAAATTTTGCATCTTGTGGTAAAACGCCACCTTTTATCAAAATAGATTCAACGGCAAAAGGTAATGCGCTTAAATCAACTTCGATATTTTCTACAACTTGTTTAATGTTTACAAGGGGTAAGTCTGGTTCAGAAATAAATCTATAATCAGCTTCAAACTCTTTTGTACGCATCGTTTTGGTTTGCTTTAAGTCAGCATCCCACAAAACCGTAGTCTGTTCGGGTCTAAATTCTCTATTCTCTATATAATAATTTAGTTGCTTTTCAATTTCTTCCTTTAAAGCTTCCACCATAAACTTAAACGAATTCAAGTTTTTAATTTCTGTACGAGGATTTAAATTATAGCTATGTTTTTTACGAAGTGATACAGAAACATCAGACTTAAATTCTCCCTTTTCAAGGTTTGCTTCAGATATTTTTAAATTCTGAACAATTCGCTGAATGTATTGTGCATATGTTGAAGCATCTTCAATATTACGAATACACGGTTCTGTTACAATCTCGATTAACGGAACTCCAGCTTTGTTGAAATCAACTAAAGAAACTTTCTTTTCGTGTATTAATTTAGCCGCATCTTCTTCAATGTGAACTTGCGTTAAATTTACGGTAAATTGAGAACCATCATTTCTAAAACAAGAAACTTCACCATCTGGAATTATGGGGTTGTGAAACTGCGTAATTTGAATGTTCTTTGGATTGTCTGGATATTCGTAATGTTTTCTATCCCAAGAAATCACTTCATTATTAAAAGTAGATTTCACTGCTTTTCCAAAATAAATAGCCTTCTTAATAGCTTCTTTATTAAGGGAAGGTAAAACTCCCATTTGGCCAGTACAAACAGAACATATGTTCTGATTAGGTTTTTCTATTTCTTGATTTGCACAAGAACAAAATAACTTAGAGTTTGTATTTAATCGAACATGGGTTTCTAGTCCAATTACTAGCTCTAGATCGTGGGCTTGTAGTAATTTATTTAATTGCTCTAGTTCCATTATATCGTATCTTTTAAGAAGTTAGCAAACTTCAAAACGAGTTTATCCTTATTTTTTGCAGCTGTAATTTGTAAACCTGTTGCTGTTCCTTGAGGTACAGTTATGGTTGGCAGTTGTCCTAAGCTAAAACCAACTGTAAACGCATCTGACAAATACATGGACAAAGGATCTTTTAAACTTTCTCCGATTTTTGGGGGTTTGTTTGGAGTGACTGGTGATAAAATAACATCTACTTCTTTGAAATCTTTTTCAAAATTTTCAGCAATTTGATCTCTCAAGTTTAATCCTTTTAAATAAATTTCATCAGAAAAACCTTGAGATAGCAACTGATTTCCACCAACAATTCTACGTTTTGTTTCTTCTGAAAAATTTTCTGAACGCGTTATTGAATACGATTCTTTTAAATTAGCACCTTCAATTCTATGACCGTAATTTGTGCCATCTAGTCTTGATAAATTAGACGCAGTTTCCGCCATTGCTAATGTGTAATAAGCAGAAACTAGGGTCTCTGATTCAAAGAAATCTAATTCTTTTACTTGAATTCCTTGCGCTTTTATCTTCGCTATGGAGGTTAAAAAAGCTGTTTTTATTTCTGAATCAATGGCATCATTTTCTATAAAGTTCTTAAAATACCCAACTGTTTTTATATCATCAGCATTCACAATCGATTCTTGTGAGATGCTTTTAGATTGATTTGTAGTTTGATCTTTGGAGTCTTTTCCGCTCATTACATTCAATACAATTCTAATATCTTCTATAGATTTTGCTATCGGTCCCACACAATCTGTTGAGGATGCGTAGGCCATCAATCCAAAACGTGAAATTCTACCATACGTTGGCTTAAAACCGAAAACATTATTATAACCTGCAGGTTGGCGAATAGAACCTCCTGTGTCTCCGCCGATAGAAAAAACAGTGAAGTCTTTTGCAACATTTACTGCAGAGCCTCCACTGGAGCCTCCAGCAACTAAAGTAGGGTCTATGGCATTTTTCACAGCTCCAAAAATGGTGTTTTCAGATGATGAACCATGCCCAAAGCTATCGCAATTTTCTTTTACTAATGGAATTGCGCCAGCATCTAGCAATTTTTGAATGGCCGTTGCCGTATATGGAGATTTGTAATTTTTTAATAAATCAGAACTTGCGGTTGCGTAAGTGCCTTGCAGCATGAATACGTCTTTAATTCCGAACGGGATTCCTTCTAACAAACCAATTTCTTCTCCGTTTTTAATTTTAGCATCTACTTTTGTTGCTAATTTTAAAGCGATTTCATCTAAAATTGAATTCACGGTATTATGAGTATTCAATTTTAATAAATCTAATCTTTCTTGCACTAATGCTGTACAAGTAATTTTTTTATTCACCAATTGCTGATGAATTTTATGTATTTGAGATTCCATAACTATTCTTCTATTACTTTAGAAACTACTAAATAGCCATTCTTTTCTTTTGGAAAGTTTTCTATTATAATTTCTTTTTCGATTTGAGAACTTTCGATTATACAATCTTCTCTTAAATCATTTAAAGAAACTGCATTATTATGATTGTTATTAAAGTAATTATTATTTATTGAATTGGCGTTTTTAATGGCTTCAAATAATTTATTTACAGACTCAGATGGCTGCGCTCCTTTAATACTAGACAATACGTCTACTGTCATAATTTTACTCATCTTTCTTTTTATTTTAGTTTTATATTAAAACTTTAAGGCGGCAAAACTACAAAAGTTTTGTTTCTGATTAAAGTATAAAATAAAGAAAACACACCAACAATTTATGGTGTAAATCATTGGTGCGTTCATTAATTCAGTAAATTCAATTCAAACAAATTGTTTTCGAGGGCAAATTACCGTTTTTTTATTGTTATTTTACATCATATTTTTTAAATTAGTTATAATTTAAAACTAATATTAACAATATGGTTTTTAAGTGTAGTTTAAAATCTAATTTATGACTCGTTTTTTATTTATCGATGAAATTAAAGAAAAAAACTTGCATAAAATTTGTTCAAATAAAATTTGGTGGCTACATTTGTAGTTCAATGAAAAAACAACATAACATTTGGTGGTGGAGCTCTCTTAGAAAATAAGTGAGAACAATCCTATATGTATACAACATAACAAAAAAGGCTTATCTCATGATAAGCCTTTTTTTATGATAAATTTTTATCATTCAAATAAAAATACTGAATTCAATTCAGCATCAAAATGAAAAAAATACAATTTAAGACAATTTTTAAAACCAAGATAGCCGATACAATTACGCCAGTAGGCTTGTACTTGCGTTTCAGAGACAAATATGCAAATACTTTGCTTTTGGAAAGTTCAGATTATCATAGTAAAGAAGAAAGTTTTTCTTTTATCGCTATTGAACCAATTATTTCTATGAAAGTAGATAATTATCAGTTTTCGGTTTCTCATAAAGGAACACAAATTGATGAACAACCCATCAATAAAAATTTTTACGAGTTATTTGATAAATTCACAAATTCAATAGCATTAGATTGTCCTGCCGAATTAAAATCATTTAATGGTTTATACGGCTACACAACGTACGATTCTGTTCAATATTTCGAAAATATTCAATTTAAAAACAAGAAAGCACCTTCTGCAATTCCAGAAATGCAATACAGTTTTTATCGTTTTATTATCGCTATCAATCATTTTAACGATGAAATGACCTTAATAGAAAATATTGAAGAAGGAACGGAATCGCGTATTACAGAAATTCAAACTATTATAGATGCTCAAGCATTTAATACACAGAGATTTGAAATTGTAGGAGAAGAAACTTCAAATACAACTGGAGAAGAATTTATAGATTACGTTAGAAAAGCAAAGTCGCATTGTAAAAGAGGAGATGTCTTTCAATTGGTTTTATCCCGTCAATTTCAACAAAAATTTAAAGGAGATGAATTTAATGTCTATAGAGCATTGCGTTCTATAAATCCATCACCATATTTGTTTTATTTCGATTACGGTTCATTCAAGTTGATGGGGTCTTCACCAGAAGCACAGATCAAAATTTCTGAAGGAAAAGCGATCATCAACCCAATAGCTGGTACTTTCAGAAGAACCGGTGATATGGCAGAGGATATTAAATTGGGGAAAAAATTAGCTGCAGATAAAAAGGAAACTGCAGAACACGTAATGTTGGTAGACTTAGCTCGAAATGATTTAAGTAAACATGCCGATAATGTTACTGTTGATGTATTTAAAGAAGTACAATATTTCAGTCACGTAATTCATTTGGTTTCTACAGTTTCTGGGAAGTTAAAAGGAAATCCGATTGAAATAGTTGGAGACACTTTTCCTGCAGGGACTTTAAGCGGAGCACCAAAGTACAAAGCAATGAAGTTGATTGACAAATATGAAAATCAAACTCGTGGTTTTTATGGCGGAGCAGTCGGGATTATCGGGTTAGATGGTTCTGTGAATTTGGCAATTGCAATTCGTTCTTTTGTGAGTAAAAATAATGTATTGTATTATCAGGCGGGAGCGGGAATTGTGATCCATTCCGATGAAGAAAAGGAATTACAGGAAGTAAATAATAAATTAGCAGCGTTAAAGAAAGCGCTGATTTTAGCAGAGAATATTTAGGGCGTTTTAACAGGCTTTCCACTATATCTTTTTTCCAAAAAAGAAAAAAAGGATGCCGTTTCAATCCTTAACGCAAGCTGAGAAATTTAATAGAGATTTGATTACAATGAAACAAATCCACAATTAAACGATTACACAACATAAGAATATGAAAATATTAATCTTAGATAATTACGACTCTTTCACCTATAACTTAGTTCATATGGTGGAAAAAATCACAGGAAATTTTCCAGCAGTTTTTAGAAATGACGAAATCAATATTGCAGATGTAGGAAACTATGATATGATTATGTTGTCTCCTGGACCTGGAATTCCAGATGAAGCAGGAATTTTAAAAGATGTAATTAAAACGTACGCAGGAATAAAACCAATATTCGGAGTTTGTTTAGGTTTACAGGCAATTACAGAAGTTTTCGGAGGAAATATTATTAATTTAGAAGATGTTTTTCATGGAGTTGCCACAGAAATGAGGGTCGCAGACACTTCAGCCATTATTTTTAAAGATGTTCCAGAAACGTTTATGGCGGCACGTTATCATTCTTGGGCAGCAACAGATGAAGGTTTTCCTAAAGAAATACAAGTAACAGCGAGAGATGAAGATGGGTTAATTCAAGCCATTGAGCATAAAATATTTCCAATTTCAGCAGTTCAATTTCACCCAGAATCTATTTTAACAGATGTTGGTGAGCAATTGGTTACTAATTTTATCAATGCGAATTCATAATGAAAGCAATTTTAAATAAATTATATAATCATGAGAGATTGTCGAAATCTGAAGCAAAACAAATATTAATAGATATTGCTGCAGAGAAATACAATGACGCACATTTAGCATCATTTATGACTGTTTTTATGATGCGTCCAATTACGGTTCAGGAACTGTCGGGTTTTAGAGAGGCTTTAAAAGAACTTTCTATAAAAGTAGATTTATCAGATTATAGTACTATTGATATCGTTGGAACCGGAGGAGATGGAAAAGATACTTTCAATATTTCAACATTAACTTCCTTTATCGTAGCAGGAACGGGTCAGAAAGTAGCAAAACACGGTAATTACTCAGTGTCTTCTCAATCTGGTTCTTCAGATATGTTAGCTAGTTTTGGGTATCAATTTACGAACGATGAAAGTGTTTTGAAGGCACATTTAGAGAAAGCAAATATTTGTTTTTTACACGCACCAAAATTTCATCCGGCGATGAAAGCTGTCGGACCAACTAGAAAAGCATTGGCTTTAAAAACGTTTTTTAATATGTTAGGACCTTTAGTAAACCCAAGTTCACCAAAAAATCAACTACTAGGAACTTTTAACATGGAAATTGCGCGTTTGTATAATTATATTTTACAGGAAGAAAATATCAATTATGGTATTGTTCATGCGTTAGATGGTTATGATGAAATATCATTAACAGGCGGATTTAAATTGTTTACTAAAAATGGAGAACAAATTATAAACCCAGAAGATTTAGGACAGAAAAGAATACAACAATCAGAAATTTTTGGAGGGAATTCAGTTTCCGATGCTGCTAAAATCTTTAAAACTATTTTAGAAGGGAACGGAACAGAAGCTCAGAATAATGTGGTGTTAACAAATGCTGCGTTTGCTTTAAAAATAGTGGATGAAACCAAGAGTTTTGAAACTGCTTTTTCAGAAGCAAAAGATTCGCTTTTTGGTTTAAAAGCAAAACAAACTTTAGAAAAATTAGTACGTCTTTAGAATGAAAAAAAAGAAGAACTTAATTTCAATTATTCCCGCATTTTTATTAATGGGGGCAGCAGTTGGTATTCAGACAAAAAACTTAACGAAACATGCTGTTATTGGTTTGATTGTCGGAATTATAGTTTATTTTTTTTTAAAATTTAGAAATAAAAATAGTAGTAAAACAAAGTCTTAGTATGACAATTTTAGATAAAATAATAGCATTTAAAAAGAAGGAAATTGCGAAAATAAAAGCAGATGTTCCGGTAAAAAAATTAGTAGAAAGTCCACTGTTTAAGAGAGAAGTTATTTCTTTGAAAAAATCTTTATTAGAAGTTGGTTCGACAGGGATTATAGCGGAATTTAAACGACAGTCACCATCCAAAGGTATTATAAACGATACAGCTACCATCGCAGAAGTTACCAATGGATATTTAGATGCAAATATTGCAGCACAATCTATTTTAACAGATACTTCGTTTTTTGGGGGAACCATGGCAGATTTGATGGAAGCAAGAATTATCAACCAGCAAAAGCCAATTTTAAGAAAAGATTTTATTGTTGATGGATTTCAAATTGTAGAGGCAAAAGCGATTGGTGCTGATGTTATTTTACTAATTGCATCTTGTTTAACTTCCGAAGAATTAAAAAACTATGGAAACCTTGCCACAGATTTAGGAATGGAAGTTCTATATGAAGTGCACTCGCAGCAGGATTTAGACAAGATTAATGATTTGGATAATAAAATTATAGGTATTAATAATAGAAATTTAAAGACTTTTAAAGTGGATTTAGATAATTCTATAAAATTAGCGGATCAAATTCCGGATACTTCTGTAAAAATATCTGAAAGCGGTATCTCTGACCCAAGAATTATTATGGGTTTAAAAGAATATGGTTTTCAAGGTTTTTTAATTGGTGAAAATTTTATGAAGGAAGAAAATCCAGGGGAAGCTTGTCAAAATTTTATAAATCATATTAGATAGGCATGAAACTGAAAGTTTGCGGAATGAAATTTGTAGAAAATATAGAGCAAGTTGCAGCATTGCAGCCTGACTACTTGGGTTTTATTTTTTATGAAAAATCAAAGAGAAATTTTGAAGGCATTATTCCAGAACTTCCAAAATCTATTCAAAAAACAGGTGTTTTTGTAAATGAATATTCAGAGATTGTAATTTCTTTGGTAGAGGAATATCAGTTAGATGCGATTCAATTGCATGGTGATGAATCTTCGGAATATGTTAAAGAATTACAAAACCAATTAGCGGAAAGAAGAGTGTTATTTATTGAAGAAAATAAACATCAGAAGAAGAAAAAAAACAAACACTTTATTTCGAATGAAGGAGTTAAAATTATTAAAGTTTTTGGGATTAAAGACGAGTTTAATTTCGATGCTTTAAAATCATACTTAGAGTTTGTAGATTTCTTTCTGTTTGATACAAAAGGAAAAGAAAGGGGAGGAAATGGAATTCAATTTGACTGGGCTGTTTTAGAAAAATATCCTTTTGAAAAACCATTTTTTTTAAGCGGAGGTATCGGATTAAAAGACATTCCAGAAGTTCAAAAAATGATTAATTCAGATTTACCAATTTATGCATTAGACGTGAACAGTAAATTTGAAATTGAACCAGGAGTAAAGAAAATAGAAGAATTAAAAGAATTTAAAAATAACGTCATTACGAGCAAGCTGAAGTAATCTGTTTTTAATAATAGAGATTGGTTCGTTCATAGCGTTGACAGAATAATAGAAACAATGAAAAGTAAATTTCACCCAGACAAAAACGGATATTTTGGACAATTTGGAGGTGCATTTATTCCAGAATTATTGCATCCTAACGTACAAGAATTAGCGGATAATTATATTCAAATTATTGAATCGGAAGAGTTTCAAAAAGAATATAAATCTTTATTGAAAGATTATGTGGGTAGACCAACACCTTTGTATTTAGCTAAACGTTTATCAGAAAAATACGGAGCTACTATTTATTTAAAAAGAGAAGATTTAAATCATACTGGAGCCCATAAAGTAAACAATACGGTTGGTCAAATTTTAATTGCTAAGAAATTAGGAAAGACTAAAATTATTGCAGAAACTGGAGCAGGACAACATGGAGTGGCGACAGCTACAGTTTGTGCATTAATGGGATTAGAGTGTACTGTTTTTATGGGTGAAAAAGACATTGTGCGGCAAGCACCAAATGTTGCCAGAATGAAAATGTTGGGCGCAAAAGTGGTTCCTGCAACGAGTGGGTCTAAAACGTTAAAAGATGCTACAAATGAAGCGATAAGATATTGGATTCAGCATCCAGAAACGTTTTATTTAATTGGTTCTGTTGTTGGTCCTGCGCCACATCCAGATATGGTTGCCCGTTTGCAAGCAATTATTTCGGAAGAAATGAAATGGCAATTAAAAGAGAAAACAGGAAAAGAAAATCCTGATACAATTATTGCTTGTGTTGGCGGAGGTAGCAATGCGGCTGGTGCTTTTTATCATTATTTAGATGATGAAGATGTTGAATTAATAGCTGTTGAAGCTGCGGGTTTAGGAGTGAATTCAGGAGAAAGTGCTGCCACATCTCAATTAGGTGAAGTTGGTATTATTCATGGAAGTAAAACTATTTTAATGCAAGACAAATATGGGCAAATTAAGGAGCCATATTCTATTTCTGCAGGTTTAGATTATCCAGGAGTTGGACCTTTGCATGCTTTTTTATACGAAAGTAAAAGGGCAACGTTTATGAATGCAACAGACAAAGAGGCGTTAGATGCGGCCTTTGAATTAACAAAGATAGAAGGAATTATTCCTGCTTTAGAAACCGCGCATGCTTTGGCAGTTTTATCAAAAATTAAGTTCAAAAAAGATCAGGTTGTAGTGGTAAATTTATCTGGAAGAGGAGATAAAGATTTGGAGATTTATATCAAACATTTAGAAGAGTAGGCTATGAATTCGATGCAAGAATTATTTCAGAAAAAAGACAAAAACTTATTATCCATTTATTTTACTTGTGGATACCCAAAATTGGAGGATACAACGAAAGTAATTTCAGCTTTAGAAAAGAGTGGAGTAGACTTTATTGAAGTTGGTTTACCGTATTCAGATCCTTTAGCAGATGGACCAACAATACAAGATAGTAGCCAGAGAGCATTAGAAAACGGAATTAATTTAGATATTGTTTTTGATCAGTTAATGTCAATTAAAAAAACCAATAATACACCTTTAGTTTTAATGGGGTATTTAAACCAAATTTTAAAATACGGTGAAGATAAATTTTGTCAAAAAGCCGTAGATTGTGGAATAAATACCTTAATAATTCCTGATTTACCAATGGTAGAATTTGAAAATCACTATCAAGAATTATTTGATAAATACGGACTTACAAACGTGTTTTTAATTACACCTCATACATCAGAAGATAGAATTAAAAAGATAGATTCTTTTACCAAAGCATTTATCTATGTAGTCGCTTCAGCTTCAATAACTGGAGCAAAAGGTGCTATTTCTAAAAATCAAATTTCCTATTTTGAAAGAATAAAAGAAATGAATTTAAAAAGTAAATTGATTGTTGGTTTTGGTATTTCTGATAAATCTACTTTTAATATTGCTTGTAATTATGCGAGTGGGGCCATTATTGGTTCTGCTTTTATAAAGAATTTAGGTGAAAATGGTATTGATAAAATTGATGATTTTATACAACCAATTATTTCATAAATGCAAAAGGCGCAACTTAATATGTTTCGCCTTTTTGATTAGTTTTAAACCTATTCTTCTAGTTTACCTTAATTAGTTTTACGTCGAACACTAGCACTGCGCCTCCAGGAATAGAAAGACTGCCATTTGGTCCATACCCTAAATTAGAAGGGACTAATAAAACACCATTTCCACCTTCCTTAAAGTAAGTTATTCCTTCTGTCCAGCCAGTAATTACCCGATTTAATCCAAAAGAGATGCCTCCAGAATTACTTTGATCAAACACCTTGCCGTTTAGGAAATATCCTTTGTAAGCCACAGTAACATTTGAACTGCTTGTTGGTCTTGCACCATTGCCTTCATTATCGATTACATAATATAAACCAGAACTACTTTTTGTCGCATCTAGGTTATTATCTTTAATATATTTTAAAATATCTGTTTCATTTTGAGGCTCAAAATTAGAGTCATTATCAGAACAAGAAAGAAACGCAAATATTGACAATAATAGATATAGGGATGATTTCATTTTGTAGTTTTTAAATTTAAGCGAATATACTTTGATTATTTTAATAAACCTTTTCTCCATTTACATAAGTTGACACTACTTTTGTTTTTGGAATTTCGTTTCCGTTAACTTGCATTATATCTTGATTCAAGATTACAAAATCAGCAAACTTACCAACTTCTATTGAACCTTTCTCTTTCTCTTCAAAATTGGAATATGCCGCCCAAATAGTCATCCCTTTTAAGGTTTCTTCTCTACTTAGAGCATTTTCCATTTGAAAACCACTTTCTGGATAGTTGTTGATGTCTTTTCTCATGGTCGCTGCATAAAATGTTAAAAATGGATTGACTTGTTCTACAGGAAAATCGGTTCCTAAAGCAATTTTACCATATCTATTTAATAATTTTTTAAAAGCATAAGCTCCCTTCATCCGCTCTTTTCCAATTCTATCTTCTGCCCAATACATATCTGAAGTTGCATGAGTTGGTTGCACAGAGGGAATAATATTATTAAACTTATCAAAATCTCCATCAGAAATAATTTGAGCATGTTCAATACGCCAGCGTCTATTTTTAACATCTTTTAAAACATCTTTATAGGTTTTTAACAACCAAGTATTTGCAGAATCTCCAATAGCATGTGTGTTCATTTGAAATTCTGATGCAGCAATTTGTCTTGCAATTTCTTGATATCTTTCAGGGGAATAAATTAAGGCTCCAAAATGATTCTCTCTATCTGAATATGGTTTACGCATTGCAGCTCCTCTTGAGCCTAAAGCTCCGTCACCATAAACTTTAAAAGAACGCACATGTAAGCGATTAGTTTTTGTAATTCCTTTTTTTATGTAGTAATCAATTTGTGCTTGATTATCCGCGGAAACCATTGCATAAACACGTATTTTTAATTCGTTTGATTCTTGTAAATCATCAATTAATTCTATCGTGTTTCTATCTAAACCGGCATCATCAACTGTTGTTAAGCCATAGGAGAAAGAAATTTTTTGTGCCGCCAATAAACCTTTTTTTGCTGCTTGACTTGAAGTTTCAGGAAACTTAATAAAATCCATTGCTGAATCAATTAAAATACCTGTCATTTTTCCATTCTTCAGTATGATTTCTCCTCCTGAAATTTTCGTGTCTTTTGTAATGCCTGATAAATCAATAGCCGCTTGATTTACTAATAGGGCATGACCATCAACTCTGCCAACTGCGACAGGAATTGTAGGAAATAACTTGTCTAATTTCTCTTTTGTTGGAAATTCTTTTATTTCCCAATCATTTTGATCCCAACCACGCCCTGAAATAAAAGTAAGATTTTTCTCTTTTTGAAAAGCGACAATTTTCTCTAGTACCTCCTCATAACTTTTTGTTCCTTCTAAAGATACTTTTTGCTGTTGTAAACCCATTCTGTAAAAATGGCAATGTGCATCAATTAAACCAGGAATAATGGTCTGCTCCTTGGCGTCAATTAGATTTTCTGATGTATATTGAGCATGTATCTCTTCAGCACTTCCAACTGCAACAAATTTCCCGTCTTTGATGGCAAATGATTCTGCATTATCAAATTTTTCGTTAACAGTATAGGTGTTTGAATTGAGAACAATGAGGTCTACTTTTTCTTTTTCACAAGAGAAAAATGAAGTTAAAAATAGTACAAGTAATACTAGGTTTTTCATATGTGTATGTATATTAAATATGATAAATACATTAATAAAAATTGAATTGGAATTCTAATAAAAGCTAGTTTTTTAGAACCAATTACGGGTTGCTTTTTTGTGAAATCCCAAATATGAATTGGTAAAAATAGCATCATTAAAATAAAAATTCCTAATGCTGAGTTTTTTACTGTTTGATTAAAAAATAAGCCAATTCCTAATATGAACTCTATAAAGCCAAATACATAGTTTACGGCGAGTTTTGGTAAGAAATTTGGAATAAATCCATTAAAAAAATTCGGTTTTTTGAAATGCATGAACCCGGCATAGGCAAAAAATACTCCAAAAATAATTCTAAGAATTAGGGTTAAAATACTCATTAAATTAAGGTTTTACGGGAGCATCAGCATATAGATATTTATCCATTAAATAAATAATACTCACCATGGAAGCGCTTCCTAATTCTAGTTCACGTTTATTGACTTTATCAAAAGTATCTGTACTAGTATGATGATAATCAAAATAACGCTGAGAATCTGGTCTGTAACCTACTAATGTTACATCATCTCCTTTTAAAGGACCAATATCTGCACCGGAACCACCTTTATCTAAATCATGCAATCCATAAGGAGATAATAGTTTTTTCCAGCTTTGTAATAGTTTGGTGTTAACCGTATTTGCATCTATAGAAAATCCCCTTGGAGTATGACCTCCAGCATCAGATTCTAACCCTCCAATATGATTTTCTTTATTGAATTTTGCTAATTCTGCGTATTTTTTTGCACCTCTCGTTCCGTTTTCTTCGTTCATAAAAAAGACAACTCTCAACGTGTTTTTAGGTTTGATGTTGTTTTTTTTAAACAAATAAGCAACTTCTAAAGATTGTACAATTCCGGTGCCATCATCATGAGCTCCATCTCCTAAATCCCAAGAATCTAAATGACCACCAACTACAACAATGTTTTCTGGAGTTTCAGTTCCTCTAATTTCGCCAACAACATTAAAAGAAGGTGCATCTGGTAAGGTTTCACAACTTTGTTTAAAGTAAAATTTTAAAGTCGGATTTTGTTTTAAATCAGTACTTAAAATATTAGCAGCTCTGCTACTAATGGCTGCAGTTGGAATGTGTTTTTCTTGGGATAAGTCTCCATAGCTCATGGTGCCTGTATGAGGATAATCATCTACAGAATTTGTCATCGATCGCACAATAACTCCTTTTGCTCCAAATTCCCCGCAAACTGCAGCTCCATTTACACGTTGATCGACACAACCTCCGTAAGCTTTAAAGGTATTAATTAGGGTGTCGTCAAAAGGACGATTAAAAAACACTATTTTTCCTTTCATTTTATTTCCTAAAGCTTTTGCTTCTGCTAAACTTTTTACTTCAATAACCTCTGCTAAAACTCCTGCTTTTGGGGTTGCTACTGAGAAGCCTAATGCACAAATTGGCACATCTTTTTGAACTCCGTTTGTGGTATAGTTTGCTACTTCTTTTTCGCCTCTAACCCAATGTGGAACCATAACTGGCTGCAGCCAAACGGAATCTAAACCTACTTCTTTCATTAGTTTTTCTCCCCAAATTACTGATTTTTCAGCTTCTGGTGATCCAGATAAACGTCCCCCAATATTTTGAGTTAAATCGCGCAACCATTCATAAGATTTGCCATCAGTTAATGCACTATTAAAAAGGCTTTTAATATTAGTAGAATCAATTTTTTCTTCAGAAGATAATTTCTCTGAATTGATTAGTTTTTTTTGTTTAGGAGTGCATGATGCAAGAAGCAAAGAAATAGATATAAAGAGTAATATATTTTTCATTTTGTAGTTCGTTTTAGATTTTATAAAGCTACAAAAATGAAACGAGAAACTATTCACTTTGAAAATGTATTAGAATTTAAGGACGCAAAGCTCTCCAATTAAGAAATGCTACTTCGTATGAGGTGGGTTTAATTTACTATTTTGATGGGGTCTATAAAATTATTTTGTTATTATTTTTAAATTTTATTCTGTGAAGAAAGGATGTAATATCAACAATAATTATTTTTTAGAAGCTTTGGAGTTCGTTTAATATTTTCTCAGCTTCAATAAAGATATTTCGATATTTTTTCGAATTTGCTTTTGTCATTGATGTGATTTCAGAAATAATTTCGGTTAAGATTTCTTTGGAATCCTCCTTTTTATTTCTTCGTATTAAATATTTTGAGAACTCTAGTCTTTCCGGGTAGTTAGAAAATCTTTTATCAATTTTTCTTAGTTGAAATTCAGCTTCCGTAAATTGTTCTTTTTGTTCTAACGATAATCCATAGAAGTACAGAGATTCTTTGAAATTTTTATCTAAATTTATTTTGTTGGCATATTCAATGACCTTGTCAAAATTACTTGTTTTATAATAACAATGAATCAATTTATTTAAAGTATGAGGATCGTTTTTAAAATTAGCTTCTAGAGCTTTTTCATAAAAAATAATGGCATTTTCAAAATCTTTATTTTCAAGATGAACATCAGCTAAATTTATTTTATTTTGAAAAGTGTTAGAAAAATCTAATTCTTTCTCTAAAGCTTTAATTTTCCTTGTCGGATTTATTACAGTGGTGATTTCTTGAGCGATCACATTGATGTCTTTTCTATTAAAGACATTTGTAAATAAGTATATAATAGAGCCAATTAAAGGGATAAAAAAAAAGACAAAGTACCAGTAATAGTTACTCTTATTTTTATATACATGATACATGCAAAACACTTGTAAGGCAATCATTAAATAGTATAGAAGCATTTTGTAAATATACTAAAACAAGTCTCGAGAAAACTATCAGAAATCAAACTTGTAAGTGATACCACCTAAGGCCTGAAAACCTTGTACAGTAAAGTTGGCGAAACGTTGATAATTATTGTTGAAAACATTGTTTACTTTTAAGAATGCAGAAAATTTGTCATTAAAATGATACCCTCCATGCACGTTTACATCCACAAAAGATTCTAAGGTTTGAAAGCCATTTGTACTTGATGGAAACGAAGCGCTATATAAAAGGTCCTCCCTCTCATTTATATAAAAAATATTCGTTGTTGCATACCATTTATTATTCTTATACTTTCCAATGAAGTATGCTTGTAAAGTAGGGAAGTTCCATGCTTTTGATTGATTTTTTAATTTAAAGTTATCGAACTGAATGTTGGTTGAAAACGTAATTCTCTTTGTGAAATCGTAGGTTATTTCTGCAGAAAATGAAGTTGTTTTTATATCATCATACACTACATTAAATGAGTTGCCGTATTCATAACCTTTTAAAGGAACTCCATTCACAGTATAGTTCGTTCCATCAGATTTTGAATTGTTTCTTAAAAACAAAGGAGCGTCCTCTTGGTCTTTTATACTTGCAGAAATATTAAAACTAATAGTATTATTAATCAATCCATTTAAGCCTAAGAAAGCATTGTATTTTTCTGAAGTTTGCGTCATAAATATAGTAGGAGAAATATAAGGGTTTTCTTCTACGAAACCTTGATAAGTATTTGTTTTTAAATCGCCAGAGATTCCTCCATAAATATTTAAATACTCTTTGATAATTGGTTTACGAATGTGAATGTCTGGATAAATTAAAAAATTATTTACACTATTTTCAATATCAAAAGAACCAAAAATTTTTGTTCCTAATTTTAAAGAAAAGCCACTTATAGTAGTTTTATATTCGGGTTTTATTTTTGCCGTAAAAATGGCATAATTTAATTTATTTTGATTTGCATACTCATTAGTGAATTTACCTTTTAAAAATTCTATACCCGTATTTATATTGAGACCATTGAGTTTACTGTAAATATAATCCAGGGGTATATCTAAGGCTGTATTAAAATTCATTAAGAATTCTTGACTGCGAAAGGCATCAGAAAAATAAGAAACGGAAATTGTACTTTTGTCTATGTAAGCGTCTAAAAAATCAATTTCTCCTTTAGTATTAAGAAGATTATAAGCCTGATTTTCATTAATTAAGTTTAAAGTGTTTTGAGTAAAATTAATATTTGGTAATCCATACCAATTGTATACTTTTCTTTCGGCCTCTAAGCTTACTTTCCAGTTAAAATAACGCTCTTCTTTTTTGTAAAATATAGTTGTTAAAAAGTTCGAAAAATTACTATTTAGAATAGTGTTTTCTATATTGTCTAAAGAAGCAGTATATTTTGCATACAAACCAAATTCACTATCAAAACGAGTACTACTATTTACATAACCCTCTATGTATGGAGATTTATAATTGCCAAATCCTAAGGCTACATAATTGTTGTAAATACGCTCTTTTACGCCAACCTCAATACTTTTTACAACCCCACTTTTAGGAACAAACGTGGAGGCCACAGGAGCAGAAAAAATAGTATAGCTTAATTTTTTCTTTTTACTTTGATCTAATAATGTGATGGTAGGATTTTTTTTAATTTTTGAGGCATCTGCAATTTGGGGATTGTATTTTGTGATTACTTCTACAACCTCAGTTTTAACTGTATCCATTTTAACAGCCAGTGCTTTTTTTGTAGATTTTTTTTGAGAAAAGGCATTGAAAATGCTAGAGAAAACTAAAAATAGTATAAATCCTTTTTTCATTTATTTTAATTTTTAGGGATTATAGAATTATTAGTCTTCGCTTCATTTTCTTTTACACGATTAAGCTCTAATTGCGCTTCATTTATGAGGTCTTTAAATTGAGTAAAGTTTTTAATTACGTTTTCTAAAATAAAGGTTGCTTGGTAAGCATCTTTTAAACTGTAATAGTTTTTAGCCATGATAACATAACTTTTTACTCCCCAATATTTATAAGTGGAATAATCTGCGATTAATTTTTGCACAACTTTGTTGGATGCGATATATTCTTTTTGTTGATTTTTAAAGAAGGCATTGTAGTATAAAGTTTCTGCTTTTAAGGCACCAATTGCATTTTTTTCTAGCTCGGTATAATATTCTTCAGCCATAACAAAATCTTCGGTTTTAAATGCAGAGCGTGCAATAATAGTTATGGCATCTTGCTCTAAAGTATTTTTAACAGAGCTCATAGAAAGTACTTTTTTTGCATAAGAAATAGCTGCTATGTATGCTTGAGTTTCATAGTAACCTTTCATTAGGTTACTTTGTGCAAACTGTATATTTTCAATTGTATAGGCCTCTTTTTCTAATCTTTCTAGCAGGGGCAGGGCATCTTGAAATTTTTGTTTTTCTAAATATATTTGGGATAGTTTTGCCAAAGTATCTTCGCTAAATGGCGTTATACCTGCCTTTAAAATTATGTTATAATTTACAATAGCTTTGTCAAATTGTTTTTCTTTAAATAAAATATTTGCTAAATAATAGTTAGCTTTTAAAAAGTTTGGACCCTTTGGAAATTTAGTTAAGTATTTTTTTAGTGAAAAAATAATTCCAGAATGGTTTTTATTCTCAAAATACTTTCTTTCTGCAATTGTAAAAGAGGAGTTTTCTGCTTCCGATTGAGATACATTTATAAATTGGAGTGTTTGTACCCAGGCAACATATTCATCAAAATTATCTTCATCTAAATATATGTTTTTAGCATTTCTAACAGCTTCAATTGCGTCAGGGGTATTTGGATATTTGCTTGCAGTAAGTTTAAATCGTTCAATTGCTTCTGGATTCTGATTATTGCTATAATACAATAAACCTTGCCTCACCAATGCTCTTGGTAAGAACGAGCTTTTGGGGTACTTCTTTAATAGCCTATTGTAAGCTCTATGTGCTTTTTCATGATTCTTAGTTTTAGTGTATGTATTTGCCAATTGATACAATGCATCATCTTTTAATGAGGAGATTTGAAAGTCATTTACCACCTTGCTTAAGGCTCTGATTTTAGAATCATTTTCATTTCTAAAACCATGACTCATTCCAATTTGATATTGAGCATAATCTGCCCCTGATCCTAGATTTGTGACTACAGTCTGATAAGATTTTATAGCCTCGCCATAATTTCTTGTTGCAAAATAACTGTCTCCAAGACGGATAAAAACATCATCTTGAACTTCATTTGGAGTAAGATTTACTTTTAATAATTTTTTAAAAGCAGTAATTGCTTTATTGTATTCTTTTAGCTTAAAATGGCAATATCCAATATGGTAATCAATTAAAGAAAACTCTTTGATATTGGTTTTTAATTTTTTCTTTACATTTTTGAATTTTGAGATAGCCTCTTTATAATTTTTTAGTCTGTATAAAGTTTCAGCCTCCCAGTAACCTCCTTTTGTGTTGATTTTTTTATCCAGTGATTGCTTACTTTTTGTAAAGTAAGAAAGGGCTACTTGTAGTTTAGTTTCATTAAATAACTGAATTCCTCTGTACAATGAAACTTCAGATGCCAAAGCAAAATTGTCAGTAGTTTTCTGTTTGTTTAAATAATCTAGAGCTCCTTGATAGTTTTGTTGATGAATAAAAGATGAAACCACCAAATTATTAATTTCTTTATAAGAAGGAGATTTCGGATATTTCTTTAAAAAGTTTTGTAAAATATCAGAAATATTTTGAAACGGATTACCTGTTTCATAACTTAATTTGGCATAATTTAAGGCAGCATCTTCCTGAATTTCCAAGTTAAAATCCATTTCACTAGCTGTTTTAAAAGCATTTAAAGCTTCCGTTTTTTTATCAGTATTTAAATAACATTCTGCTAAATGATAATAAGCATTTTGTGAAACCGAATTTTTTTGATCTATGATTTTGTTAAAATAACTAATTGCATTTCCAAAATCATTTTGCATGAAATACACATATCCCAATTGATAATAATCATAATTATTCCACTTTCCTTTTTTCCCGGTATATGCTTTTAAATAGGGGATGGCTTCTTTATACTTTTTTTGGTTAAAATAACTTTCACCCACAATTTTAGAAATTTCCGGAGCATCTTTTTTTCTAACTGTTTTTAAAAGTTCTTTTCCTACTTTTATACAGCGTTCAAATTTCCCTGCCTTAAAGCTAATGTCTAATAAATAGTATGTAATTTCTGCTTTGTAGGATTCATTATCTGCTATTTCTTTTAAAGTAGATTCGGCAATTCCATAATCTTCTAGTTTATAAGAAATAAAGCCAAAATAATATCGAGCATCATTACCATATTTAGCATCATTTATTAAAGGTAAAAACCTATTTTTAGCTAATATTAAATTTTTGGTAACCAAAAGGCCGTAACCCATTTTAAAATTTAGTTCTTTTTGGTTTTCTGCAGAAAGTAAATCTTTGTTTACTTTTTTGAACCATTTTAAGGCATGTGAAGCTTTTTTATTTGCAAAATAATACTTGCCAACAATAAAATAAATTTTATTTTTTTTACTGCTTGTTGGGTTCTCTTCAACAAAAGTCAATACTTTTTTATCTGCATTTGTTTGATTCAATTTAATAGCACATATGGCATTATAATAAGAGGCATCAACTTTTAAGGCTGAATTTATTTTTGTTTTTTCCTCAACTGTTTTAAATATTTTTTGCGCAGCAGCATAGGCTTTGTTATTGTATAAATTCAAAGCATTGTTATAGTTCGCAGTTACATTTGCATCAACAATCGACTGTTGAGAAAATACAGCAAAAACCGTTAAAAAGAGAAGTGACGATAAAAAATGGTTTTTTACAAAACGAAACTGCATACAATTGTTTTTGTTATCATGTAATAAACGTATTTTTTTTAAATTTGTTTGATTAAGTTATAAAAAATATTCATAATATTCTCGGTCAAAACTGAGAATTGTGCTGTTTTATTGTGTTAAAATCAATAGAAACATATAAGTTTGTATAAACTACTATTTTTATGAAGAAAACGGTTGTACATTTAGAGAATGCAGACATTTATCAAAGAGATAATTTGGTTTTATCTAAAGTAAATTTAACCCTAGAGAAAGGTGATTTTTATTATTTGATCGGTAAAACAGGAAGTGGTAAAAGTAGTTTAATGAAAACCCTTTATGGAGATTTGGGACTGCAAAAAGGCAGAGGAACAATAGTAGATTTTGATTTAAAAAAGTTAAAGGACAAGGAAATTCCTTTTTTAAGAAGAAAAATTGGAATTGTTTTTCAAGATTTTAAATTATTAAATGATCGGTCTGTTTTTGATAATTTAGAATTTGTTTTAAAAGCTACTGGCTGGAAAAATAAAGAGAAAATTAAAGCAAAAATCAATGAGGTTCTAGAAAAAGTGGATATGCAATCTCAATACTATAAAAAAACCTTTGAGCTTTCCGGAGGTGAGCAGCAAAGAGTTGCTATTGCAAGAGCTTTGCTAAATGATCCAGAATTAATTTTGGCTGATGAACCCACAGGAAATTTAGACCCTAAAACTTCGTTAGAAGTCATGGAACTCTTAAATGAAATTCATAAAAGTGGTAAAACTATTTTAATGGCGACTCATGATTACCAATTAATTGTGAAATTTAAGCAGAAGACCCTAAAAGTAGAAGCCGGAAAGTTATTTGAAATAGCACAGTAAATTACAAATGAGCATAGAAACAATTAGTTTTTGAAAAATAAAAAAATCTTTGTAGCTGTTACTAACGATATTTCTACGGATTACCGAGTGCATAAAATATGCAATTATCTAATCAATAAAGGTCACGAAATTGTTGTTTATGGCAGAGTTTTGCCAAATACAATTAATGTAAAAAGAGCGTATAAAATTGTTAGAAAAAAACATATTTTCAATAACAATTTTTTGTTTTACGCGGAGTTTAATATTAGGTTGTTTTTTTATTTAATTTTCAGAAAATTCGATTATGTTCTTTCGAATGATTTAGATACGTTACCTGCTTGTTTTTTTGGAAGTAAAATAAAAAATACAAATTTGGTTTATGATAGTCATGAACTTTTTTCTGAAGGGCCAGAATTACAGGGAAGAAAATTTGTACAAGGCTTTTGGAGGAGCTTAGAAGATTTTTTCTTACCGAAAGTAAAAAATGCATACACAGTAAGTCAATCTATTGTTGAGTTTTATGATTCTAAATATCAGAATAAAATGGGGGTTATCAGAAATATTCCGTTAAAAAAAGATATTCTAGAAATTGATGAAGTAGCTTTTCCAACAACTAAAAAAACAATTTTGTATCAAGGCGTCTTAAACCCAGGAAGAGGTTTAAAACCTATGATAAAAGCGCTAAAATTTATTAATGATTTAGATTTAATAATTATTGGTTATGGCAAAGTAGAACAAGACTTAAAATCCTTTGTTGCTCAAGAAAAAATGAAGGATAGAGTTCACTTTTTGGGGAGAGTTTCTAGAGATAAACTATTTAATTATACAAAGAAAGCAACTCTTGGAATGGTTTTAGAAGAGCCCTTAGGTTTGAGTTTTCAATATTCTTTGCCAAATAAATTATTCGATTATATTCATGCAGAAATTCCAATTGTAGCCGGAAATCTACCAGAGATTACAAGAATTATAAATAAGTATAAAGTTGGTGTTTTAGTGGATAATTATGAGCCTAAAACGATAGCAAAAGCAATAAATAACCTATTGAAGGATGAGGTCTTATTGTCAGAAATAAAAAAAAATCAACAGAAAGCAAAAGATGTTTTATGTTGGGAGAAAGAAAGTAAAAAATTAGATAATTATTTTAAATAGTAGAAACGTATCAAACCAAAAATATCTATAATAGTTCCGGTTTTAAACAATCTAAAAGGATTGCAGAAAACTGTGGGTAGTATTAAAAATCAAATATTTAAGGATTTTGAGGTTTGGATTATGGACGGAAATTCATCCATAGAGACCCAAAACTATTTAAATAAGTTAGAAGCGCCATTTTTTTATCATTCTCAAAAGGATAAAGGAATTTATGATGCCATGAATCATGGAGTTTCCTTATCTAAAGGTGAATGGTATTATTTTTTAGGAGCTGGAGATACTATAGAGCACAAAAATACTTTGAGTATTGTTTCCAAGAAGTTAAATGTTAACTTGGATATTTTATATGGGAATGTAAGATATGATAAAACTAATTTCACATCAAAATTTTCTAACCTTTTATGGATAAAGAATACTTTGCATCATCAGTCTGTGTTTTATAATAAAAAACTATTTGTCAAAGTCAATTATGATACTAACTATAGGGTTTTAGCTGATTATAAATTTAATTTAAATCTTTATTGTGAAAATATCAAAGCAGAAAAAATTGATGCTATTATATCTAATTGTGATAAAGAAGGTATTTCTAAAGATTACAATTGGTCTTTATACAAAGAAGAATTAAAATTAAAAAAGACACATATGAATTTAGGTTTTCATCCTTTTTTATCTTTATTAATTGCTTTGAAGTTTATTTACAGAAAATTATAAAAATAGACAGCTTTCCTAGAAGTGTAAATTTAATATGAGAAAAAAATGAGAAACTTTTTTTAAACTTAAAGAGGCTTTTTAAAAATTACTTAAAAAAAAAGAGTATCTGTAAGTATAATATAAAAGCGAACTTATTATTAAAAATCATGCAGCTATTTGGGTTTCCTTTTCACTTGCAGTCTAATCTGACTTTTTTAGATAAATTTGTAGTTGTAAATAGTTGACATTTATCTCAATGTGCCTTGCCGCTTATTTCATAATTTAGTTTCAATTATTTTTTCTTTACCTTAGAGCAATTCAATGTAACCGATTGGATACAAAAATGATAGAATAAAGCTGAAAAGAAAAGAGTAATAAATTCATGAAAACAAGTATTTTCTACCCCATTGTAATGATACTAATGGTAACTTTTCTTGAAAGAATTGTTTTACTTACTGAGAACCATTTAGGTCGGCTTTTTACTACTATAGTTATAATTTCTAGCAGCTGTTATTGTTTTCGATTTTTAAATATGAATATATTGAAGACATATGCGAAACAATTTTTTATTGCAGCCATTTTTTTACATTTAATATCCTGCCAGCAGCAAGGTGAATATAAAGTTGGCTCGGCTCAAAATAGAATGAATCCATTTGTTGAGAACTCTGTGGATAGAGATTTGGAGGAAATTAAAAAAGACGGTGTTTTAAGAGCTTTGGTTGTGTATAGCAGTACTAGTTATTTTTTATATCGGGGGCAAGCTATGGGTTTTGAATATGAATTGTTGACACAGTTAGCAAAGCATCTTGATTTAAAATTAGAGCTTGTAGTATCTAATAATCTCGACACTCAATTTGAAGTTTTAAATAGAGGAGATGTTGATCTCATAGCGCATGGTATGACCATCACAAATCAACGAAAGTGGGAAGTTGATTTTACAGAGTATTTATACCTTACTAGGCAGGTGCTTGTTCAGAAAAAACCAGATAATTACTTAAATATTTCTTGGAGCAATTTACAGAAGCAACTTATTCAGGATCCGATTGAATTAATAGATAAAACAATTTCGATAAGAAAAAACTCCTCCTATATTGAGCGCTTATTAAGTTTGTCAAATGAAATGGGAGGGAATATTATGATTGATACTTTAGATAGTAAATTATCAACAGACGAAATTATTGATATGGTGGCAGACGGAAAAATTGAATACACCATAGCTGATGAAAATTTGGCGAAAATAAACGCTTCTTTTAATCCTATTCTAAAAATTGATGTTCCTATTTCTTTTTCGCAAAGAATTGCCTGGGTTACGAGAAAAAAATCTCCCATGTTTCGTGAAGTTGTTAATAAATGGATAATCTCTCAGAGAAAGAAATCTAACTTTAATGTGATATATAATAAGTACTTTAAAAATAAACGAACCTTTAAGCAGCGAATAAAGAGCGACTATTATAGCTTAAAGAATAATCAAATTAGTAAATACGATAATTTGATAAAGAAACATGCGACTAAAATTGGATGGGATTGGAGATTATTGGCCTCACAAGTTTATCAAGAGTCTAGATTTGATCCTATCGCTAAATCATGGGCCGGCGCCAAAGGGCTGATGCAGGTGATGCCAGCCACTGCCGAATCTCTGAGTATAAATGATGTTTCTGATCCGAATGAAAGTATTCGAGGAGGAACAGATTATTTAGATTATTTATATAATCGATTTACAGATATAAATGATTCTATAAATAGAATTAAATTTTCATTAGCTTCTTACAATTGTGGATATAGTCATGTTAGAGATGCTCAGCGTTTAGCAGTAGAAAATGACTTAGATTCAACTATTTGGTCAGACAATGTAGAAAAGATGATTTTAGCTCTGAGTTTGCCAAAGAATTATAATAAATCTTTCATAAAATATGGATATGTGAGAGGTGAAGAACCAGCCAATTATATAGAGCAAATTTTTGACAGATATAATCATTACAAACAGTTCATTCCTTTGGAATAATTTATTTTTTGAAATAAATATCTTAACGAGTTATACCAATAGAATTTTGAGGTATTTTTATAATTAATTGGCAGAAACTATTTTTTGTTGAACTCCATTCAAAAATATTTTTTACTATATTTAGATAATTGCCCTATCTGGCCAGACTGAAACAGAAAGTTTAGTCTGTTATAATCAGCCGTATCAAAGGTTAGGAATTCATTTTGTTTGTCACAGAACCCGTCTTTTATTAAGTTTTCATAATGACTGATGTAAAATATTTCTATTACGAAATATTTTATGCTTCTTTTATGCTGATTGTAGACTTTTCATTCAAATTCTTTACAAATCCCATCCTTCCTCTGCATCAAAATGAGAAAAAATGGTGATAAAATATCACTAGTAATATAGCTCTAACTTCTCGGTTTAATATCGTTTTTTGATTGAGCTAATATTCCAATCGGAATGAGTAAGATTAGAAAGAAGATGTTTTTTATAAATTAAGGCAAACTCCGAAGAATAATTTTTTTTGTTTTCAGTAAAGCCTATAAAATTTATTATTAATTCTAGGGTAGCGTAATTTTTTATTCAAGTTTATGGCGGCTCAAAAATTAATATTTTTTCATAGTTATAACTCTTATCGAAGAAATAAATAGAAAAGGGATTGCTGTAATGAGTGAAATATTTTTGAAGGAAATATTTTAACTTAATAGATGTATGAAGGTTTGCTGCTATTTTGTTTTAAAAGAAACAGGTGATTTACAAAGTGCATAAAAGGCCTAACTAAACAACTTCACCTCTTTGAGGTTTTAAAGCATCTCTGTAAATTTTCATATGCTTTTCATCAACAACAATAAAAGCTGAAACCAACATGGGGTTTTTTTCTTGGATGTCAATTTCATGAAAACTTAAATTCTCTATGGTTGCAAATTCTTTTAAATGAGTAGTATGGTGTTTTGCAGTTTCTTTAGCATCTGGTCCTCTAAAATCCCATAATAATTTTATTTTGTTTGCCATTTTTTTTATTTCTTATGATTGATAAAAATGAATAAATTACCACTTTCAAAAGTAATTTTTATTTGGTTTTTTGTTGCCTTATTCCTTGTGCCAATTCTTGCTCCGAAGGATAAGTTTTCCTTATTTAATGCATACTGTAATCCCTCAGTAAGAATATTTGTTGCTCTTGGAAAAGGGACTAAAGAAATAACTTGGTCTTTACAATTAGTGATTTCTGTGTTCTTGTCAGCCAAAAAATAACGACTGTAGGTATCAAAAAAAGTAAGATTTAATTTTTCTTTCCATTGCAAAGCAGTGTTCAGATTTCCTAAAAAATGATCTTGTTCTTTTCCGCTCGCACCATAAATATCAATTGTTGTATGACCTCTGTCAAATAGAATTTGTAATGCTTTCTCAAAATCTGTAAAATCTTGATTTGGTGTACAAATTACTTCAATATTTTCTGGTATTTCACGCAATGAGTCTAAGTCGCCACAAACAAAATCTGGTGTAATTTTATTATTTCCTAAAAAATGATACCCACCATCAGTAGCACAAATAATATCATAATTAGATAAATTTGGCATTTCTTTTGGGGGTTCACCGTTTAAAAGTAAAAAGACTTTTTTTTGTTTCATTTGCAACAAAAATACAAACAAAAAAGCATCATTTCTAAAAATTTGAAAGATGCTTTGATGAAGTTAATAAAGAAAAAGTTTTTTCTTACTTTTTTGTCCAAGATAAAAATAATGGTAAACAAATTTCCTAGTAAAAAAAAATACTATTTCAAAAGTAGGAGAGAGGAAATTAAATCTGATTTGGTTTTGATAGCTCGCCAAATACGCCCGTGCATCATAAAAATTTTAGAACTCCTTGTTAATTTTATGTTTCATCTGCTCAATGTTATATTTTTTTTCTGAATTTAAAATTCAGAAAAACAGAAACCATTTTATATTCTTTATATCATTCAAGATACAGGTAAAATAAATTTTAAGTCCATTTTTTAAATTAGAAATCTAAAGCGATTATTTACTGATTTTGGCATAGCAGAAACAATTGTAATTAAAGAAGCTGTTTTGCAATCTAGCAGTAAAATTGCCTTTAAAAAAGTATATCAGAATGCAAAAGTCTTTATCATTATTACATGGAAAATTATGTAGAAAACAAACTAAGGGATAGAAATAATCATAAAAAATCAACGACAAGCAGCAGCTGTAAAGAATCCGTTTTGCAAAAATTAGCAGAAGTGTAGGGTATCCTTTATCTTTGTTTTAAAATTTTTAGACTTTGAATACAGATCAATTTATAGCAAAATCGACGTTAAAATTTGTTGAGACAGCAAGTTTTACTTGGCAAACACCAAGTAATATCGCGCTCGTAAAATATTGGGGAAAGAGCAATCCACAGATTCCTAAAAATGCTTCTATTAGTTTTACTTTAAATAATTGTCATACAATTACTAGAGTCGATTTTATTAAAAAAGAAAAGTCTAATGAAGTCGTTTTTAACTTATTCTTTGAAGGAAAACAAAAAGACGAATTCAAGCCAAAAATTGCAGAATTTTTTAAGAGAGTGCAATCATATTGTCCTTATATCCTGGAATATGAAATGACGATTAATTCAGAAAATTCATTTCCACATTCTAGCGGAATTGCTTCTTCTGCAAGTGGTTTAAGTGCAATTGCTATGTGCTTAATGAGTTTAGAAAAGGAATTAAATCCAAATTTATCCGTGGATAAGATTCATAAAAAAGCCTCTTTTTTAGCTAGATTAGGTTCTGGAAGTGCAAGTAGAAGTATTGAAGGGCCGCTAGTTGTCTGGGGAAATCATCCAGAAATTGAAGGAAGTTCAGATTTATTTGGAATACAGTTTCCTTATAAGGTACATCCATTTTTCGAGAATTACCAAGATGTAATTTTATTGGTTGACAAGGGTGAAAAACAAGTCTCCAGCACAATTGGTCATAATTTAATGCACAAGCATCCATTCGCAGAAAATCGTTTTTTACAAGCTAACGAAAACTTGTCTAAAATGTCTAAAATCCTGCAAGAAGGCAACAGTAAGGATTTTATTAATCTAGTCGAAAGTGAGGCTTTAACGCTGCACGCAATGATGTTGACTAGCAATCCTTATTTTATTTTGATGAAACCAAATACGTTAGAAATCATCAACAAAGTTTGGGAATATCGTCAAGAAAACAACAGTAATATTTGTTTTACCTTAGATGCAGGCGCAAACGTTCATGTGTTGTTTCCTGAAAACGAAAAAGAGAATATATTGCAATTTATTGATAATCAGATATCTAAATACTGTCAGAAAAATCATTATATTTGTGATACAGTCGGTTTCGGAGCAAAAAGACTGTAATATTTTCTGTAATTAAAACATCTCATTATGAAAAGTTCAACTTTACTTATTGCCATAATGGTGGGGTTTTTAACTTCATCCATGTGTGCCCAAGAAACTGTTTGGTTTGATTCAAATTGGAAAGTCTCAATAAAAGAAAAAGCGGCTTATTACAGACCGAGCCCGAAAAAAAAGGACAAAGGTTATTGGATTGTGGACTATTATGTTTCTGGAAAAAAACAAATGGAAGGATTTAGCACGGTATCAATTCCTAACAAGGAAATGTTTCAAGGTAAGGTAAAGTTCTTTCATGAAAATGGTAAAGTCTATCAGAACGTTCATTATTTTGAAGGAGAACCAGAAGGGAGTTTCTCGGAGTTTTATGATACAGGAGAAACGCAAAGAGTTGGTCATTACTCCAAAGGTTTGCGTGATGGAATTTGGAAGACCTATTATAAATATGGTAAAATTCAATCTCGCGGAAAATATAAGAATGGAGAAAAAGTGGGTATTTGGAAGACCTTTTATAAAAACGGAGACTCATCAGTTGATTAGTGCAGTAAATATTGTATTTTTGTAAAGCTATTGATAAAAAAAAATATGAAAGGACCACTTTTTTATGCCAAAATTTTGCTTTTTGGTGAATATGGAATTATTAGAGATTCTAAAGGATTAGCAATACCTTATAACGCATACAGGGGGGCATTGAAAACTTCCAAAAATTTGGAAGGTGCAACCAAAAAATCAAACGAAAATTTATACAAATTCTATATATATTTAACGAGTTTAAATTCTGATTTAATTTCTTTCAATTTACAAGAATTTAAAACAGATTTAGAAAATGGAATGTATTTTGACTCTTCCATACCCCAAGGCTATGGAGTGGGAAGTTCTGGAGCTCTAGTAGCTTCTGTGTATGATAAATATGCGCATGATAAAATTACCGTTTTAGAAAATTTAACCAGAGAAAAGTTGTTAAAGCTAAAAGGTGTTTTCTCTTTGATGGAGTCTTTCTTTCATGGAAATAGTTCTGGTTTAGATCCGCTAAATTCTTATTTAAGTTTACCAATATTAATCAATTCAAAAGAGCATTTAGAGCCTGCGGGTATTCCGTCTCAAAAAGAAGGAAAAGGTGCAGTTTTCCTATTAGATTCAGAGCAAATTGGTGAAACAGAACCGATGGTGAATATCTTTATGAACAAGATGAAAAATGAAGGTTTTAGAAAAATGTTAAACGAAGAGTTTGTCACCTATACAGACGCTTGTATTGAGGATTTTTTACATGGCAATGTTGCGTCGCTTTTTGGCAACGTAAAAAGCTTATCGAAGGTAGTTCTTAAAAACTTTAAACCTATGATTCCTGATGCTTTTCATAAAGTGTGGGAAAAAGGAATTAAAACAAACGATTATTATCTGAAACTTTGTGGTTCAGGAGGTGGGGGCTATATTTTAGGCTTTACCGAAGATTACCAAAAAGCACAAGAAAGCTTAAAGGGCTATAAGCTAGAACTAGTTTATAGATTTTAAAACGTACCTCATGAGTTCTTCTAAAACGAAGACTTTTCTAAAAAAGATATTTAGCTTATTATCGGTAATAAGAGGCTATAATATCCTTGTTTTAATAATAGCACAATACTTAGCATCCATCTTTATTTTTTCGCCTAAAAAATCTATCAGGGCTATTATTTTTGATTTTGATCTATTATATATTGTTTTAGCTTCTGTTTGTGTGGTTGCTGCAGGGTATATTATTAATAATTTTTACGATGTTAAGGTTGATAGAATTAATAGACCTTTAAAAACAGGCATAGATAATTACGTAAAGCAGGAAACAAAATTGATGCTTTATTTTATCTTAAATTTTTTAGGATTTACTTGGGGTTTATTTGTTTCATGGAAATCAGCACTTTTTTTTTCAGTCTATATTTTTGGTATTTGGTTATATTCTCACAAATTAAAAAAACATCCTTTTACAGGTTTGATTTCTGCAACCATACTAACAATTTTACCTTTTTTTGCTGTTTTTGTGTATTATAAAAATTTTTCAAAAATCATTTTTCTTCATGCAGTTTTCTTGTTTTTAGTAATTATGGTTAGAGAATTAATTAAAGATTTAGAAAATATAAAGGGAGCACTAGCGAATAATTATAAAACATTTTCTGTAGTTTATGGAGAGTTAAGAACAAAGCAATTGTCACTCTTATTATTATTACTTGCTTTTATTCCGGTAATAATTTTGTTTACTTATCCGGCCTTAAGTGATATGCGGTACTATTTTTATCTAGCATTATTAACTTTATCTTTTGTTGGTGTTTACCTTTGGAAATCAACCCAGCAAAAGCAGTATACTTTTTTACATAATGTTTTGAAACTTCTTTTATTAACTGGTGTTTTTTGTTTAGTTTTTATAGATACTTCTCTACTATTAGAAAAAGTAATCGATAGATTGAATTAGAGTTTCAATTTAAGTACCTTTGCCAAAATTTTTAAAATGGAATCAAATAAAAACTCGTCGGGAAGACGACAAGAAGGTAAAAGAAGTACACCTCAAAAAGATACTAAAAAAAACTCATTTCATAGAGATGCTAAAAAGACGACTCCGCTAAGCAGAAAGAGTTTTAAAAAGGACTTTAAAAAAATAAGTCCAACTCCGAAAACAGACGAATCAGCAGGAATTAGATTAAATAAATACATTGCCAATTCAGGTGTTTGCTCTAGAAGAGAAGCAGATACATACATAGAACACGGAAGTGTTGAGGTAAATGGAAAGTTGATAACCGAAATGGGGTACAAAGTGCAATCTGATGATGTTGTTCGTTTTGATGGTACATCTATTACTCCAGAGCAGAAAAGATATATTCTTTTAAATAAGCCTAAGAATTACATTACTACGATGGATGATGATCGTGGACGTAAAACGGTTATGGAATTGATTGCAAATGCATCAAAAGAAAGAATTTACCCTGTTGGAAGGTTAGATAGAAATACAACGGGTTTGTTATTATTTACAAATGATGGAGATTTAGCCAAGAAATTAACACATCCGAAACATAATGTGCGAAAATTATACCATGCTTCTTTAGATAAAAAACTCGATTTAAAAGATTTAGAAAAATTGAGAGGAGAGGTTATTATAGAGGGTAGAAAAGTATTTATTGATGCAGTCTCATACGTTGATGGGCAACCAAAGTCTGAAGTTGGTATTGAAATTCATTCCGGTAGAAATAGAATTGTTCGTAAAATATTTGAACATTTAGGATATAAAGTGAACAAACTAGATAGAGTTATTTTTGCGGAATTAACCAAGAGAAACTTACCAAGAGGTAGATGGAGAGAGCTAACTAATTTAGAGCTTACAAATCTTCAAATGATGAAATAAATATATAAATCCAGCCAAAAAGCTGGATTTTTTTATGCGTAAATTTTATATATATTAGAGAAGTAAAAAAAACAGAAATTTTGGATAAAGAATTTGGAATCATTAGAGAATACATAACACATCAAGAGAAAGAAAATTTAAAGATTTCGAAAGCAAATGTTGGTTGGCATTTAGATCATTCTTTAAAAGTAGTTAATAATGTTTTGGAATCCTTAAAAAATTCAAATTCTGATGATTACAAGAAAAATTTTAATGGAATGCGTTTATTTGCATTTACAATAGGTTTTTTCCCCAGAGGAAAAGCAAAAGCTCCAAAAAGAGTTTTACCTCCGGAAGTAATATTAAAAGAGGATATTGAAAATCAATTAGAAAAAGCAGTAAGAAATTTTGAGACAATTGATAGTTTAAAGGAGAATCAATTCTTTACACACCCCGTATTCCAGCAATTAAATAAAAAACAGACGATTAAATTTTTAAGATTACATACCAATCATCATTTAAAAATTGTGAGAGATATTGTAAGGTAGTTTTCATAAATATTAGATACAATATTCTGTGCTAGACATAATTTCTTTTAAAACAAAATAGCTTTCCAGCACACCAATATTTTCAATTTTAGATAATTTACTTCTTACAAATTCATGATAATTATCTAAACTTGTCATATTTATTTTTAGGAAAAAATCTACTTTTCCTGCCATATGATAACATTCTTGTACTTCCTTTAGTTCTTTAATTTGTTTCTCAAATTTATCAATAAATCCTTCATGATGATATCGTAAAGAAACCATGCAAATTGCTGTTATGGGTATGTTTAATTTTTTTTTATCTACAAGCGCCACATATTTCTTAATCAACTTTTGTTTTTCTAATCTTTTAATTCTTTCGTAAACTGGAGAGGAGGTTAAATTTAAAATTTCGGCAATTTCTTTGGTTGTTTTTTTAGAGTCTTTTTGTAAGATTCTCAAAATTTTAAGGTCCGTTTCGTCTATTTTTTCCATATGCAGGTTAATTCTCTTTTTTAAGAATAAATCAAATGTCTATTAAGTTGAATATTCTTTAAATACCCTATTTAAAAGTTAAAAGTACTTTTTTTGATTTAAAAGTAGGGTATAAAACTTTTTATATTGATAAATACTATAATTTTATTTTTTAATACTTGATCAAAAAATGAATAAAGATGTTATTTTAATAGTTGGTTCAAATGGGCAATTAGGAACCGTCTTAACTGAAAAGTTACGCCTTATTTATGGCACAGTCAACGTTATTGCCTCAGATTTATATAAAAAGATTGGGTTTGAAGATAATTTTATAACATTGGATGCTACAGATTTTAAAGCAGTAGAAGAAGTTGTTTTAAAAAACAAGATTACTCAGATTTATCATCTTGCTGCCATTTTATCGGCAAAAGGAGAGCAAAATCCTTTAGGAACTTGGGATTTGAATATGAAAACTTTATTCAATGTTTTAGAGGTTTCTCGACTACATAAAGTGAAAAAAGTATTTTTTCCGAGTTCAATAGCTGTATTTGGTGAAAATATTGATAAAGAAAATACGTTGCAGTCATCAAATCTCACGCCTACCACAGTTTATGGCATGAGTAAAGTAGCTGGTGAAAATTGGGCAAATTATTACTTTAAAAAATATGGTTTAGATGTTCGTTCCTTGAGATATCCTGGGGTTATTGGATACCAATCCTTACCAGGCGGAGGTACAACAGATTATGCCGTAGATATTTTTCATAAGGCTGTCAAAAACGAGGCGTTTGAGTGTTTTTTAGAAGCGTCTACAATGTTGCCTATGATGTATATGGATGATGTAATTAGGGCTACCTTAGAATTAATGGATGCGGATAAAGAAAAGATAACGATAAGGACCTCCTATAATATAGCTGGTATGAGTTTTAATCCTGAACAAATAGCGCTGTCAATCAAAGAATATTATCCTGATTTTAAAATAGCTTATAAGCCAGATTTTAGACAATTGATTGCCAATTCATGGCCAAAATGTATTGATGATACGGCCGCTAGAAACGATTGGAATTGGAAACCGGAATATAATTTAAACCTTATGACTAAAACGATGATTGAAAATTTGAAATAAATTTTTGAAGTACTTTTTAAAAACAAAAAATCCGAACGTAAGTTCGGATTTTTTTGTGGTACCTCCAGGAAATAGACCACCAAATAGTATACTGACAATCAAATAGTTATGAAAATATTGGTACACATTGTGTACCATTTGTGTCTTTTTTGGTACCCAATGTGTACCACTGGGGTATCTGTGTACCACAAAAATACAGTTGGTTTTTGGAACTTTGATTTATCTCTTAAACTAATTCCTCAATAATAGAATCTACATGTATAAGACAGGTGTCTAAAATTTTAATAGTGTCAAAATCAGTTTGGTCAAACATTAAAGAAAGTTCAGTACCTCCCAAAATCAATCCCTCAATTCCTTCTTCTTCAATCAATCGACTAATGATTTCTATCAATTTCATTTTAGAGTCTCTATTATTGATATTAAAAACTAGTTCGTTCATGTAAACACTATGAATTAAATCTTGTTCAATTTCGTTTGGAATGATTATTTCAATACCCTTACTCATTCCTTTTGATGAATAAAATCCTTTAGACATAGTGAATTTTGTACCTAATAAACCACATTTCTTGAGACCTAATGATGAAATATGATTCAATGTTTCATCTACTATTGATATCATTTCAATCTCTACCTGACTTTGTAACTCGTCAAAATATACATGTGGAGTATTTGAACAAATGAATACTTTTGAAACTCCAGATTTTATTAGAATATCAATTCTATTTCTCATAAAATCAATGAAACCTTTTTTATCATTTTCAGATATGTACTTCAACATCCTATCCATGTCTATACTTACAAGACATAACTCTGGGTATTCTACACTATCTGTGATTTCACGAAATTTTTTAATAACAAGTTGATAATACTTGATTGTTGATTCAGGTCCGATTCCACCAATTAGTCCAACTTTAATCATAAAGATTGTTTTTGTAAAGGTATATTTTCTTTTACTGTTTGAGTGTTTTTTTTGGTACCCATTGAGTACCCAATATACAAAAAAGAACCATAATAATGTACACCATAGTGTACATATAGGGGTTTTTTAAAACACAAAACCCTCTAAATCAGTGATTTAAAGGGTTGAATTGTGGTACCTCCAGGAATCGAACCAGGGACACAAGGATTTTCAGTCCTTTGCTCTACCAACTGAGCTAAGGTACCATCGCCTTAGCGGATGCAAATATAAAATGTTTTTTGACATGTACTAAAGAAATTATAAAAAAATCTATTGTATTTTTGAATTTATTATAAAATTAAAGATGAATCTAATTGTTGATGCCGGTAATACAAGAGTAAAACTTGCTGTTTTTGAGAAAGATACGCTCGTTGAAGTAATTTTTATTGATGAAAATGAACTTTTATCGGAAATAAAAAAAATATTAAAAAAGTACAAAATTACTGCTGGAATTTTGTCTAATGTGGGTTTTATTGCTGAATATAAGATGCAAAAACTTCAAAACTTAGTCAATTTATTGGTTCTATCTTCATTCACAAATGTTCCTTTCAATAATTTATATGAAACTGTGGAAACTTTAGGCGTAGATCGAATTGCATTAGTTGCCGCTGCCGTAAAGAAATATGCAAAGAGGAATATATTAATCATTGACGCTGGAACATGTATCACTTTTGATTTTGTGAATGATCAATCTGAATATTTAGGAGGAGCAATTTCACCAGGAATTGAAATGAGATATAAAGCATTGCATGATTTCACTAGTAAATTACCGCTTTTAGAAAAAAAGATAGCACAAAATTTTATAGGAATGAATACAAATGAAAGTATTAATTCTGGCGTAGTTAATGGCGTTATTAATGAATTGGAAGGTGTTATTTCTCAATATAAAAACAAATATTCAGATTTAACAGTTGTTTTAACAGGTGGAGATACAAATTTCTTGGCAAAACAATTAAAAAGTAGCATATTTGCGAATCCAAATTTTCTCTTAGAAGGATTAAATGAAATATTGATTTTTAACAAAAACAAATGATTAAAAAGATTCTAGTAGCAGCTTTAATACTGTTAACTTCTTTAACTTTTTTAGCACAAAGAACAAATTCGTCTCCTTATTCTTATTTTGGTATTGGAGAAGAGTTTACGAGTACAACGGTAGAACAAAGTTCTATGGGTGGTATTGGTGTTGCATTTAACCATTACAAATATTTAAATTTTACAAATCCTGCAGCATATTCAGATTTAAGGTATACAACATATGCATTTGGATTATTAAATACTGATTTAACTATTGAAAGCAGTACAACAAAACAAAATGTTAATTCAACCAGTTTGTCTTATATCGCTTTGGCTTTCCCAATAGGCGGTAAAGCGGGTTTTTCTATAGGTTTACAGCCAGTTTCTTCTGTAGGATATTCGTTAACAAATTCTCTTACCGACAGTAATGGAGATATTTCTGAAACATCTTTATTTTCGGGTAACGGAGGGGTTAATAAAATTTATGGTAGTTTCGGAATTAAGGTATTTAAAGGATTATCACTAGGTTTAGAGGCTGATTACATTTTTGGAAATGTTAACAATAGCATTACGAATCAAAGAGATAATGTCTCTTTAGCAACTAAATATGATGAGGCTACAGTAATGAAAGGTGTTTCCCTAAAATTGGGGGCTCAATACCAAAAAACATTAAAAAATAAATTAGTTTTAAATGCGGGTGCTACTTTTAAATTAGGTAATGATTTAAAGGTTTCGGGTAATGATTATTTGTATTCATTAACTGTTGCCGCTTCTGGTTTTGAAAATGCAAGAGATACGGTTTCAAGTGCAGTTATTGATGGTAAATTTAACTTACCTTCAAAGACTACTTTAGGTGTAGGTGTTGGGAAGCGTGATAAATGGTATGCAGGCTTAGAGTATGAAAATCAAGATGTTATAACTACTGAAGGTTTGCAGGTTAATATAAATGGAGCATATAAATACGGTAAGTCAAATAGGTTTTCTTTAGGAGGATTTTATTTGCCAAAAATAAATTCTATTTCAAGTTATTGGGACAGAGTTACGTATAGGGCTGGAGTTCGTTTTGAAAAAACTGGCTTGTTGGTTGATGGTTCAGGGAGTAATACTAATTTTACGCCAATTGATGACTTTGGCATATCTTTTGGTTTAGGTTTACCATTAAAACGTCTGTCCACTGTAAATATGGGATTTGAGTATGGTAAAAGAGGAACCACCAGCAATAATTTAATACAAGAAAATTATTTTAATTTTAGATTAAGTTTATCTTTGACGGACACTAATTGGTTTCAGAAGAGAAAGATTGATTAACAAATAATAAGTAAAATGAAGAAAATTACGTTTTTATTAGCAGTTACAATGTTTTTAGCAACTGCAAAGACAAATGCACAGGATGATGCAAAAAGAGAATGTACAATTAAATATAATCTTTTTAAAGGAGATTTTAAATCTAAAAAGTATGATGATGCTTATGCTAATTGGGTTTATTTAATGGATAATTGTAAGGATTTATCTGTTAATATATATAAGTACGGTGCAGATTTAGCAGAAGATGTTAAAAAAGATCCTGCTTTAGCTAAAAAGGTTTATGAGCAGAGATTACAATATTTTCCTAAAAAAAATCCAGCAAAGGTGCATAGTGATTATGCAACTTACTTATTTAAAAATAATTTAGCTTCTGAAGAAGAAATTTTCAATATTTTAGAGATAGCATATAAAATCTCTCCAAGAGATATGAGTGTTAAAAATATCTACAAGTATTTTCAAGGAATAACAGATAAATACAAAGATGCTAATCCACAAAGAGTATTTGATACGTATGATGATGTAATTGAATCTGTTGGTGAAAAGTTAGATGATTATGCTAAAAAAATTAATGTTTTAACTCAAGATTCTACTAAGGTTTTAGATAAAAAAGAGAAAAGCAGATTAAGAGCTTATTCTATTAACTCTAAAGCATTAGGTAGAGTAGAAGGTGGTTTGGATGCAATCATATCAGAAATTGCTACTTGTGAGAGATTAGTACCTTTGTACAAAAGAGATTTTGAAGCAAATAAAACAAATACAACTTGGTTAAGAAGAGCAGTATCTAGAATGTTTAACAAGGGCTGTCAAGAAGATTCAATGTACGAAACATTAGCTAAGGCTTATGCAGAATCAGCTCCTTCTGCAGATTCTTATTCTTTTTATGCCGGCATCCTAGAAAAAAATGGAGATACTAGCGGAGCAGCAGCCATGAGAGAGAAAGCATTTAATTTAGAAACAGATCCTATAAAAAAGGCAAAGTATAAATTAAAGTTTGCTCAAGCAGCTAAAGTTAGAGGTCAATTATCTAAAGCAAGAAGTTTAGCTAGAGAAGCATTAAGATTTAATCCTAATTTTGGTAAAGCATATTTATTAATTGCAAGGCTATATCAATCTAGTGTTAATAATTGTGGTACTAACGAGTTTGAAAAAAGAATGGTGTATGCAGCAGCTTTAAGACAAGCACAAAGAGCATCATCAGTAGACCCTAGTATTTCTTCTGCAGCAAAAAAATACATTGCTTCTTATAGAGCAAATTTACCAAGTAAAAAAGTAGTCTTTACTGCGGGTGTTGCACCAGGAAGTAGTTATAGAATTAAATGTTGGATAGGTGAAACTGTAAAAGTTCCTAATTAATATTTTGTGAGGAATTACAAAAAAATAGTATTAAAAAGCATTGCTGTTCTTTATGGAATAGCAATGCTTTTTTCATGCGCTAACAATACACAAAAAGTAAGAGATTTTTTAGCAGATAAAAATTTACCTGTAGGTACTGCAAAAGATGCGTATCATGTTTATAAAGACTCTGGTAGAATTACATCAAAATTAATTACACCAATAATGTTAGATTTTAGTAATAGAAAAGAACATCCCTATAGTGAGTTTCCTAAGGGGGTTAAAATTATTAATTTTGAAAAAAATGGTTTGGATTCTGTTACTATTACCGGGAATTATGCTTTGTCCTATGCGAAAACATCTATATCAGAAATTAGAGGGAATGTGGTAGTTGTTAATCATACAGATCAATCTAGATTGGAAACAGAGCAATTATTTTGGGATGAAAAAACAAAGTATTTTGTTTCTGAAAAAGCATTTAAACTAACCAAAGAAAGTGATACGATTTTTGGAGTTGGTTTTGAATCTAAAGATGATTTATCGAAACACTTATCAAAAAAAACCACAGGAAAATTAGAAACATCAGAAGAATAATATTATGAATAAGATTTGGAAATTTTTTCAATACGGATATTTAATAATCGCCGTAATCTGCTTAGTAGAAGGTCTTTTGAAAATCAATTCTGATAGAAGTAGAGCAATACTTTTAATTGTGGCTTCAATTTTTATTACCTTAGTATTTTTCTTTAAAAGACATTTTAGAAAAAAAGTTGAGTCTAGAAACAGTCAAAACAAGTAGAATTTTAGTTCCTAATGGAAATTGAACTTATTATTGTTATTGTATCAATTTTATTATCCGCCTTTTTTTCAGGGATGGAAATTGCATTTGTTTCTGCTAATAAAATGCACATAGAATTAGAAAAAAAAAGAGAAGGTTTTATTCCTAAAATCCTTAAGGTCATAACGCAAAAATCATCAAAGTTTATTACCACAATGCTAGTAGGTAATAATATTTCTTTGGTAATTTATAGTTATTATATGGGCAAATTTCTAATAAGAATATTGCCTCTAAGTAGTTTTAATGAATTTTCTATTTTACTAATACAAACGATTATTTCTACAATATTAATTTTAGTTACTGCAGAATTTTTACCGAAAGCTATTTTTAGAATTTATGCGAATGAAGTGCTGAAAATATTCGCAATTCCTGCTTATATATTTTATTATTTATTTCATTTCTTTTCAGAATTTATTACGGCAATTTCAGACTTTTTTTTGCGAGTTTTTTTTAAAACAAATGCATATGAAGAGCAAACAGAGTTTAGCAAAGAAGAACTAGGTAATTATATTAATGAGCAGTTAGAAACAGGGAGTATAGACTATGATTTCGATTCTGAAATTCAAATTTTTCAAAATGCTTTAGAATTTCAAAATCTAAAAGCTAGAGAAGTTATGGTGCCTAGAACGGAAATTATATCCGTAGAAATTCATGAAACTGTCTCGAATTTAAAGAATGCTTTTATTAAAACTGGACTTTCAAAGATTTTGGTTTACAAATCATCTTTAGATGATGTTGTTGGGTATGTAAATGCTTTTGAGTTATTTAAAACCCCAAAAACCATAAAATCAATTTTACTTCCTTTGGAGCTCGTACCAGAGTCTATGATGATTAATGATGTACTGAATGCTTTAATGAAAAAACGCAAAAGTGTAGCTGTTGTTATTGATGAGTATGGAGGGACCTCTGGGATGATTACCGTTGAAGATATTGTAGAAGAACTGTTTGGTGAAATAGAGGATGAGCATGATTCACAAGAATTTTTAGAAGAAAAAATTAATGATTCAAAATTTAATTTTTCAGCAAGGTTAGAAATAGATTATTTAAATGAAGAATATCATTTAAATATTTTAAAATCGGAAGCTTATGAAACCTTAGGAGGTTTTATTATTGAACACACCGAAAATATTCCAGAAGAAAAAGAACTCATTGAAATCGATAATTTGGAATTTAAAATATTGAAAATGAGTGGTGCAAAAATTGATGAAGTTTCATTAAAAGTTATCAATCCAGAAGATTAAAACTCCCGTTCATCGTTCTGTACTAAAAAATAGCACGTAACCACCTACTAATAAGTGCTAAATGGGTTGCAATATTTAAACCAAAAACCGTATATTCGCCAACTGAAAATAAATAAATGACGTATGGCAGTTTTATCAAAAATTAGAGAACGTTCAATGTTCTTAATTATCATTATCGGATTAGCGCTTTTTGCTTTTGTGCTAGATCCATCTACACTTGGTGATTTTTTCAACTCTAATAAGGTTAATGAAATAGGTGAAATTAACGGAGAATCTATATCGAGACAAGAGTTTACGCAAGAATTGGAAAGTTACAAACAAAAAGCAGGAAACGGCGTTACAGAAATGCAAGCGTCAAAAACTGTTTGGGATAATATTGTTAGAAAAAAAATCTATAAAAATCAGTTAAGTGAAGCCGGTATCACAATTGGTGAAGCGGATGTTTGGAACGAAATAGTGAATGCCTCTTTTGTTCAAAGTAACCCTGAATATCAAAATGAAGCTGGTTTGTTTGATGAAAATAAATTCAAGCAATTTTTAGCTAGTGAAAAAGAAAATAAAACTCAATTATGGTCTCAATGGTCAGATTATATGAGTCAAATTAGAGATAATTCTGAAACAACTACTTATAATAATCTAGTAACTGCGGGTTTAGGAGCTTCTTTAAAAGAAGGAGAAACTGAATATATGATAGAGAATACTAAGTTAAATGCACAGTTTGTGTATGTGCCTTTCACAAGTATTGCCGACAGTTTAGTAAAAATAAAATTATCTGAAGTGGAAGCTTATATTAAAAATCATAAGAATGATTTTAAAGTAGAAGCATCTAGAGATATTTCTTTTGTTCAGTTTAATATTGTTGCAACTGATGCGGACCAAGAAGTTATCAAGAAAAATATTGGAGCTTTAATTGAAGATTTTAAAGAATCGGATGATGAATCCGTGTTTTTATCTGAAAATGATTCAGACACAAACTTAAATTCAAACATTCAATTTAAAAATTTATTAAATCAAGAAGTTGCGGATATAATTTATGCGGGTAACAAAGGTGATGTTGTGGGGCCATACAAGGACAAAGAGTTCTTTAAGATTTCAAAAATAACAGAAGTGAGTCAAATGCCAGATTCTGTGAGAGCTAGTCATATCTTAATTCCGTTTATTGGGTCTCAGAGAGTTGCTGCAGATGTTACAAGGTCAGAGGAAGAGGCTAAGAAATTAGCAGATAGTCTTTTAACGATTGTAAAAAGAAGTAAAAGGAAATTTGGAAGTTTAGCAAAAACTTTTTCATCTGATAAAGGTTCTGCCCTAAAAGAAGGAGATTTAGACTGGTTTAATTACTCAAGAATGACACCAGCTTTTAGAGATTTTTGCTTTGAAGGAAAAAAAGGAGATATAGATGTGGTTAAAAGTCCATTTGGTTTTCACATTATTAGAATTGACAACCAAAAAAATAAACAAAAGGTATTAAAGTTAGCTACTTTTAGTAGAAAAATTGTTCCTTCTGAAGCAACTGAAAATGTAGCGTTTAGAAATGCTGAAGAATTTGCTTTAGCGGTTTCTAAGGAGAACATGTATTTTGAAGTAGCATTAGGGAAAAATTACAAACCAAAACCAGCTGTCGGTTTAAAAGCTTTAGATGAAAATGTAGCCGGTCTAGGAAGTCAAAGACAAATTGTAAGATGGGCTTTTGGCAAAGAAACTAAAGTCAACGATTTTAAGCGTTTTGATTTAGAAGGAAGTCATGTGGTTGTATTTGTTACGAATGCTACAGAAAAGGGTTTAATGTCGGCTGCAAAAGCAACAAATAGAGTAAGACCAATTCTAGTGAATGAAAAGAAAGCTGCCTTAATTAATGAAAAATTACAAGGAGCTTCTTTGAGTGATATTGCTACTGCGAATAATACAACTGTTAAAAGCGCTAATGGAATAACTTTAAAAAATCCTACACTCTCTGGAGTTGGTCTTGAACCAAAAATTGTTGGAGCAATGTATAATGCAGAATTAAATAAAGTTTTTAGTCCTATTGCAGGTAATAGAGGTGTTTTTGCTTTTATGTTAACCAACAAAGAAATTCCTACGGCATTACCAAACTATGATAGTAGCAGAAAAAGAATTGCTGAATCTAGAAAAAGATTGACATTTAAAATGTTTGAAGCTATTAAGAAAACATCTAATGTAGAAGACTATCGAGCAAATATGTATAATGCGAACTAGAAACTAGTTTCATTATTTCTTAAAATACTCAAAATCCGTTCAAATTAATGTTGAACGGATTTTTTATGCAGTAATATGAGTTTAAACTAAACTGAATTAGTTCGTAATTAAAGAATTTGTTATTCACATATTCAGTGCCAAAAAAATAAGCTTGTTGGGCTTAAACTGAACGCTTTGAGTCAAATTCTTTTACAGAATGAAAAAAACACGCAGTTCAAGCCGCAAATTGTCCCAATAAAAAAAACCTTCTGATTTCTCAAAAAGGTTTTTGTAATTTATTTTTTAAAATTCGAAATTTTGGTTTTAACCATTCATAGAGATTAGAAACTCATCATTATTTTTAGAGAACTTAATTCTATCATTTATAAATTCCATAGCCTCTATTGGGTTCATGTCTGCAAGATATTTACGCAAAACCCACATACGTTGAACGGTTTTAGCATCTAATAATAAATCATCTCTTCTTGTAGAAGATTTAATCAGGTCAATTGCAGGGTAGATACGTCTATTAGAAATATTTCTATCTAACTGAAGTTCCATGTTTCCTGTTCCTTTAAACTCTTCAAAGATCACTTCATCCATTTTAGAACCAGTTTCCGTCAGAGCAGTCGCAATAATAGTTAATGAGCCACCATTTTCAATATTTCTTGCAGCTCCAAAGAAACGTTTTGGTTTGTGCAATGCATTGGCGTCTATACCACCAGAAAGTATTTTTCCTGACGCTGGAGCAACAGTATTATAAGCTCTTGCCAAACGTGTAATAGAATCTAAAAGAATAACGACATCATGTCCACATTCAACCAAACGTTTTGCTTTTTCTAATACTATATTGGCAACACGTACATGTTTGTCTGCGGGTTCATCAAATGTAGAAGCAACAACTTCTCCACGAACACTTCTTTGCATGTCTGTAACTTCTTCCGGACGCTCATCAATAAGTAAAACAATTTGATAAACTTCTGGGTGATTTTGCGCGATTGCCTTCGCAATATCCTTTAATAACATGGTTTTACCAGTTTTAGGTTGCGCTACGATCATACCACGTTGACCTTTCCCTAATGGAGAAAATAAGTCAATAATTCTTGTTGATAAAGAGCTACCCTTTTCTGCTAAATTGAATTTTTCTTCAGGAAATAATGGCGTTAAATGTTCAAATGATACTCTATCTCTAACAATATTTGGATTTAATCCATTTATTTTTGAAACTCTAATTAAAGGAAAATACTTTTCTCCTTCTTTGGGAGGTCTTACATTTCCCCTTACAGTATCACCAGTTTTTAAGCCAAATAATTTAATTTGAGATTGAGATACATATATGTCATCTGGAGATGATAAATAATTATAATCAGAGGAACGTAAAAAACCATAACCATCAGCCATCATTTCCAGCACACCTTCACTTTCAATAATTCCGTCAAATTCAAAATCAGGGTCTCTATATCGGTTTCCAGATTGGTTACTATTATTTCGAGTAGTGTTATTTCTGTCCCTATTTTGGTTCTGACTTTTATTTTTCTGCGGATTATTTTTCGCAACAGGTTTACTTGGTTGAGATTTATTCGACTGAGGCTTATTGGGGTTGTTTCTAGGTTTTTGTATCTGCTTTTCGTCTTTTTTATCCAAAGTAACGGTACTAACTTCAGTTTTTACTTCAACTTCTTTATGCTCAATTTTCTTGGAAACAGGCATTTGTAGAGTTGTTTTTTGTTGTTTTGGATTTTCTGCATCTACAATTTCAATAGCAGGATTATTTGAGGATGTAGTTGGCGCAGAAGTCTTAGAAACTCGTTTTCTTTTTGGTTTTTCAGTCCTTGTTTTTTTTGGGTTTTCAGAATCGACGCTCTTTGCTGGGGTGGCAGCTTGTGTATCTAAGATTTGATATACTAAGTCTAACTTTTTTAATTGACTGGTTTTGGCAAGGCCAATAGATTTAGCAATTACTTGCAAGTCAGCAAGCGTTTTTGCTTTTAGTTCAGAAATTTCGAACATTTATGTATTTATTAAGTTATTTTTAATCTTAAATATAAGATTTTTACAAATTATTTTTGAATTTATTTATTGTATATAGCACTATACAATATTTTTTTGAGTGGTAATTGTTCTACAAATATATACTTTTTTTTTTACTTGCAAGTTTTCTTTTTAAAAAAGAAGTCCTATTTTTGTAATCACATTTTATAAAGTATGATTCAAAGAATACAAACAATATATTTACTTATAGCTTCAATAGTTTCTGGAGGATTAATTTTTGTATTTAATTTATGGAAAACCTTAAAAGAACAAATTTTTGTATTAGATTTGTTTAAAGAAGGGTTATTTACTTTAAACGTAGTGCCTTTTATGTTCATTACATCTTCGATTTTATCATTAGTAACTATCTTTTTATATAAGAATAGAAAGTTACAATTTGTAATCGGACGTATTATAATTTTGATGAATCTTTTTTTATTAGGATTATTGATTTATTTATCTCTAACTTTATCTGGAGAAACAATTGTTTCTGAGAAAGGTATTGGAATGTTCTTACCAATTTTAGTCGTTTTGCTTATTGTTTTAGCAAATAAAGCTATTAAAAAGGATGAAGATCTCGTAAAATCTGTAGATAGATTGCGATAAAACTAACAAATAGTATATTTAGTGCGAAAAAAAACCGAGAAATATTTCTCGGTTTTTTATTTTTGAAAGGAATTTATTATTTTCTTTTTAGTTTTAATAACGAATGCTATTAATTATTTGTTTATTTTTAAGTATTTGAAATACAATAAATTAATGTTTTTTATCTCCCTACAAATAGGGATGTTTATCCTTGTAATTAAGGAGGTATTAATTTCACTATAAATGGGTATTGTAAATTCCTATAATATAATTTAAATTTGATAATAAATAATGAAGAAAAAGATATACGTTCACGTAGCTGATGATCATAAGATATTGATTGAGGGTATTATAGCTATCATTAATACAGATAAGGATATCGCAATAAGAGGATATTCTTTAACTGGTAAAGAAGTTATTGATTGGTTTGATAAAAAGGAAAATAAGGCAGATGTTTTAATTTTAGATATTACAATGCCTTTTTTAGATGGTTTTGAAGTGTTGCAACATTTTAATAAAAAAGGAATTAGACAAAATGTTATTATCCTCTCTAGTTACGATGATATAAAGATTGTACAAGAAATGTTAAGTCTTGGTTGCAAAGGTTATATTAGTAAGAAGAATGCAGGAGATCATGTAATAGGTGCTATAAAGGCAGTTGCGAATGGGGATCAATATTTTAGTAGTGATATTCAAACGGTTCTTTTAAAATCTTTTGCTGGTCAACAGGTGCCTATCGGTGATGCACCAAATAAATTTATAATCGAAACCTTAACACATAGAGAGTTGGATGTTTTAAAATTAATAACACAACAATTTAATTCTCCAGAGATTGCAGATGCATTGAGTTTAGGCATTAGTACAGTAGAAACTCATCGGAAAAATTTATTAAGAAAATTAAAAGTAAAAAATTCAGTGGGTTTGGCCATGTATGCAGTACGAAATAATATAGTGTAAATGTCAATTAAATTTATTAAATTAGCAAAAAATTATTTTAAAATTTAAAATTAAGAAAAATGAGAAAAATTAAATTTGTAGCCTTCGCAGTTATGGCGTCTTTAGTGTTTTCATCTTGTTCATCAGATGAAATACTATTGCCAGAGCAGCAAAATCAGAGTAAAGAATTGTTCAAGACATATCAGTTAAAGAGAGATGCAGAGGGTGCATATTCAATTGATATAAATACAGAAAATAACGTTAGTATTGGTAAAGTTAAAAATAATAGTAATAATACTAATGAACTGCATTTAGCATTGACTAATGATAAACTAGCACATAAGAGCGAATATGGTTCTGATTTATGGTTTAATAATGAAAATTTTCACATAGAATTTATTAGCGAAAATTTTAACAAAAAGCCAAGTATTTCAATTTTTGATGATAATATTAAATTTGCTCAAAAAGGTAATAAAGATAAGAGTAAATTTCTAAAAGATTTTAGCATAGCAAAAAACGAGGATGGTTCTTATGATCTAGACTTTAAAGTAAAAAAGAAAGTATCTGTAGATTTTGTGTATGACAGTAAAAATAATATTTATGAAATTCATTTAGAGGAATCTAAGAAATCAAAAACAAAAAAGAAGTACTCAAGAACTTTTGATAAGGAAGAAGGTAAGTTATTACAGATTCATTTTGTAAATCATACAGGTGAATCAAAAGGCGGTTCAGGGGTAATCAGAAAGCCAATTGTCATTATTGATGATGGAGAAGATGCTTAGAATAATTTTAATGGAAAATAATTAGAATTTCATTGAGAAATAAGAAGTTAATTGTTCTACTAATTATATTTTTTAATTTATTTCAAATTAGAGCTTATAAGTATATAAAAAAAGAAACCTTGGATAACAAGGTTTCTTTTTTTGTTACACAAAATATTATAGACGTTGATAAAGATTTTTTAGAAATTAAGCAGCTGTATGAAGCTGAGAACTTTCCAAAAGCGCTTAGAAAAGGTTTAGATTTCCTTGGTAAGTATGCAAATACATTAACAAAGAATATTATTGCTGATTATGAAGTAAATAGCATTTTAGGTGAGATTTATCGAAAAAACAATAACCATGATAAATCTGTTTTTTATTATAAAAATTGTGTGAAGATTTTATTAGAAGCTAATTTTGATTCTTATGTATCAAAAAACACGAATTTCAATAAATCTAAGTTAGTTAATGCTTATTTAAGAATTGGAAGTGGATTTTTAAGAAAAAACCTTAAGGACTCAGCTAAGTATTATTATGAGAACGCTCTAGATGTTGAGGCTTTAGATGAGAAATCATTATCTTTTCAAGCAAGTGCTTCAACAAACCTATCAGGTTTGTATATGCAAGATTCCCTTTATGATTTAGCAAAGAATTTCGCAATTAGAGCAGTTATATTTCATAAAAAAAATAATAATAAAGTTTCTCAGGCGGCGGCGAAAGGTAATTTAGCAAGTATATTACTAGATCAAAATAATTATACAGAAGCAAAGGAAAAGTACAAGGAAGCCCTAGATTTAATTAAAAATGAAAAAAGTGATAGAGCTTTAAAAGTAAGACAAAGGTTGTATTATAACTTATCATATAATCTATATAAATTAAAAGATTATGAAGCCTATAATTATCAAGAAGAATCTTATCTTTTAAAAGATAGTTTAAGAAGTAAAGAAGTTGCAAAGATATATGAGGAGCTTAGATTGAAATACGATTTTGATGCAAAAAAAGAGCTCTTAGAACAACAACAAGAAGTAATACTGTTGGAGGAAAGAGATAGGTTTAGGACCATTATTGTAATTGTTGGCTTAATTCTTATTGCGCTTATAGTTATTATTGGTTATTATAATATTCGTCAAAAGAATTTACAATTAAAACTTTCGAAAACAGAGTTATTACAGAATCAAAATTTAGATAAGCTTAAATCTGAATATCAAGCAAGAGCCTTAGATGCTACGCTGAATGGTAGGGAATCTGAAAGAAAAGAAATTGCAGAAACCCTGCACGATAATGTCAGTGCTTTGTTATCTTCTGCTAACTTACATTTACAAGCAACAAAAAAACAGTTTGCGGAGGGTGTACCCCTAGAAATTGATAAAACTCAAGAAATTATTGCGGAAGCTTCTCAAAAAATTAGAGACTTGTCACATACATTAGTTTCTTCAGTCTTATTAAAATTTGGATTAAATTTTGCGATTAGAGATATTGCAGAAAAATATTCGAATTCAGAATTAAATATAGATACAGAAATAGAAGGTTTAAGAAGATATGATCAAAAATTTGAAATTAAAACCTACAATATTATTCAAGAGTTTGTGAATAATATTTTAAAACATAGTAAAGCAAAAAATGCAATAATTAAATTAAAAGAAGAAGAAGAAGATCATATTTTAATGCAGATTTTTGACGACGGCATTGGTTTTGATCAAACACAAATAGCCTTAAAAGATGGTTTAGGAATCAATCAAATTGAGGCTAGGATACAAATAATGAAAGGGAAGCTTGAGATAAATTCTCAAAAAGGAAAAGGAACTCAAATTAAAGTAGAGTTACCGATTAAAAAAAAACAAGTAACTAACCTCTTTTAGCCAATTCAATAATCTCTAAATTTTTTATATCTCCTTTTTCTAATTGAAAACGAAGCATTGTTCTAATTTTATGGAAACCATGGTTTCCGGCAGCACCTGGGTTTAAATGCAATAAATTCAGTTTTTTATCAAATTGTACTTTTAATATATGAGAATGTCCAGAGATGAAAATTTTTGGGGTGTTTTTAGTAATATCTTCCCTTATTCTTTGGTTGTATTTGTTGGGATACCCTCCTATATGTGTCATCCAAACAGAAACATTTTCAATAGAAAACTTTTGATCTAAAGGAAATTCACTTCTCGCATCCGCTCCATCAATATTACCGTAAACTGCTTTTAATGGTTTTAGTTTTTTTATGGTATCAGTAACGTTTAAGTCACCAATATCACCTGCATGCCAAACTTCATCCGCGTGTTTTACAAATTTTAAAATTTGGTCATCAATATAACTATGAGTATCGGATAATAATAAGATTTTCTTCATGTTAAAAAAAGTAAGAAAAGTTTAACGTCTCTAAAGATTCAAATGTAATGATAACAAAATAAATTCCGTAATTTTGAAGATTTCAAAAAATAATTATTCTTGAGATATTTTATAGAACTTTCTTATAATGGAAAAACATATCATGGCTGGCAGATTCAGCCAGATGTTAGTTCGGTGCAAGAAAAATTAAATAATGCATTAAGTACAATTTTTCAACAGAAAATTCAAGTTGTTGGAGCAGGTAGAACAGACACGGGGGTACATGCTGAGCAAATGTTTGCACATTTTGATTTTGACAAGGATTTAAAAGTGGATGTTGTTTTTAAATTGAATTCAATTTTACCCAATGATATTTCTATTTGTAATGTGTTTTTGGTGGAAGATGAAAAGCATGCGAGATTTGATGCAACTTCAAGAAGTTATGAGTATAGAATTTGCTTGGGTAGAAATCCTTTTTTATTGGATTTTTCATGGCAAATTCATTCACAAATGCCAGATGTAAAGTCCATGAACCAAGCTGCAAAATTACTTTTAGAATATACAGATTTTCAAACTTTTTCTAAAGTAAAGACAGATGTTTATACTTTTAATTGTAATGTTACAGAAGCCTTTTGGGTTTTAAACGGTAGCGAATTAACATTTCATATTTCAGCAAATAGATTTCTTCGAAATATGGTCAGAGCTATTGTGGGTACTTTAATTGATGTAGGCTTAGGTAAAATTTCTAAGGAGGATTTTAGAGGTATCATAGAAAGCAAAAATAGAGGTAATGCTGGATTGTCAGTTCCTGCAAAAGGCTTATTTTTAACAAAAATAAAATACTAAATTTTGGCAGAAAAATCAGGAAATGCTTTTGATATGCAAATTTTCTCAAGACTCATGTCTTTTGCAAAACGCTATCGTTTGTATTTTTTTATAGCCGCCTCTTCCACTATATTTTTAGCATTATTTTCTGTTTTATCTCCTTATATTTTAATAAACACAGTAGATGATTATATCTTATCTAAAGATAAAGTAGGCTTATTAAATTATACGCTACTAATGTTGGGTATTTTGTTAGTGGAAGTTCTACTTCAATTTACTTTCATCTACTTTGCAAATTGGGTAGGACAGCACATTATTCGAGATATTAGGTCAAAAATATTTAGACATATTTTGCAATTTAAAATGTCTTACTTTGATAATAATTCTGTAGGAAAACTAGTCACTAGAGTGGTTTCTGATATAGAGACAATTGCAGCTTTTTTTAGTAATGGAGTGTTTACAATTTTAAGTGACATTCTTAAAATGTTTGCCGTAACTGTTGTAATGCTTGTTTTAAATTGGGAGTTAGCTTTAATCACTTTATTTATTTTACCCATTTTAGTGTACGCAACAAAATTGTTTCAGGTAGCTATAAAAGCTACTTTTCAAGAAGTAAGAAATCAGGTAGCAAATTTAAATGGATTTGTGCAAGAAAGGGTTACAGGCATGAAAATAGTGCAGCTCTTTAATAGAGAAGATATCGAATATCAAAATTTTAAAGAAATAAATGAGAAGCACAAAAAAGCACATGTAAAAACAATTTGGTATTACTCTGTTTTTTTTCCTATTGCAGAAATTTTATCATCTATAGGTATTGGATTAATTGTTTGGTTTGGAGGTGGACAAGCCGTTCAAGATTCAGGAATTTCTGTTGGAGTAATCATGGGTTTTATACAATATGCACAAATGTTGTTTAGACCTTTGCGTCAAATTGCGGATAAATTTAATCAACTACAAATGGGAATTGTTGCTGGTGAACGTGTTTTTAAAGTAATAGATACACATAGCAGTATTGCCAAAAGTGGCACTTTAAAGGCGAATAATCTAAAAGGAAATATAAGTTTTAAAGATGTTCGATTTAGTTATGTTCAAGATGAAGAAGTTTTAAAAGGAATTTCTTTGGATGTTAAAAGAGGGCAAACTGTTGCTATCGTTGGAGCAACTGGTGCAGGGAAATCTACCATCATCAATTTAATAAATCGTTTCTATGAGATCAATAGCGGAACTATTTACGTTGATGGCATCTCTATTGACGAGTATACCCTAGAAAGTTTAAGAAGTCAAGTTGCAATAGTCTTGCAAGATGTGTTTTTATTTTCTGATTCTATCTTGAATAACATTACTTTAAAAAACGAGAAAATTACTCTAGATCAAGTGAAGAAGGCGGCTAAACAAATAGGAATTCACGATTTTATATTGACACTTCCTGGAGGTTACAATTATAATGTAAAAGAAAGAGGAGCAATGCTTTCTTCGGGTCAAAGACAATTAATTGCTTTTTTGCGCGCCTATGTAAGCAAACCTAGTATTTTAATTTTAGATGAAGCAACATCTTCTGTAGATTCGCATGCAGAGCAAATGATACAGTATGCTACAGAAACTATTACAAAAGATCGAACTTCTATTGTAATTGCACACAGATTAGCAACTATAAAACAGGCTGATAAAATTATTGTGATGGATAAAGGTTTGATTGTCGAAGAAGGGTCTCATCTAGAATTATTAGAAAAAGAAAATGGTTATTATAAAAATTTATATGATAAGCAATTTAGTTTGGACCAAGCTTCTTAATGTGTTTTTAGTAAATGAACTAAGATTATCCGTTTTTAGTTTAAATCTTTATTAAGCTTCTCGAGGAGTTCTTCACGGGTTGAATATAGTACAAACTCACCATCTTTTATGTAAGAAATTTCACCAGTTTCCTCAGAAACTAATAAACAAACTGCATCTGTTTTTTCGCTTACTCCGATAGCTGATCGGTGTCTCAAACCAAATCTAGTAGGTATTTTTGTACTATCAGAAATTGGTAAAACGACTCTCGTAGCAACAATATAATTATCTCTAATAATTGTTGCTCCATCGTGCAAAGGACTATTTTTAAAAAAAATGCTCTCTAAAATTACTTCGTTTACAAGCGCATTCATAGGATCTCCATTGTTTATTAAAAAATCTAAACTATTCGTTTTTTCAATAACGATTAAAGCTCCAGTTTTAGTTTTAGACATGTTGTAACATGCTTTTAAAATCTTATCTACTTCAATTTCTGAACTAATTTCTGATTGTAAAAACTTCAGCTGATTTAAAAAACTTTTCTTACTTGAAAAGTTAGTGGTACCAATCATTAGTAGAAATTTTCTAATTTCTTGCTGAAAGACAATAATTAGAGCAATAACTCCTCCAGAAAGTAAATAACCTAAAATTCCACTCAACATTTCCATGCTTAAAGCTTGCGTAATTTTCCAAATTAAGAATATAAAAGCAATTCCTATAAAAATATTTATGGCTACTGTACCTTTTAATAATTTATAGATATAGAAGAGTAATATTGCTACTAGCAAAATATCTAGCACATCTAAAATAGAAAAAGGGATAAAATCTAACATGAAGAGAATAGACTGTTTCAGGTAAAAGTACTAATAAATTTTGTGAGTACAATATCCCTTTTTTATTTCGATGTCGGAAATCAAAATAAGATCATTTTTTACAAATGAATATAATCTTTACTTCTTTCAATTCGTCTTTTTTTTTGATTTTTTAAAATCAATTAAAAATAGGACATCGTTTTAGTAAAAAAAACTTATCTGCAATTTATTACTTAGGATACTACCAATTAGTATTTAAGTCTTCTTGCAGAAGAATGTAGGTTTCTTAATTTGCAATACTGTTTAATTTTATACATTAAACAAAAATTATTACTTGCTACTTTTTGAGATTAAGGTTATAAAAACAGGTGTTTATGAAGAAAGTTGATGTACAATTTTAACGGCTTCCATTGCTTCTTTTACATCGTGAACTCGTAAGATATTTGCACCATTTAAAAGGGCAATAGTATTTGCAGAAGTAGTTGCGTTTAAAGCTTCTTTTGCAGAAATATTTAACGTTTTGTACAACATGGATTTACGCGAAATTCCTGCTAAAATAGGTGCGTTTAAACTTTTAAAAAGCGATAAGTTTTTTAAAATTTCATAATTATGACTGATAGTTTTTCCAAAACCAAAACCAACATCAATAATAATATCATTGATTTCTAATTGGTGTAACTTGAAGATTTGCTCTGCAAAAAAGGAAATAATTTCTTGAGTAACATCTTTATAAACAGGATTTAATTGCATGTTTTGGGGAGTACCTAACATATGCATTAAGATATATGGTACTCGCAAATTAGCAACAGTTTTAAACATGTTATCATCCATTTTTCCGCCAGAAATATCATTTATAATAGCTGCACCAGCATCAATGGTTTCTCTCGCAATTGCACTTCTAAAAGTATCTATAGAAATAATTATTTCAGGAAAATTTTTTATCAGTAATTCTATAACAGGAACAATTCTTTGCAGTTCTTGCTTTTCAGAAATATGCTTTGCCCCTGGTCTGGAAGAATATGCACCAACATCAATAAATGTAGCCCCTTCGAAAAGCATTTTTTCAACTTGTCCAAGAATTTCAGATTCATTTTTATATTTTCCTCCATCAAAAAAAGAATCAGGAGTAATATTTAAAATACCCATTACTTTTGGTGAGGACAGATCTACTAAAGTTCCCTTGCAATTTATAGTCATTTTAGCGTACCACTTTATTAATTATGTGCCCTATTTCTAATGCTTTGTAATTGTTTATTTTTTGCATTAACTCTTCTACAGAAGTTCCAATTAATAGCATGTCTCTATTCGTTTGTTTTAAATATCCTTCTTCTACCATTTTATCTAACTGCAATAGCACACCATCAAAGAAGCCGTTTATATTTAAAAGGCCAACAGGTTTTTGTTCAATATGTAATTGATTCAAAGTGAGTGCTTCAAAAAGCTCATCTAATGTTCCAAAACCCCCAGGAAGGGTTATATAACCGTTAATTAATTTACTCATAATTACTTTGCGCTCACTCATTTTTTTGCAAACTATCATTTCTTCTACCCCAGCATGAACAACTTCTTCTTTTTCTAACAACTTTGGAATGACCCCAATAACCTCACCATTATGATCTAAAATTGTGTCAGCCAGAATTCCCATCATTCCTATTTTTCCGCCACCATAAACCAAACCAATTTTGTTTTTAGCAAAATAATTTCCTAATTCTATAGCAGCTTCTTTGTAAACAGGATTAAAGCCTAAGCTCGAACCACAAAAAACAACAATTCTTTTCATTTTATAGTTGATAAATTCATGGTAAAAATAAATGAAATGCTTTTAAGATTTACTACATTTGGGAAAATACTTTTTTACAAAAATGCAAGATACCTCAAAACAATACGATGCCGTTATAGACCAATGTAGAAGTTTATTTATAAAAAAAATGTCTGATTATGGCTCTGCTTGGAGAGTTTTACGATTACCATCTTTAACAGATCAAATATTTATAAAGGCACAAAGAATTCGTCAGCTGCAAGAAAATGAGGTTAGAAAAGTGGATGAAGGTGAAAAATCTGAATTTATTGGAATCATTAATTATTCCATAATGGCACTAATTCAGTTGGAAAATGGTGTTGTTGAAACCCCTGATTTAAGCACGGAAGATGCTACTGTTTTGTATGATAAACATAGTGAAATTACCAAAAATTTAATGATGGATAAAAATCATGATTATGGTGAAGCTTGGAGAGATATGCGTGTTTCTAGTTTAACAGATTTGATATTACAGAAATTACTACGGGTAAAACAAATTGAGGATAATAAAGGTAAAACAATTGTTTCTGAAGGAATTGACGCAAATTATCAAGACATGATTAATTATGCTATTTTTGCAATGATTCATTTAGGATAATCAATAATGCATTAGTGGTATTATTTTTTTTAGTCATAATGTTTGAAGTTTATTTAATAGTTAGAGGAGATTATACTTTAGTAGTAAAAAACAGTAATGACGGTTATAGGAGTTCTTTTCCTAAACATTTTAATAATATTAATAAATAAAAATAGATGAAGTTTTTAGTTCAATTAGCAAGAATTATAGTCGGGGCCTTATTTATATTTTCAGGTTTTGTGAAGTTGGTAGATCCAATAGGTTCTAAATACAAGTTTCAAGAATATTTTTCTGAAGATGTTTTAAATTTAGAGTTTTTAATTCCGTATGCATTGCCATTTGCCATCATATTAATCGTTGCAGAAATATTGTTAGGAGTTATGATTTTAATTGGCTACAAGTCAAAACTAACCGTTTGGAGTTTATTTTTGTTAACACTTATTTTTCTATTTCTGACTTGGTATTCTGCCTACTACAATAAAGTAACAGATTGTGGTTGTTTTGGAGATGCTATAAAATTATCGACTTGGGAAACCTTCTATAAAAACATAATTTTAATTGGTTTAATTATTGTCTTATTGTTAAAAGTAGCATTTATTAAACCTATTTTTAAAGGAAAAACACCAATGATAATTACTTTTTTATCATTGGCATTATTTTTATTTACTGTAAAACATGTTTTAACTCATTTACCTTTAATAGATTTTAGAGCTTATGCTATCGGTAAGAATATTCCTGAAGGAATGGTTTTTCCAGCAGACGGTAGTATTGCTCCTGTTCACGATTTTATGTTAGAAGATGCACAAGCAGATTTGGCGCCAGAATTATTGAGACAAGAAAAAGTAATGTTAGTGATTGTTTATAATTTAGATAAGGCAGACGTAAATGGGTTTCGTGCAATTAAAGAAATTGGCATAAAAGCAAAGAAAAAAGGATATACAGTTTACGGAGTTTCTGCTTCATTTTCTGATGATTTAGTTCTCGCTAAAGAAAAATATAATTTACCTTTTGATTTTTTATTCTGCGATGAAACTACTTTAAAAACAATGATCAGAGCAAATCCTGGAGTTATTATTTTAAATAAAGGAACGGTAGTGGAAAAAAAGAATTGGGTAGATGTTGAAGAGATAGAGTTATAAATTATTTAGACTCTTAGAAGCTACTTTTTATTTCTTTTATTTTCCACTTCAGTAAGAGGTATCCCTTTTTCATTATTAAAAAACACATGTTTTGGGCTTCCAATAATTTGAGAAGAATAAATGCCAGAGTGACCAGAAAATAAATAAGAAGTGGTGCAAGCTAAGGCTATAAAAACTCCAGATTCTATTCCAAATAACTCAACTCCCATTATCGTGCAAGCAATTGGAGTATTTGTTGCTCCTGCAAAAACAGCCACAAATCCCATTCCTGCTAATAATCCCATTGGTAAAGGAATAAACCAAATTAATACGTTTCCTAAAGTAGCACCTATAAAAAATAAAGGAGTCACTTCTCCTCCTTTAAACCCAGCGCCCAGTGTGAAAGAAGTAAACAATAATTTTAGGAAAAAATCATAAGAATTTAAATCAATATTAAAAGCTTCAACAATGGTGGGTATCCCTAGTCCTATATATTTTGTTGTTCCTATGAGGTACACCGTAATTGCTAAAATAGTACCACCAATTAATGGGCGTAATGGTGGATAGTGAATGTGTTTTTTAAATAAATTTCCCCAAAAGTGCGTAGATTTTGAAAACAACATACTTGCGAGTCCGAAAATAATACCGGCTAATAAAGACCACAAAATTGTAGAGGGCGATATTGCGACAATCTCAGTAATGTTATAATGTGTATGATGAGAGATTTGCCAAATATTGCAAAAATAATTCGCAAAAATAGCGGATAAAAAACTAGGTATGATAGCATCAAACTTTATTCTGCCTATTACCATTACTTCAAGTGCAAAAATAGCACCTGCTAAAGGCGTACCAAAAACAGATGAGAAACCTGCGCTGATACCTGCAATTAATATAATTTTTCTATCTAAATTAGAAAGTTTAAAAATTTTAGTAAACTGATCTGCAATTGCACCTCCTATTTGTAAAGCAGTTCCTTCTCGGCCAGCAGAACCTCCAAATAAATGTGTAAGTATGGTTCCTAAAAATACTAAAGGAGCCATTTTAAAGGGAATTATTTTTTTAGGAGAATGATATTCATCGATCAATAAATTGTTTCCTTTTACGACACTCTCTCCATATAAATGATACGATAAACCAATGATAAAACCAGCAATAGGTAATAACCAAATAATCCACACATTAGCTTCTCTATAGTCTGTTGCCCATTCTAAAGCCCATAAAAAAACAGCAGATGCACTTCCTGTAAATACTCCTATGAGCAAACAGATACACACCCATTTTAGAAGAAAAAGCAAAGAAAAACTTTGCTCAAACGAAAGAAAAAATCTTTTAACTTTATTCATATATTTTTATATCTTCTTAAATAAAATAGGTTGTGATGTCGTAGACTATCAAAATGAGTAATTAAGTCTTTAATTTATTTTTGTGAACAAATTTAAACAAATAAAAACAAAGAGATTATGTAAATGTATGGATCAATTATTTATCAATTATTCTTCATTTTAAAATTTTATTGTAACTTGTTTTAAAGTTAAAAAATTAAAGGAATGGAACCATTAGTAAGTTATCAATCAGAAGAGAGTTACGCAATTATTGCCATAAAAAACGGAAAAGCCAATGCTATTTCCCATCAAGTAATTGAAGGATTAAATGCAAGTTTAGACAAAGCTGAGCAGGAGAATAAGGTTGTAATCCTGACAGGGCAAAATGGAATTTTTTCAGCTGGTTTTGACTTAAAAGTGATGAAGAAATCCCCTGAATCGGCGAAGGAATTGGTTACTAAAGGATCTCAATTATCTTTGAGAATGCTGTCTTTCCCAAAACCAATTATTATTGCCTGTAATGGCCATGCAATTGCAAAAGGCGCATTTTTATTATTGTCTGTAGATTATAGAATAGGGGTGGAAGGAGATTTTAAAATTGGTTTAAATGAAGTAATGATTGGTATGACGATGCACAATGCAGGAATTGCAATTGCAAAATCGCGTTTGTCTGAAGTTTACCTAAATAGAAGTGTAAACAATGCAGAAATATTCAACCCTATAGATGCCGTAAAGGCTGGTTTTTTAGATTTGAATGTTCCGGAAACACATTTGTTGCCAACGGCGATTAAAGTAGCAATGATGTTTTCTAAACTAAATGAAAAAGCACATGTTGAAACGAAGTTAAAAGTTAGAAAACTGCATTTAGAGGTATTAGCGAATGCTATCGAATTAGATTTAGCTGGAGAAATTTCCTTGAATGATTAACTTTCTCAGAAACTATTTTCCTATTTCCTAAAATATTTCTTTAATATTATTCTTAAAACAAATTTATCGATTGATAGACTAAAACAATATTGATCTTAATATTTTATTTATAGACGGGAATTTCTAACTCCTTTAAAGAAGCATTAAAATTGAGTTGCTTGAAGTTTTTTCCTGATGAAAATGTAGAAAAATATGCTGAGAAATTTTTAATACGAATCTTTTTCAAAAACTTTAATTCCAGCTTTTACTTCAACATCTAAATGATTTTTTCTTGGTGTTAAAGGACAAGAATATTTATCATTATATGCACAATAAGGATTATATGTATTGTTGAAATTCAGCTCAATTGTGCCATCAGCTTTTTCATCTGTAGTCATCACATCCATGTAACGGCCACCGCCATAAGATTCTTCTCCAGAAGTATCGTCTGTAAAGGGTAAAAATAGATGATTTTTATATTTTTTGTCACGCAAATCATCTTGACTTTGGTAGATTTTTAGCACACATTTTTTTCCTTTTAAATTGAACTTTAAAATACCATATTCTTTATACAAAGGTTTTCTATCTGTGGTAGTAGCCATTTCAAAAGTAGGAGCATTTATTGTTTTTGTCAAGTTTGCAATGACGATAAAAGCAGAATCAACAGGGAAAAAATCTAATCCTTTAAATTTTTTTAAATCTCTCTTTTTTAAGGGTGATTTTGATGCGTCTTTATAGCTTGCATTTAATTCTTGTTGATAAACCGTTTTGCCCATTAAAGGACGTTTGTCTTTTGAATTACAGGCTAGTATTAAAAAAAAAGTAAAGGCAATAGTCATTTTTTTCATATTCGCTAAAGTATAAAATTACTTGGGATTTCTTTTTAAAATCAGAAAAAGGTTATCCAGAACACTTCCTGTTATAATTAAATTATTAAAAGGAGCAGCAACTGTGGAAGCAGACATATTAGTACCGTCTTCCATATAAACTTGTTCTATACCATACTCTCCTTTTTTAACGTATTTTATTTTAATAATTTCTGATGGAGAAGTTTCTTTATTTCCTTTTGCGTAGGCATTAAAATGTAATAAATTAGGATGTGCTCCAATCCATAAATTATTTTCAAAATCAAATTCAATATTATCTACCCCAGTTTTACAATTAATATCTTCTATATAAGTCAGATTTCCATCTTTATTTTTTTGATACACTTTTACTAAAAACTTTCTTGGTGAAGCAACAAAAATAAGATTACGTTTTGTGTCGAAATTAATGCCATTTGCATAAGCAATTCTATCAGCAACTTGTCTGTAATTTTTGCCATCAAAATACATGACATTAGAAATTGAAAGGCCTAAATAATCCTCTAATAAGCGCATAATTCCATCTTTGTATTTATGGTCGTTTGTGAAATAAAATTTATGGTCATCTAACAAAACAATATCATTTGGACTGTATATTTTTTCGTGTTTCAATGTTTTTATATGTGTTAATTGTTCATTAACCAAGGTGAAAATTTCAATAAATTCGCCATCGATGGTATGATTGATAGCAGCAATTGTAGTCCTACCTTTTTTTTGAAACATTGAAATTCCGTGAGGAGCAAAAGGTTTTTTAAAATCTTCAGTTAAATGGATAGGTTTAAAATTGTCCGTTTTTAAATCGATATAATACAAGCCGCCAAACTCTTGTGCCGTATTAGGTATTTTATCTCTTGCGGTTGATGAAATAATAGCAAAACTATCTTTTTGACTAATAGTAATATCTTCTGGTCCAGCAATCTTTATTTTTCGAAGAATCTTTCCATCAAAATTATTTTCTATAGGCCTAAAATATCCTGTAGATATAAAAATATTAGCTAAAAAAAGAAGTGCTAGAATAAGAGTTGCAGATAAAATTCTTTTTTTGAAATTCATTTTAAAAATCTTTTCATAAAAATACAACATTCAAATATTTTATGTAGATTTATAGATGTTTTAAGAAAAATTAAAATGAGAATCTTTATGACATATGTAGCTCAATTAAGGTGTGAAAAGTACAAAAATCGTTCTATTTGTATGTTTTGATGTTAACAATATAAAATTAAACATTTAGAAAAGGTCCGACTTCGTAGTCGGATTTTTTATTTAAAACTAATTATAATTCAGTTTGTAATAAACATTGATCAATTAAAAATGAGAAAATTGTACAACAATTACATTAGCACCTTTAGAGGGCTTTCAGTGGAAGTTTGGTGGTTGTCATTGATAACTTTTATCAATAGATCTGGAACAATGGTAATTCCTTTTTTATCATTATATCTAAATAAAAGTCTAAATATTTCTTTACCAGACATCGGTTGGATTATGTCTTTTTTTGGCTTGGGTTCCGTTATCGGTACTTGGCTAGGCGGTAAGTTAACAGATAAGATAGGGTATTATAAAGTAATGTTAGGTAGTTTATTTTTAACAGGAATTTTATTTATTTTATTGCAATTTATTACCACTTTTGAGGGATTTTGTGCAGGGATATTTATAGTGATGTTGGTTGCAGATGCTTTTAGACCTGCAATGTTTGTGGCTTTAAGTGCATATAGTAAACCAGAGAATAAAACACGTTCAGTTACATTAATTCGGTTGGCAATTAATTTAGGTTTTTCTGCGGGTCCCGCAATTGGTGGTTTAATTATTACGGGGCTTGGATATCAAGGTTTATTTTGGGTGGATGGTGTTACTTGTTCCTTAGCGGCTATTTTATTATTACAAGTATTGCACCCGAAAAAATCAAAAATACAAGATGAAGTAAAAGTAGATAACCCAGTTTCTGCTTATTCAGATAAAGCTTTTTGGGTGTTTTTTATAGCAATGTTTATTTTCGGTTTTGTTTTTTTACAGTACTTCTCTACCATGCCTTTATATTATAAAGATGTTCATTTTTTATCAGAATTAGAAATTGGTTTGTTGATGGGCTTTAACGGTTTTTTTATCTTCCTGTTTGAAATGCCACTGATAAAGTGGTTGGAAGATTCAAAGTATTCTAAAGTTAAATTGATTGCCATTGGGTTGTTTTTAGTAGCGCTGAGTTTTGTTGTGGTAACTCTAACTTCTTGGCTTGGTATTTTAATTGTTGGAATGTTTTTGATGACAGTTGGCGAAATGATTGCATTTCCGTTTTCAAATGCCTTTGCTGTAGAGAGGGCTAAAAAAGGAAATCAGGGAGAATATATGGCTTTGTATGCTATCGCTTTTTCAATAGCTCACATTTTTAGTCATAATACAGGAATGCAAATGATAAGTAAATTCGGTTATAAATTTACTTGGAATGTTATGACAATTCTTGCAATGGTAGGTGTTCTTATTTTATTTTTATTGATGACATTCCTCAAAAAGGAAAAAGACTTAAAAGGTAAAATCGATTAAATTTGATAGTTTGTATTTATAAAGTATTGTAAATAAAAACGAAATATGCCATTAATAAAAGACAACCATCTTTCCAGTTTAAGCGATAACCTTTTGGTATAAAAACTAAAGGTAAAATAATAAACGAAATTCCTAACATCCAAAATAGATCACCAGTTAGCAATCTTTCATCCACCACAGGAATAGGCGTTATCATGGAGGTAATTCCTAAAACTGCTAAAATATTAAAGATATTAGAGCCTATTAGATTTCCTAGTGAAATGGCCTTTTCCTTCTTAACTATTGCAATAATAGATGCTGCTAATTCTGGTACACTTGTACCTATAGAAACCACAGTAACCGCAATTACACGATCTGTAACTCCAAAATCTTTAGCTAAAGTTGTTGCACCTTTTATTAATAATTCTGAACCTCCCCAAAGTCCTAATGCCCCGATAACAAGAAATAAAACTATTTTGTAAAGTGGTAAAGGTTCATCGTCTTCGGTAAATTCATCCACAACTGCTGTTTTTTGAAAACGTAAAAGAAATATTAAAAAGATGATTAAAAAAGAAAACAAAATGATACCCTCATTTTGTGTAATAACTTTATCACCAACTAAAGAGAAGTAGAGCAGTACAGATGCAATCATCATTATTGGCCAATCTGTTGTATAAAAACTTTTTTGAACTTCCATTCCACCTAGCAAAAGAGTAATCCCTAAAACTAGTCCTAAGTTAGTAATGTTAGAGCCGATAACGTTCCCTAATGCTAAATCTGATGCACCATTTAACGCTGCGTTTATGCTAACTATAAGTTCTGGCGCTGAAGTTGCAAAAGAAACCACGGTCATTCCAATAATTATTTTTGGAATATCTAATTTTAAGGATAATGCTACAGCTGATTTTAGTAGCCAGTTTCCGCCCAAAATCAATAAAATTAAGCCACTTATGATTAGTAAAAAATTCATTATTTTAATTTAGGACGAAGATACATTTTATCAGTTTATGAAAAAACTAAAAAATGATAAGCCTCTTTTTGAGGTTTTAGAAGATGATTTTTTCTTTACTTTAGGAATACTGATATAAATCATCCTTTATTTACTTACAGTTAAGTATTTTTATAAAACATTAGGATTAATTATTATAACATTTACTTAGTATTGTTGTTTTTAATTAAAACAGTTATTATCTTTTTTGTTATATATATAAAATCAAATTAAATAATATTTCTATAAATTTTGGTTGATAGCGGTCAATCATTCTATATTGAAAAAACAATTGCGCAATTGACTTTATTTACTAACTTTTTAAAACTATTAAAATGATTATTATTGCTCTAAAACTTATTAAAACTATTTTTGAAACCATAACGACTTTTTTTTTCTAAGCAAGCGTAAAGACGACTATTTCTAAAAACGAGTTAGTTGTTTATTTTTATTAAATTTGACACATAATTAAATCATAATGGAGACACAATTTTTTAAAGCCTTAGCAAAAATGAATAAAGCTATTTTACCTTCTTTTACAAAAAAGCAGTTAGATATCTCTAAAGCATCCAAATTTCAATTGGCAATTATTGGATGGAGAGCTTTTGTAACTATGAAATCACTTCACTAAAATATAAAATTATGACTACTAAGCATACAAAATTATTTACTGGATCTAACATTATTGTTAATGGTTTAAAAAACTTATTAGATGTAGCACAAATAAGTTATATTATTAAAGATCGCTTCGAATCGGCCAGATTAGGTGGTTTTGGAGAAAATATGGATTCTGTGGAAGTTCATGTGTTAGATGCCGATGTTGATAAAGCTAAAAATATAGTTGAGGCTTATAAAGGAAAAATAAACACATAAAAAACGAGAATAGGCTTTCTAATTTAAAAAAATGCATTTATATTTGCACCCGCTTATTGGCCATGTGGCGCAACTGAATAGCGCACTTGATTACGGCTCAAGAGGTTGCAGGTTTGAATCCTGCCATGGTCACGAATAAAACCAGCACTTTACAACATTTTTTGTAAATGCTGGTTTTTTATTTGCCTACTTTTTGCCTACCTAGTTAGAATTAAAGGATCAATACAAGAACTATAGAATTTTAGAATTATGAGAAAACGAAGTAACAAGGAATTAAAAAAGGCCTTGAATATTTTCAAAGCCTTTTTGTCTAACCAAAATTAGTATAAAAACTCACTACTTCTATTTTTCTTTTTCAATTATTTCAGTTTATTTTTTGTTGATTTCTATTAGTATGACACAATAAAATTTAATATGTCACAATTACTCTTTAAAATAAAAACTCGAGAAATTTCTCGAGTTTTTATTTTAAATATTGTTTAATTGCTATTCTGTGTTCAGGAATACTTTTGTCATAGTTTTCTACCAATAACTCTAGTATTTTCGGTGGTTTTACCCCAATTTCATTTTTATGAGAATATCTTGACACATAGAGATTATAGGCATCCTCTTTTTTTTCAAAAATTAAAAAGTGTGTAGCATTTAATTCAGTAAACGCAATTTGATTTCCATGAAATGCAGTAGATTCGTCTTTTATAAAAAGAGAAAATTCGTAATATTTTAAAACATTTTCCATAAATTATACGAGTTCTGCAGATAAGCCTAAATGTAATAATTTAGAACATCGAGGCTCTAAATCTTTATAGGTTCCAGATTTAACTGTGCACTTTCCTTTATAGTGGACTAACATAGTGCATTGTTCAGCTTGCTCTAAAGTATGTTCACAAACGCTAATTAAAGCCTCTATCACAAAATCAAAAGTATTTACTTCGTCATTATGAAGTACTATTTCATGTTGATGTGCTTTTTGCTCTAATACGTCAACTTCTTCTTTAATTTTCTCTTTAGTACTCATTTTACAAAATTACAATTTATTGTATTTTAATGCAACCCAATTATTTCGTTGTATAAAATTTTCTAATTTTAAATTATATTTAGAAACCTCAGCATCAATAATCGGAATATCTTCTTCATAAAATCCACTTAATAAAAGTATACCTTTTTCCTTTAAACAGTTTGCGTACACTTTCATATCCATCAATAAAATATTTCTATTGATATTAGCAATAATAAGATCGTACTTTTTATTGATTAAAAGGGATGAATCTCCTTCAAAAACGGAAATATGATGACAATTATTTCGGGTAACATTTTCTATAGAATTTTCATAACACCAATTATCAATATCAATAGCATCAATTGGTTTCGCACCTTTCATTTCAGCAAAAATGGCTAATATTCCAGTTCCACATCCCATGTCTAAAGTTTGCTTATTGTTTAAATCTAATTGTAATAGATGTTGAACCATCATGTGCGTAGTTTCATGATGTCCCGTACCAAAACTCATTTTTGGTTCAATAACAATATCGTACTTTAAATTAGAATTTTCATGAAAAGGAGCTCTTATACTCACTATTTCATCCACTTCAATAGGTGTAAAATTCTTTTCCCATTCTGCATTCCAATTTGTTTGTTCAACTTCGTTCTGATTATATTCAATTGAAAATTCATCAGAGTTTAAAACAAAAATAGTATCCAGAATATTTGAATTCCATTCTTCTTTTTGGATATACGCGGTTACTCCGTCTTCATTTTCAACAAAACTCTCAAAACCAACAGCACCTAATTCTGCAATTAAAATTTCTGCTGCGGGCTCTTTTGGAATTACCTTAAAATTATATTCTATATAAATATTGTCCATAAATGTATCGTAAAAAAAATGCACCAAGATTTAAATCCTGATGCAAATTTATTGTAAATATCTTTAAATACGAGATTTAAATAGCTTTAATAATTCCGGTAAAATCATCTACATTTAAAGCGGCTCCTCCAATTAAACCACCATCTACATCTGGCTTAGAGAATATTTCTTCTGCATTGGCAGGTTTTACACTTCCTCCATATAAAATAGAAACTTCATCAGCCACTTCTTTATTGTATTTTTTTTCTATAATGCTTCTAATAAATGCATGCATTTCTTGCGCTTGTTCTGCACTTGCCGTTTCTCCGGTTCCAATTGCCCAAACAGGTTCGTAAGCTAAAATAATACTTTTCCAAGCACCCGCTTCTAAATGAAATAGTGCATTTTTTAATTGACTTTCTACAACTGCAAAATGATTTTCAGATTTTCTATCTTCTAATAATTCTCCAAAACAAAAAATAGTTTCTAATTCATTTTCTATAATAGCATCTACTTTTTTAGCTAAACTTTCATCCGTTTCATTAAAATAGGTTCTTCTTTCTGAGTGACCTAAAATAACCGTTTTAATTCCGATTGCTTTTAACATGTCCGCAGAAATTTCGCCAGTATAAGCTCCATTTTTAGCCTGATGCATATTTTGGGCAACTACTTCAATTTTAGAATATTTTGCTGCTTTTAAAGATGAAGATAAATTCACAAAAGTAGGAGCAACAATTACACGAGTATTTTCTAACTTCTCTTTTTTGATAGATTTTTTCAAATCTTTGATTAGTTGTTTACTCTCCTTTTTATTATTGTTCATTTTCCAGTTTCCTGCTACTATTTTTGTTCTCATAATTCTAATTTTAGTACTTAAAATATTGGTGTTATTTTAGCTTTAATTTTGATGTAAATTTAAGAAATGGAAAGGCAAAAATCATGCAGAAAAAGAAATAGTTACTAAAACGATTTATTTGATTTTTTTTAACGCTTCTTTTATCTCTTTGTCTGCTGCATTTGTAGCTTTAAATAAAGTTATTTCTCCAGATTCATTGATAACCATATATCTTGGAATCCAATTTAAATTGATGAAATCTACGAATTCACCATCTTTCATTCCTTCTGGTAAATTATAGTGTTCTCCTTTTAAATTGTATCTATTAATGGCTCTTTTCCAAGAAGGATTGCTTCTATCAACAGATAAAAACAAAAAAACTACATCAGGAAATTCCTTTTGTAATTTTTTTATTTTTGGCACGCCCACAATGCAATCTTTGCACCAAGAGGCCCAAACATCTATCAAGATTTTTTTTCCTTTATGATTATATAAAACTTCTCTTAACGTTATTTTAGAATCGTCTAGACCAATCAACATTTCCTTATAGGCTTCAGTAGAAAACTGTGTAGGCTTTTCTGAATTACAACTAATAAAAATGACAATCAATAAAAGAAATAATTTTTTCATAGAAAAAGGTTAATTAAAAAGGAAATAACTTACAAATGTTAAAAGTTAAAAATAGTACTTTTGTTTAACTTTAAGCAAAAGTAATGACAACGCAACAACTTGTATCACAAATAAAACAAAAAAAATCTTTTTTATGTATAGGTTTAGATGTAGATCTTGATAAAATTCCCAGGCATTTATTAAAATTAGAAGATCCAATTTTTGAATTTAACAAAGCCATTATTGATGCAACGCACCATTTGTGTGTTGCCTACAAACCAAATACTGCTTTTTATGAGGCCTATGGCATTAAAGGTTGGCAAGCGCTAGAAAAAACAATTTCTTACATCAATAACAAATATCCAGAAATTTTTACAATTGCAGATGCAAAAAGAGGAGATATTGGCAATACATCAACAATGTATGCGAAGGCTTTTTTGCACGATTTGGCTTTTGATTCGGTTACCGTAGCGCCTTATATGGGTAAAGATTCTGTTGAACCCTTTTTGGCTTTTAAAGATAAGCACACTATTATGTTGGCATTAACTTCTAACGAAGGTGCTTTTGATTTTCAGACCTTGAGCGTCAACAACCAGGAATTGTATAAAAAAGTTTTACAAGTGTCAAAGTCTTGGAAAAATTCAGAAAACTTAATGTATGTTGTTGGGGCTACAAAAGCTGAATATTTTAAAGAAATTAGAAAAATAGTTCCGGATTCTTTTTTGTTAGTTCCTGGAGTGGGAGCACAAGGAGGAAACTTGCAGGATGTTTGTAAATATGGATTATCAGAAAATATTGGTTTGTTAATCAATTCGTCAAGAGGAATAATTTATGCTTCAAATTCTACAGATTTTGCTCAAGTGGCTGCTCTAAAAGCGAGAGAGCTACAAACAGAAATGAGCGTTATCCTAGAAAATAGATTCTAAATATCTTTTTTTGAAAAAGGATATTTAGAACCAAATGAAAGAAATTTGGTATACACAATTGTTGCTTTCTGTTTTAGGATTTAAATATTTTAAAAGGGATGTGAATGCTGTCAAAACAAATAATGATTAAGGATTCTTCCGAATGCTTTATATTCTAAGCTCTCTTTGGAAATGCCGAATTTGATTAATTTTTTCGAGTGACTTCATGACTTTAAAAGCAGCTATATCACTCATTAATTCATCTACAAATCTTTAGATAACTATTAGATTTTTCAATGAACGATATACCTTCTCTTTAGATGTTACTTGCAATTATTCAACTGTTTTAAGCGGTACATAAATTTTTGATGAATACTTAAACGTATAAAAAAATTATTTTAAACATTCTGACTTACAATATTGTTGAAATTATTTTTTAACAATCTTATGAGTTGATGTTCCTTTTGTAGATTCTAGTTTTAAGAAATAAATACCTTTTGATAAATCAGCGGTTTCTATCGTTTTCTTTGAACTATTTTGAACAAATGTTTGAATTTTTTGACCTGTTAAAGAATAAATAGTTCCTTTAATTTTACCAAGATCTGAAGAAAATTGAATGTTTAATTTATCATTTACAGGATTAGGGAAAAGTTTTATGTCTAACAAGTTATTAATTTCAGAGACAGATGCTACAGATTCTTGATATACTCTAACATAGTCAATTTCCATTGCGCTTTCTGTAAAATTTGATGCTATGTTTGGTAAAATAGCAACATTAAATAATAAATATTGAGGCGCATTATAAGGCCAGTTTTGAATGTTTTTATCTTCTGGATTATATACATAATGAACGATGCCATCTACACTAAAAGTCATTTTATTAGAATTCCAATCTAGAGTATAAATATGAAATTCTGTGGATGCATTATTAATTTTTCTTCCTCCTTTATTCACAGTGCCTCCAAAGCTAGATCTATTATGCATAGCACTTTGTACAAAGTCTTGATTGTTACCCCAATGCTCAATAATATCTATTTCTCCACAATCTGGCCAACCGGTTGATCCATGAGTAGCCGCCCAATAACCTCCAGTTTCTGTAATGTTTTGACCTAACATCCAAAGAGCAGGGAAAGTACCAACTCCAAAAGGCATTTTTGCTCTAATTTCAATTTTACCATAGGTAAAAGCAAATTTAGAATTCAATCTTGCAGATGTATATTGTTTGGTAACTCCGTAACTATTGAATGCCTCTTTTTTAGCTACAATTTTTAAAGCTCCATTGACCATAAAAGAATTCTCATTTCTATCCGTGTAATGCTGAATTTCGCCATTCGCCCAATCTTGACCATTTATAATGGGTCTTGTTTGTTTAAACCATTTACCAGCATCAATAGGACCTGTACCATTAAATTCATCAGACCAAACTAAATTGTCAAAAACGGGGTCTTCACCGCTGTTATTATTACTGTCAGTGATGGTACCGTCATATAAAAAATCATCAATGTATGCTGTTACTTTAGCATTATTGTCTTCACCGTTAATTTGTATTAAAACTCTATTAAAGTCTTTTCTATTTATAGGGTCAGCCGAGTTCTCATTGTATTTTAAAAAAGTATCATTTTTAAAATCGAATGCAATCGTTTGCCATTGATCTAAAATAATCGGCTTTATAATTTCCGTTTGAGTAGTCCATTTTTCACCTAAAGTATTGTCTTGTAACTTTAAAGATATTTGGTTGTTTTCATTTTGGGTGAGACTAGCTGACGGAACATATATTTTTAGAGTAAAAGTTTGATATGCAGATAAGTCAAATGTATTGGAAGTGTCAAAAAATATATTTGCATATTGGCCTCCATCATCTTTATATTCTAGAACCGTATTAGAAGTATTTATACTTTCTTTATAAGGATTTGCAAAGGATGTATTCATTACTGATTCATCGGTAGCCCAAGTAGAAATTGTTCCATTCCCTTCAAAATCATCTTCTACAGTTTGTCCATTAGAAAATAAGGTAATTGATAAAAATAATATGGTAAATAAGTACTTCATAAATTAATTTTTTTCAAAACTAATTTATTTCCTAGTACTTAACAAACTAAATGACCATACAAAAGCCATACATGCTAAATAAGAAAACCTCTGTTGTTTAAATGCACAGAGGTTTTATAACTATTTTTTTTTTTTACAATTTATATTTTATCTTGTAATGCAAAAACTTGCTTTAGCAAAGCTGTGTTGCGTAATCCCGCTTTTTCACGAATTCCTTTTTCCTCAACTTCAATCATTGTGTATACACCTTGCAATGCTTGTTTTGTTACATACCCTGTTAAATCTGGGTTTACTTTGTTTACAAAAGGAATTGAGTTGTATTTGTTAATTAAGTTTGCCCAAACTTTATCTGCCCCTACCTTACCAAATGAGTTTTTAATTACTGGTGTAAATTCGCTATACAAAGCAGTTGATGTTTCATTTTTTAAATAGGATGTTGCTGCATTTTGTTCTCCTAAAAGTATATTTTTAGCATCCTTAAAAGACATGTTTTTTATTGCATTTACAAAGATTGGAGTCGCGGTTTTAACAGCATCTTCTGCAGCTCTATTTAATACTTTTATACCTTCATCTGCTAAATTGCTAAGACCTATTTTACGCAAACCTTTATCTACAGCTTTCAATTCTTCTGGCAATAAAATTTTAACTAAATCGTTTCTGTAAAAACCGTCTTTTGAGGTTAATTTGGTAACCTGATTTTTAATTCCATTATCCAAAGCTTGTTTTAAACCATTTCCTATTTGCTCTTGAGATATTCCTCCACCACTATTAGGCAACTGACTTACTACTTTTTGCAATTCTGCGCAACTTGTAAATTGCATTGCAATTACTAACACTAAAATTTTTTTTATCATTTTATTTAATTTTATATTCTTTTACTATGAACCTTTTTAGATAAAAAAGTCACTTAATTATTTAAAAGTATCTGTTTTTTTATCATATCCAAAGGGGCAATGTTTACAACCACTTTTACAGCAATAGCCTCTTTTTAAATGATACTTTTCTGTAAAGACCTTGTAACCTTGTTCATTCAAGTAATAATCGTCTTTTTCTAATTCTATTCTTGGTTTAAACATACTGCAAAAATAAACGATTTAATAAGGATTATCTAAATTGTAATCTTTTATCTTTAACGGAGTCTATTCTTAAAGCTTTAAAGTCTAAAATATAGTTTTGATATAATCTCCAAGGAAATTGATCTCCTTGTTTTGGTAAAATATCTTTCGCTCTATGAATATAACCAGAATCTAAATCGATTAAAGGTAATTCTCCTAGGTTTTCTTCTATAACTTTTGCGTACACCGCGTTATAATTATTTTTATCCAAATACTTTAAAAGTCTTGAAATATATTCACTTGTCAAATCACTTTTTAAAGTCCAAGAGGCGTTTGTATAACCAGCAAAAACCAAAAAATTAGGGAGTTCACTTAACATTAGTCCTTTATAAATAAACTGTTTTGTAATATCGAAAGGGGTATTGTTGAGCGATATTTTAGCTCCACCAAACGGTAGTAGTTTTAAACCAGTTGCACTAATAATAATATCAGCTTCTATAATTTTTCCTGATTTTAAAAGAATTCCATTTTCTATAAAAACATCAATAGAGTCCGTTATTACATCAGCTTTTCCTTTTTTAATAGCTTTAAAAAAATCGCCATCTGGCACTAAGCAAAAACGTTGATCCCAAGGCCTATAATTTGGTGAAAAATGAGGTTCTAATGGGAACTCATTACCTAACTCTTTTTTAATTCCTTTTAAAATGAATTTTTTCATTGTTTTTGGAAACTTTCTGCACAAATTATAGAATAACATATCTGCCAAAATATTTTTTACCCGTACTAAAGTATGTGCAATTTTACTTGGTAATATAAATTTTAGAAACTTTGCAATTTTATCCTTATTTGGTAAAGCAGCAATATACGTTGGTGTTCTTTGCAACATGGTTACTTTAGATACGTCTTCTGCAATCTTTGGAACTATGGTTACAGCGGTTGCTCCACTACCTATCACTACTACTTTTTTATCTTTATAATTTAAATTTGTATTCCATTTTTGAGGATGAATAAATGTTCCTTTAAAATTTTCTAGGCCTTTAAATTCCGGAGTATAACCATGATCATAATTGTAATATCCACTTGCATTAAAAATAAATTGCGAAGAATAATAAGATTCTTCTTGAGTAGTAGGATTTATTACTTTTAGTGTCCATAAATTATCTTTGGTATCAAAATTATAGGAGATTACTTTTTGATGATATACAATTTTATCTTTTACATTAAATTCTTCTGAAGCTTGATTTAAATATCTTAAGATTGAAGGAGCGTCTGCAAAAGATTTATCATCATCCCAAGTTTTAAAAGAATAACCAAAAGTATACATATCTGAATCAGAGCGAATTCCTGGGTATTTAAATAAACTCCAAGTTCCACCTAGTTCTTCTCTAGCTTCTAAAATTAAATATTTTTTATTTTTATTTTTTCTTTCTAAATGACAAGCTGCTCCAATTCCTGATAAACCTGCTCCAATAATTATAATATCTTGCTTCATCAATTTATAATATTTCTCAATTAGTTCTTATTTGCATTCTATTAAAAAAGGAAAATAGTTTTCTCTTGAAAAAATAGACCGATGCTTTTGAAGCTGATCTTTATTTTTACCATCAAAAAAGATGAGTGAAATTCAATTTTCCAATTTATACTCTCTTAAATTCTAAATTTAAGACCATAAAAAAATCTAGAAAATACAGATTAAAATTAAATTTATTTTTAGTCAATTGCTTTTTTAAAGGCATCTTTACCTCCCACAATTGGAATTGTAATTGTAGTTCCTTTTAAATCAACTGTTAATTCAGTTCCTGGCTCTGGCAACAAGGTGTAATTATTATCACTAGAAAAAATCATTAAACCAATTTGTTGTCCTTTTTTTATAATTTGATCATCAGGTTGAAAATCGAAAGTCATTTTATAAAACTTACCAGGTTTCAATGGTTTGCTTTCTGTTAGCGATTTGTGATTTTGTAAATCTGCCCAACCCCGGGTAATAATATTATCGGTTATTTTTACTATTCTATCCTTATTCCATGGCAAAGAAACTAAATAAACAGATAAATTTACAGCAGCTTTAGAACTTGCTGCTTTAATTGTTATTGATGATAAACCAGAGATATGAATATTTTCTTTTAAAATTGGGGTAACATATAACAAACGATGATTTGTGTAACCTGCTTGTGCCAAAGTTTCTGCGGAAAAAGAATAATTATCTACCAAAGTTTCTTTGGCTTTCGATGATGATTTATTTAGGGATAAACCTCCAACTTTAGGAGCTCCGCCATTTAAATAAAAAGTAACAGCTTCTGCTTCTGGGTTTGGATAATTTTTATAAGAAGTTGGCTCATTTTTTTTATCATTTTCTCTTACAATCCAAGCTTTTGCATCATTCTCAACGTTGTTTTCAACTCCATGTAAATAACGAGTAAACCAACGATTCATCATTTTCATCGGTGGTGGACCTCCATGACCATTTTGATGGTAAAAAATTTGAGTTTGTAAGCCCATTTCCGAAGCTTTTTTATATATTCTATAACTATGCTCAGGCATTACATTCCAATCATTAAAACCATGAGACATTAATAATGCAGCTTTCATTGGTTTCATTTGATTTAGATAATCACGTCCAGCCCAAAAGTCATTATAATCTCCAGAGGCTCTGTCCATACCATTTGCCATTTCAGTGTCTCTCACAACTTTATTATTTCGTGCTCTATTTTCTTCTTTTCCACTATGAATAAAATCGTATAACACATCTATATCTTCACCTAGATAACCTCCAGGAGAACGTACCAAACCATTTGAGCGATAATAATGATAATAAGAAGTATTTGGGGCAATTGGAATAATTGCTTCTAAACCTTCTACACCAGTTGTTGCAGCTGCTAAAGGAATTGTTCCATTGTAAGAAGTTCCTGTCATTCCTACTTTACCTGTAGACCAAAATGCTTTCACTTCTTCACTTCCTTCTCTAGAAATAAACCCTTTTGCACGACCATTTAACCAGTCTATAACTGCTTTTGGTGCTAAAGATTCATTATCTCCACCAACAGTTGGTGCACCATCAGATAATCCAGTTCCTGGAGAAGAAGAATGCACAACAATATAACCTCTTGGCACCCAGGTTTTAATATGAGAATTTGAAATAATTGGTCTTTTTCCTCTTCTTGTAACTTCTGGATGAACAATATCTGCTACTTTTTCTCCAAGTTCATGTTTTACATTCCAAAAAGCTCCTTCTGTATCTGGTGCAACACCAGCAAAATAAGGGCTAGAGATATATACAATAGGTAACTTTAAACCTTCGCTTTCAGTTTGCGCAGGTCTTGATACATCTACATGCATTCTGTCTAATCTTCCATCTCCGTCCGTATCAAATGAGGTTTCTACCCATAAATCATGACGTAACCAATCTTTTGGATTTTTAAATGCTTCTACTATTTGTGCTTCTCCATCTTTAAAAACGGGTACTGCTTTTTCTTGAGACTGTATTGAATAGGTAATAAGAAAAAGGAATAGGAATTGAATTTTAATTTTCATGAGTATATGTTTTTAAAATCTAGTAGTTGTATAATTAAACTCGTTATTTCAATACTGAAAACTCAATGCTAGAATCAGTAAAAACAGTATGTGTTTGTGTTTTAAAATCTTTCTCATCAGCTTTATATATATTGTCTACATAAGTTTGAGGATTCAAATCTATTAAAGGGAACCAAGTACTCTGCACTTGTATTTGTAATTTATGTCCTTTTTTAAAGGTGTGAAAAACATCTTGTAATTTTATATTAACATCCGTTTTTTTGTTTGGTGTAAATGGTTCTGGAAATTCAAAACTATTTCTAAAACGACCGCGTAAAACTTCACTTCTAACCATTAAATGATAATTACTCATTTTTAAATGATCTTGTAAACCTTCATTATCTTCGGCCAAATCTGAAGGATGCACGTCAATTACTTTTACAATCCAATCTGCTGCGGTTCCGGTAGTTGCGACTTTAAGTTTTGCTAAAATATCTCCAGCTAACGTTAAATTTTCGGTTAAAACATCCGTTTCAAAAACCAGAACATCTGGTCTTCTTGCGGCAAAACGTTGGTCATCTGTCATATATTTTCTTGGCGTAAAAACGGTTTTGATATCTTCGGAATATGGAATAGGTCTTTTAATATCACTTATAAATTTAATTTCTTTTGATGCTTTTTTAGTAATAGTCAATTCTTGATTTTCTGATAAAAACCAATCTTCTTTGATTACATTTTTTGGAGGCCAAGCATCATAAGTTTTCCATTCTTTTTTACCAGAATCAAAAACATAGGCTTCAGGTAAACCTGAATTTTTATCCCCTTTTCCTTTTAAGAAATGATTAAAGAATTTTGTTTCAATTTCTTTCTGAAATTTTAATGAAATAGAATCTCCAAAATAATAATTTCCTACAGAATTTCTAACCCTAGAACTTGCCCATTTTCCATGGTCCCAAGGTCCAAAAACAAGTGTATTGTAATTTTCTATTCCATTTTTTTCAATTCCTTTGTAGGTTTCTAAAGGCCCATATAAATCTTCAGCATCAAACCAACCACCAACAATCATCGTTGCCACAGTAGACGGAACTTTATTCATATGCTGTATAATTCCTTTACTTTTCCACACAGAATCATAATTAGGATGTTCTACAATTTCTTTCCAGAAAAAATCATCAATTTTATCTTTATTTTCGGCAGTTTTCGCATCTAATTTATCATATTGAAAATATTCATTCAAGTTTTTTAAAGGACCTTTGTCTAGAAAAAATTGATATTGATCTTGCGAATTCATTTTTGGAAAAGAATACCAAGCAGAATTTGTAGGTGCATCTTTGTAAGTTCCAAATAAAGAAATTGCTCTAAAATAACTTAATAGAAATGCGCCATTATGATGAAAATCATCAAAGAAAAAATCCCCAATACAAGCTTGTGGAGAAGCTGCTTTTAAAGCCGGATGTGCATCAATGGCAGAAATAGTGGCATAATGTCCGGGATAAGAAATTCCCCAGGTTCCAACATTTCCATTGTTATATTCAACGTTTTTTACAAGCCAATCAATCGTATCATACGTATCAGAGACTTCGTCAGATTGGTTTGCTGTTTTATTTGGAATGTAAGCACGCATATTATCATAAACCCCTTCGCTCATCCAACGACCACGAACATCTTGATACACTACAATATTTCCTTCTTTCATTAAATGAATATTCGGGCTAATTTTAGTTTTCATTTTACCTGCTCCATATGGCGCAGAACTGTATGGAGTTCTTTGCATTAAAATAGGATATTTTTTACTGTTGTCTTTTGGAGTGTAAATGGTTGTGTGGAGTTTAGTTCCATCTCTCATTGCAATGTCAACTTCTTGCTTTGTGTAGTTGTCCAGAACATAAGTGTCTTTTTTAAGTGTTCTTTCTTGTGATGATTTATCACAATTTGTGATTAGAAAAAAACTAAATATTGCAAGAATAATATATCTACGCATGGGGAAATTATTTTAAATTATTGCTAAAGCTACAAAACAAAAAAAGAATTATTAAATAAATGAACTGTTAAAATGATTTTAGATACTTTTATCATGGATTAAAAATTCATAAAATGAAAAGATTATTTTTCCCTTTGTTGCTGATTATAATACTAAGTTGTCAATCTAATAGTATAAACAAGAAAAATCCAATTAAGGAAGAAGTATCTCAAAAAAAAACGTTTCTAAAGTTAGAAAAAGAAAGATATAACGTTGCTTTTTTAATTATGGATGGAACTTTTAATACAGAGTTAACTGCCCCTTTTGATATTTTTCAACATACAATTTTTAGAAAAAATATTAAAGCAATGAATGTATTTACAGTTGCAAATACAGATCAAGCTATTACCACTTTTGAAGGTATGAGAATTATGCCAGATTATAATTACCTTAAAGATTCGTTACCAAAAATTGATATTTTTGTAGTGCCTTCTGCAGAACATCATTTAAATTCTGATTTAGAAGATATAGCTATGATTGATTTTGTGAAGCAAGTTGATAAAGAAGCTACTTACGTTACCTCTCATTGTGATGGTGCTTTTGTATTGGCAAAAGCAGAATTATTGAAAGGTAAGGTTTCTACTACTTTTCCTTCTGATATTAATACAATGAGAAAAATGTTTCCTGAATTAGATATCAGAAAAGATGTTTTATTTGTGCATGATGGAAAATATATTACTTCAGCTGGAGGTGCAAAATCGTTTGAAGCAGCTTTGTATTTATGCGAATTTTTATACGGTAAAGAGGTTGCAAAGTCTCTAGCTGGTGGTTTAGTAATTGATTGGAATGTAGATACAGTTCCACATTTAGTTGTTAAATAGACATTAAAAATTATGATAATGGCATCAGGATAAAGAAAGCGCTGGTTCTTTTTGATAAGAAAAAACACCGATCTAAAACGTTACTAATAGCTGTTCTTTGCGGAGCATACCTTTGCAGTAAAACCCATCCGTAAATAAATCAACCTATAAACTGCGTCGTCAACTAAAAACCCTTATTTTTGCAAAATATGCAGGAAACAAAAAAACATCAATTAACAGATTGGTTACCAACTACAAACAAGGAAGTTAAAATTCGTGGTTGGGATCAATTGGATGTTATTTTATTTAGTGGAGATGCTTATGTAGATCACCCTTCATTTGGACCAGCTGTAATTGGTAGAATTTTAGAAAGTTATGGTTTGCGCGTAGCAATTGTGCCACAACCAAGTGTAACAGATAATCTTCAAGATTTTGAAAAATTAGGAAAACCTCGTCTGTTCTTTGGAGCAACTGGTGGCTGTATGGACCCTATGGTTAGTAATTATACCGCTAGTAAAAGACGACGAGACAAAGATGCGTATACGCCAAATGGTGATAAAGGGTTTAGACCTGATTATGCAACGTCTGTGTACTCGAAAATTTTAAAAGAAAAATTTCCTGATGTTCCTGTTTTAATAGGCGGAATTGAAGCTTCTCTAAGACGTGTAACGCACTATGATTATTGGTCTGACAAGTTATTACCAACTATTTTAGAAACTTCTAAAGCAGATATGTTGGTGTATGGAATGGGAGAGCAACCTTTGCGTGAAATTGTAGAGTTATTGCAAAAGGGTGTTCCGTTTTCAAGCTTAAAAAATATAAAACAAACGGCTATTTTTATCAATCAAAAGGAGGAAAGTTTACCAGTGGTAAACGATTGGGAAGATGTAACAATCAATTCTCATAAAGCTTGTTTAGCTGATAAAAAAACATTTGCTTCAAATTTTAAAGTGATTGAACAGGAATCTAATAAATTAAAGGCAAGAAGAATTTTACAGGATGTTGAGGGGAAGACATTGGTGATTAATCCACCTTTTCCAACAATGACAGAAAAAGAAATTGATGGTTCCTTTGATTTACCTTTTACGCGTTTACCGCATCCAAAATATGATAAACGTGGACCAATTCCTGCGTTTGAGATGATAAAATTCTCAATCAATATTCATAGAGGATGTTTCGGTGGTTGTAGTTTTTGTACTATTTCTGCCCATCAAGGAAAATTTATTGCGAGTAGAAGTCAAGAATCTGTTTTGAAAGAGATTGATAAAGTGGCAAATATGCCAGATTTTAAAGGTTACTTATCTGATATTGGCGGGCCTTCTGCAAATATGTATCAGATGAAAGGAAAAGTACAATCTATTTGCGATAAATGCGTTGCACCAAGTTGTATTTCGCCAGTAATTTGTTCTAATCTAGATACATCTCATAAACCATTGACGGAATTGTATCAAGCGGTTGATAAACATCCAAAGATTAAAAAATCTTTTATCGGAAGTGGAATTAGACATGATATGTTGGTGCCTGAATTTAATAAAAATGCAGATCCAAAAGAGTTAGATGCGTATACAGAAGAAGTAATGACAAAACACGTTTCTGGACGATTAAAAGTCGCGCCAGAACACACTTCTGATCCGGTTTTAAAGTTAATGCGTAAACCTTCGTTTAAGTATTTCCATATGTTTAAAGAACGTTTTGACAAAATAAATATAAAGAAAAAATTGAATTTACAATTGATTCCGTATTTTATTTCTAGTCATCCAGCCAGCGAAGTAGAAGATATGGCAAATTTAGCTGCAGAAACCAAAGATATGGGCTTTCAGCTTGAACAAGTGCAAGGTTTTACCCCGACGCCAATGACGGTGGCAACTGTAATTTATTATTCTGGATATCATCCTTATACACTAAAACCAACAAAAACTCCAAAATCAAAAAAGGAACGTGAAGATCAACATAAATTTTTCTTTTGGTACAAGAAAGAAAATAAAGATTGGATTCGGAATACTTTAAATAAAGTTGGAAGACAAGATTTATTAAAAGTATTATTACCAGATTCTAATTCTTGGAAAAAGAATAAAACGACTCATAAAGTAGCGCAGCATACTTTCGATGATGCGATTCCTTTTAACAAACGAAAAAAGAAAGTTAGCAGAGCTCCTAAAAAGAAGAGGAGATAGTATTTTTTTTAAGTTGATTACTTTATTAAATTTAGTTCCCAATAATTTATATTTTTTAGAGTTGGTTGATGTTATAAAGATTAAAGTCCACTTTTAAATCTTTCATGCTCTCCTTTAGAAATGGTAAAAATACTTTTTGTTGTAAAATAGTATTGTCATTATAAATAAGCTTGGTTTTATAAGTGTAAGGTCTTATTTCAAAATAGGTATACTTGTTTTTTATGCTATTTTAGTAATTACATTAGCTATCATAACCTTACTTTTTTAAATGTTTCTATTACAATTTTTATTTTTTCACAGCAATAAAAATATGAGGACTTAAAGAGCCTCTAAAAACTCATCATTTTGATTTATTTTCTTAATTTTTTCAAATACTATTTTTTTATATAACATGTGCTTAAAGGTGCTTTTTTAAGTTTTAAGGTATTGATTTTTAATGATTTAACCAAAAATAATTGTTAAATATTGGATTTTTAAGACCAGAACTATGAATTATTAGTATTTTTAGAAGGAATTATTTATACATCAAACTAATGAAATTTACCAAACTTGTTTTTTTATTGTTTTTTTCTGTAATAGTAAGCAGTAGCTCACAAGCGCAAGATTATTTTTTTAAAGACAAAGCTCCGTTTAATAAAGTCATTCCAACTCCAGAAGAATTTTTAGGATACCCTATTGGGGAACAACATACGAGACACGATTTAATTGTTGCCTACTTTTATAAACTTGCTGAAGTTTCTGATAGAGCAACTATAGAAGTGTATGGGAAAACTCACGAACAAAGAAAGTTAGTCATGCTAACAGTTTCTTCTCCAAAAAATTTAAGCAATTTAGAAAGTATTAAAAACCAGCATTTAGCTTTTGTTGATCCTAATAAAAATCCAAAAAACTATAATGATGTTCCAGTATTTATTCAATTAGGGTACAATGTTCATGGTAATGAACCATCGAGTTCAGAAGCAGCTTTATTAACTGCTTATACTTTAGTTGCATCAACAAATTCAGAAGTAATTAACTATTTAAATAAATCTATCATTTTTATAGATCCAACCATTAACCCAGACGGTAGAGATAGACACACACAATGGGCAAATCAATTCAAAGCAAAAGCATTAGTGTCAGATAATATAGATGCAGAACATAATGAAGCTTGGCCAAGAGGAAGAACCAATCATTATTGGTTCGATTTAAATAGAGATTGGTTATTAGGTGTACATCCAGAAAGCCAAGGGAAATTAAAATGGATGCATAGTTGGTATCCAAATGTGGTTACAGATTTCCATGAAATGGGCACAAATAGTAATCACTTTTTTGAACCTATGAAACCAATTGGTTCTTTGGATCCAATTATGCCAAAAGAAAATTATGAAGATTTGAATGATTTATTTGCTCCTTATTTTTCGAGCGCTTTAGATAAAATTGGCTCTTTTTATTATACAAAAGAATCGTTCGATGGAACCTATCCAGGTTATGGTTCTTCGTATCCAGATTTACAAGGAGGTTTAGCTTTGTTGTTTGAACAAGCAAGTTCTCGAGGACATGTGCAAGATACAGATTATGGTAAAATGACATTTGCATTTACTATTAGAAATCAATACACATCTGGTTTTGCAACTATAAAAGCTGCAGTTGAGAATATAGCATTTTTAAGAAAGTACCAACAAACATTTTTTAAAACAGCAATATTACAGAAAGCAAAAACTGGTTTTGCTGGTTATGAGTTTGGAGATGATTATGATATGAATCGTAATAAAGCATTTATAGAACAATTATTATCTCATAAGATAAAAGTTTATAAAAAAGGAAAAAAGTTTGTTGTTCCTTTAAAACAAGCTCAACATAGAATGGTACAAACTATGTTCGAAACATATTCTAAATATAGAGATAGTGTGTATTATGATGCTTCGGCTTGGAGTGTTGCTAATTTCTATAATATGAAATCTAAAGGATTGAAATCTGTAAAATTAGGAGCAGAAATTAAATCCGTAAATGGAATCGTAAACAATACAAAAATTAAAAAAGCTAGTTATGCTTATATTTTAGATTGGAACGATTATTATACCCCCGCAGCATTGTATTATATGCAATCTAAAGGATTAACCGTTGCATCGGCTTTCAAGCCTTTTACTATCAGCACGAATAATGGAAATAAAAGTTTTAACTACGGAAGTTTATTAATTCCGATTAGCAAACAAAAAAAATCAAGTGCAGAAGTATATAAGATTGTTTCAGCAGCGCAGACCAAATATGATATTCCTGTTTTTGGAACTAATAGTGGTTATAGTATTAAAGGGATTGATTTAGGATCTAATAATTTTAGAGCCTTAACAAAGCCTAAAGTAGCTATGTTAGTTGGCGAAGGTGTAAATTCTTTAGAAGCAGGAGAAGTTTGGCATTTACTAGATACGAGAATAGACATGCCAATTACAAAAGTTAGAATGAATAATTTTAGAAGAGCAAATCTAGATAAGTATAATACACTTGTAATGGTGTCTGGGAACTATTCTCAATTAGATTCAATACAAAGGCTAAAATTAAAAAATTGGGTTTCTAAAGGAAATACCATTGTCACCATTGCGGGTGGATCTAAATGGCTGATTGATAAAAAAATAGTAAAAGAAAGTTTGACTAAAAAATCGAAAGTTAAAGATAAAAAGAAAGAAGAAATTAAACGGTTACCATTTGTAGATGCTAGAGAGAATAAAGGAAGAGAAAGAGTGGGAGGGATAATTTTAGAAGTAGATTTAGACTTAACACATCCTTTAGGTTTTGGTTATCGATCAGAAAAATTACCAGTTTATAAAAACAACATGATATTTTTATCTCCAAGTAAAAACGCATATGCTACTGTCGCAAAGTATACTAATAATCCTCACATAGACGGATTTATCACTCAAAAGAATTTAGATACTTTTATTAAACCTTCAGCATCTTTATTAGTAAGTAAAATTGGCAAAGGAAGAGCAGTTTTATTTGCAGATAATCCTAACTTTAGAGGTGCTTGGTACGGAACCAATAAATTGTTTTTAAACGCACTTTTTTTAGGTAATAAATTTAATTAAAACAACGAACTTAAGTTTACGATAATGACAAAAAAACTAATAATAATCTTCGCTTTCATTTTTAGCTTGCAAGGATTTTCACAAAAAGAATATTTAGGAGATGGACCTTATTCTCAATTAATCATAAGAGGTGTAATGTTAATAAATGGAGATGGTTCTCCGCCCCGTGGGCCAATGGATATTGTTGTCGAAAACAATAAAATTGTAGACATGCAAATTGTTGGTTACCCAGGTGTAAAAATTAATGAAAAGAAAAGACCAATATTAAAAAAAGGGGGCAAAGAATTAGATGCAAACGGAATGTATTTGTTACCAGGTTTTATAGATATGCATGGTCATATTGGTGGCGAAGCCCAAGGAGCTAATCCAGAATATGTTTTTAAATTGTGGATGTCTCATGGAGTTACAACCGTTAGACAACCAAGTGGGCGTAACGCAATTGAACTTAAACGCCAAAGTGCTGAGAATAAAATTGTAGCTCCAAGAATTTTTGAATATACTGGCTTTGGTTCGGGAAGTAAAAAACCAATTACAACTGTAAAACAGGCGAAAGAATGGGTGAGGTTGAATGCGGAAAATGGAGCTGATGGAATTAAATTTTTTGGAGCAGAACCAGAAATAATGGCTGCTGCAATTGAAGAAAATAAAAAATTGGGATTAAGATCTACTGCCCATCATGCACAATTAAGTGTTGCAAGATGGAATGTTCTGCATTCCGCTAGAGCAGGGATGACATCAATGGAACATTGGTATGGATTACCAGAAGCATTATTTAATGACAGAACTATTCAAAACTATCCTTTAGATTATAATTATCAAAATGAACAACATCGTTTTGAAGAAGCTGGAAAATTATGGAGACAAGCTGCAAAACCTTACTCTGACCATTGGAATAAAGTAATGGATGAATTATTGAGTTTAGATTTTACACTAGATCCAACCTTTAATATTTATGAGGCTAGTAGAGATTTACAACGCGCAAGACGCGCGGAATGGCATGAAGATTACACATTACCTTCTCTCTGGAAATTTTATGAACCTAGTAAAATATCACATGGGAGTTATTGGCATTATTGGGGAACTGAGCAAGAAGTTGAATGGAAAGAGAATTTTAAACTTTGGATGACTTTTGTAAACGAATATAAAAATAGGGGAGGTCGTGTAACAGTTGGTACAGATTCTGGTTTCATTTATCAATTATATGGTTTTGCATATGCAAGAGAACTTGAATTATTGCGCGAAGCAGGATTTCATCCTTTAGAAGTAATACGAGCAGCGACCTTAAATGGTGCTGAAGCATTGGGTTGGGATCATAGAATTGGCTCAGTACAAATTGGGAAATTAGCAGATTTTGTTATAGTTGAAGAGAACCCTTTAGTCAACTTAAAAGTTTTGTACGGAACAGGTGCAATTAAATTAACAAAAGACAATGAAGTGGTTCGTATTGGTGGTGTAAAATATACTATTAAAGATGGTATTGTATATGATGCAAAACGATTATTAGCGGACGTAAAAAGAATGGTTGATAAGGAAAAAGTAAAAACGAATTGGAAGTTGAAACAGCCTGGTATTAAGGATTAGGTTTCAGATTAAAATTATAATGATTAAGGTAGTAATTAATTAAAAAGACCAGATATATATTGGTTGAATTCCACCAATCAAAATGCTGTTTTTTATTCCCTCATGGAGGTCAATAGATAAGGACTTTAAAACAAGAAAATAGATTTCATGCCTAAAAATATGGTGAAAAGTTAGACCAAAATTTAACTTTGATAAACTCCTATACTTAATTATTTTTATTTAAATAATTCGCTAAATATACACTTGCAGCTGCGCAAGCCTGTAATAGGTATCCACCAGTTGGAGCATCCCAATCTAACATTTCGCCACTGCAAAATTGATTGGGTATTTTTTTAAGTTCAAAATGTTCAGAAAGTGCAGTTAATTCAATTCCTCCAACTGTGGAGATTGCTTCGTCAATGGATGCCATATTTATTATTTCTAAAGGAAATTTTTTAATGTTTTTTGCTAATGATGCTGCATTTAAATAAGAATCTTTGGTTAGAGATATTTTTAATAAGTCTATTTTAGGAGCGCTCAGCTTGAGTTCTTTTTTTAAAATCTGTGTTGTATTTCTATAAGTGGATGATTTTATTTTGGAATGAACTTTTTCTAATGTTAAGGAGGGTTTAAAATCGATAAAAATAGTTGCTTTTGATTTTGAAAATAACTGTTCTCTAATTTGCGGACTCAATCCGTAAATAGCATTTCCTTCTAATCCAAACCTAGTAATAACGGCCTCTCCTTTTTGAATAATAGCGCTACAAGAAATAGCAATATTTTTTAGAGGAATTCCTTCGTTTTTTTCTATAAAATTAGGACTCCAATCAATTTTATATCCGCAGTTAGATGCTTGAAATGGTTTGGTTTTGATTCCTTTTTTAGAAAAAGTATCTAGCCAACTTCCATCAGATCCAGTGACTTTCCAGCTTCCGCCGCCTAGAGAAAAGATGGTGTAATCTGTTTGTAATGATATGTTATTAATAATTGGGTTATTATGATTATCCCAATCAGAGAAAGTGTGCTCATATTTTATAATAACTCCTTTTTCTTTGAGATGTTTTAGAATTGCACTCAGTACTTCAATAGGTTTAATTCCCTCTTTTGGGTAAACTCTTTTACTGCTCCCTACGTATGTTGGAATCCCAATTTGATCGAGCCAATTTCTAAAATCAGTATTGGTGAAATGAAGTAGAGCTTTATCTAAAAAATCATTTGACGTGTAGCGTTTTATAAGCTGCTCAGTTGGTTCGGAATGCGTTAAGTTAAAACCACCTTTACCCGCAACTAAAAATTTACGACCAACTGTTTTGTTTTTTTCATAGATGGTAATTTTAAATTTTTTAGCATCTAAAAAAGCAGCTAATAAAAAAGCTGATGGTCCACCACCCAAAATAGCAATCTGTTTTTTCATGACACAAAAATAGTTGTTGTTAAAATGTTTAAAACGGTTTTATAAAATTATTTTATTTATTCCGAGTAATCAGTACCTAAAATAAAAGAAATAATATTAGAATCGTTGACTTTACTTTCTTGTTTAAATAAATTATTTTCAACTTGGTTTTTATCAGTTATATAGGATTCGTTCCCCCCAATTACTCCAAGCTATAGGCGGATGTAATATTCAGTTTAATGCCTTATCTCAGATGTTAAGGGAGTTACATTTTTTAAAGTTTAAGTATAAACCAAGTCATTTTCTTATAACAAGCATCATTTGATTAATATTCATAATTTTGAGTACGGTTTGTACCCAATACTAGGCCTCTTTTTTATTTCGATACTTTCCTCTTGGAGCATTACCCTCATGAAGTATAATCTCGGAATGTAGTAACTGAGCAGCCTCTGCGGAGCTCTTCACTTTAGAAGCACTGCGGACTAGCATTTCAGCTTCAAATTCAAGTAATACACTTTTCCGAATTCCATTTTCTCTCCATTTAGATACAGGTGTACATCGTTTTGATATTCCTCGAGCCAATGACAAGGAATCTAACAATGCCTGATTTGCACCTTGACCTTTGAAGGGGCTCATTGGGTGAGCAGCATCGCCAATTAGCGTTACTTTAGTAGCATTTTCGAACAATTCTGGTTTGAGTAGTTCGCGGTCATACACGGGATATCCGGAAATTTGTGCTTCGTTGGTAGCTGAAATAATCTGAGGAATAGGATTGTGCCACTGAGTTCTGCGACACGCTTCTTCCTTAAGTGCTTTTGTTCCTTCGGTATTCAATTTTTTAGCTTCTTTTTCTGATAAAGGAAAACTAAGTTGCCACATTATTGAATCGGAGTCATAGGGCATCATATAGATTCGTTCGTTACCATTAGCGGTTTGAAATACTGTAGCCGAATCTAGTAAAGAACTTTCAATACCCTCAAGATTCTTTAATGGAGAAATTCCTAAAATTACTATGCAACCGAGATAACGTAAAGGGGTAATATTCTCACCAATTAATAGTTTTCTAACGGTACTACGAATTCCATCAGCTCCAACTATAAGGTCTGCTTGGACACTCTTTATCTCGTTTTTGACTTGAAAGTTTAGCGTTACACTTTCATTCTCAGATTCCTTAAAACTTAGTAATTGGTGCCCCCATTTTACAACATTATATCCACCGAGCTGCTCAAGCAGTGCTAAACGCAAAGATTGTCTAGCAATATGAATATTTGTGTGCCTTGGTGATTTTTTTGTTTCCGATCGCCCCCATTTTCTAACTCCCCATTCACCGATAATTTTTCCATCAGTAGTGTGAACCACGTGTCTGGTTGAAGTTATTCCTTCTTTTAAGCTGGCAATACCGAATCCTTTGAGGGCTTTACTTGCTTGTTGTAAAGTAAGTCCATAACCTTGAGATCGTGTATCGAAGCTACGGTCTCTTTCATAAAGAGTAAACGGTATTCCGCGATGCAAACAGGCAACGGCTAGAGCCACTCCTCCAATGCCGCCGCCTATAATAGCAACGTGTGGGTAGTTTTCTTCGTTTACTAAAGATTGACTAGAAGCATGAATCAGACCAGATCCTTTACATTTTAAGCAGATATGGATTTGACCTATAGGTGGCTCGGGAGCCGTTCCTTTGCAATCTGTTATTTTAAATTGATCCAATGCAGTTTGATAATGTAGTCGAGTTTTCTTGCGGGGCTTCTTCCTTTTTTTGCCATCTCCTTTACAATTATCACAAATTATCCAATAATTCTCTTTACACTCTGCCTTTTCCAACTGCTATATCTTTTATCAATTCTTGGTTTTAATGAAATTTAAATCTATTGTTTCTCTGATGGATAGAAAGCCAAACTACTTCTTCACAGCAATCATCATATGAGGACTAAAAGGCAATAAATATTCATCATTTTGTGTCAAGTTTTGCAACACTTTTAATGTCTTAGACTTCTTTTTGTCTAACATGTTTGCAAAATATTCATTATCTAACCAAATCATTCCTTCGACTGCAAAAATATTTACAAAGTGGAGGTTTTGTTCTAAAAACTCTTTTTTTAAACCTTGAGGTTTGTGGTAATACGCATCCGCCAATAAAAAAGGGAAATCTTTTGGCGCATCATGTAGTCCTGTTGTGAGTTCCTCTTTGCACATATCAAAAAACGAATTGGCATGAATCATTCCATTCATTAAACCAACGACTGTTGAAGCTGTAGCGTTAATTGCAAAGCCTAAAATAATGCCGTCTTTTTTTAAAACTCTCTTTGCTTCTCTGATTGCTGCAATTCTATCTTCTCTTTTTTGCAGGTGATATAAAGGACCATGTAAAATTACCAAATCAGCAGTATTGTCTTTAAAAGGAATTTTTTTTGCTTCACCGATAGCAACAGAAAAAGGTTTCTTGAGTTTTTTAGCTCTGTTTTCTGCTAGTTTTATATGTTTTAAAACCGGCTCTACTAAGTGAACAGTATGTCCGTTTTTTGCTAACCATTCTGCATATTTTCCTGTTCCGCCACCAATATCAATAATTGTGCTGTTTGGTTTAGAAATATGTTGTTCAATTAGTTCTTTAATACGTTCAAATTCAAAAATTCCCATTCCTTTTTCAAGTCTGGTTTCTTCTGAAGCTTTGTTGTAAAAATCATCTAATTCTTTGCTGATAAGAGGTTTTCTTTTCACTTTAAATATTTAAAAGATAAAAGTAATTAAATTAAAGTGATAAATAGTGTTCGATTGGAATTCTGAAGGCTTCAATAATAAAAATATATTTTGATTGAATTTATTCTACGCCACTAACTAGTATGAATTTATTTTAAAATTAGATTTCTTGTCATTTATTTTTCACTATTTCGAAACGGCACCTGCAAAGAAAATAGATTCCTGCTTTCGAAGGAATAACAGAAATGTAAATTAACCTTTCAAATGTTTATTAAAAAAAGCGATCGTTCTTTCCCAAGATAAATCAGCAGCTTCTTTATCAAATCTTGGTGTGGTATTGTTATGAAATCCATGATTTACATTTTCATAAAAATGAGCTTCATGCTCAATGTTGTTTTCTTTTAAAGCAATTTCAAAATCTGACCAACCTGCATTTACTCTTTTATCTAAGCCGGCATATTGCAATAATAAAGGAGCTTTAATTTTAACAACGTTTTCTTGCGAAGGTTGTCTTCCATAATAAGGAACAGCTGCAGCTAAATCAGGAATTTTAACGGCCATCATATTAGAAATCCATCCTCCAAAACAAAAACCAACAACTCCCACTTTTCCGTTACAATCTTTGTGTGTTTTTAAGTAATTGTAGGCAGCAATAAAATCTTCTAACATTTCATTTCTATCTCTTTTCTTTTGCATTGCTCTCCCGTCATCATCATTTCCTGGATATCCGCCTAAAGGCGATAATGCGTCTGGAGCCAAAGTTACAAATCCCTCTAAAGCCGTTCTTCTACCGACATCTTCTATATAAGGATTTAGCCCTCTATTTTCATGTACAACTATAATGCCAGGTAGTTTTTTGGTAGTATCTTTTAAGATAGAAAATAATCCTTTTATTTTTTTTCCTCCTTTTGGAGAATCGTAAGTAATAAACTCTGATTTCAGCCTTGGATCATTTGATTTTACACTAATAGAGTCCAAATAATTTGGAGAAATAAAACTTAATAAAGCGGGCAGGGTGATTGCGCCAACAGCATATAGAGATAGTTTTTGAAGAAACTCTTTTCTATCCATTTTGTTGTGAGCATAGTCATCATATAAGTCAAACACTTCCTGACTAATGTCTTCTTTTTTAAGTTCCTTCATTTTGCTGAAATTTACGGGTTTTTAGATTTTCAACTAAGATAATTAAAAAAAGGTAAAGCAAATTTAATAGTAAAATTTGCAGTCTTATTTTTTGAAATTTCACTATAAATGCTATCAAACTGGGGTTGTTTTTTTAAAAATAAAGATGGTATAATAGAATGAACCGTTTATGATTTTATAAACGGTTCATGTCTCAATATATTTAATATTTATTTCTTTTATTTATTTCTGACCTTTTTTAAACCCATATAGATTTTGAGCGATAAAAGTAGTTGGAAATTTATCATCACCTTTAAAGCCAATTTCTGCGTTTCCGCTATCTTCTGGAACGTAGTTTGTTTTAAAAATATAATCCCAAAGACTAAGGCTAATTCCATAATTCATTCCATTTCTTCCTTCCGGTACTTCATATGCATGATGATATAAGTGCATCACTGGATTATTTATTACATATTTAAAGATTCCCCAAGTAATTTTAATATTGGCATGATTAAAGTGACCAATGGCAATGGTAATAAAATGAACAATATATGCTTGCTCAGGTTCAAAACCACCAAGAATCATTACACCAAAAGTTTTTAGTGGTTTATAAAAAATGTTTTCCATCCAGTGGTATCTTAAATGCGCAGCAAAGCCCATTTCTTTTACACTGTGGTGCACTTTATGAAATTTCCATAAGAAAGGGTATTTATGCAATAATACATGGGTAAACCATTGAACGAAGTCAAGTATAATAAAGAATACCAATAATTGTAACCAAGGAGCCCAATGTGACATATCGAAAATAACGAGACTTTTAGCAGTGATGTTAAATTCACCAAATAATATCCCTAAAATCTTGTAAACTCCGCTAATTACAATTGAGAAAGCGAAAAAATTAAAAAACATATAAAATGCATCTAACCAAAAATCTCTTCTAAATATAGCTTGTTGTTTTCTCCAGGGAAAGACAATTTCTAAACCCCATACAAGCAGGGAGATTACAATAAGACCCCAGAAATAATTTGTGTACCAAGGCACTTCAAGAATTATGGACTTCCATGTCCAATCTGCCGTTCCAATAAAAGCATTTATAAATGCATCTAAATATTTTTCCATTTTATTTTAATTTTTAAATATATTAATTTTTTAATGTATACCAGTCAATATTTGTTAAAATCATACGCCTACCTTTTGCAGTTGGAGGGTAATTTGTAACTAAATAGTTTACAATAACCTCTTGATTACTTCCTAAATCCCATAGGTTTTGTGTTTCTTGCATCCATTTAATTGTTGCATTCCAACTCTCAGTAGACATTTTATTTTGAACGACTAATTTTGCAGAATGGCAATTCGTACAATTATTAATAACCGTCATTAAACCTTCTGCGTCTATTAAACCTGTTCTAATATGAATTCCATTTTCAATTTTATCTTCATCTTCAATAATAGTGCTATAAATAAGTTTAGATTCTTTATTTCCAAAAATTGAAAATGAAGGATCGTATACCGCAAAAAGAAGTAAAACAGAAGCTATAAAGGAAAACAACATAGCTATATAAGCTGTTTTCTCTGCTTTTTTAATTTTTTTTTGAAACTCTTTATCATCTTTCATTAGATAATTTTTACAGCAATTCTATGACAAGCATTATTTAAATACCCTTTCGGATTCCAGCCTGGTAAAAGCATGGGTTGTGCAGTATTTTGAGTATCTGTTGCTCTTGCCCAAACTTCGTAATACCCTTTTTTCGGAAAATTTATGGAAGCTGAAAAATGTTGCCAAGCTAATCGATTTGTTGGTTTTTCTACAGAACAAATGGTCCATGTTGCTCCAAAATCTATTGAATATTCCATTTTTACAACCTCTAGTTCTCCAGCCCAAGCGTGACCTCTTATGTTTAAAGCTTTTCCTTCGTTAATGAGCGCGCCCGTTTTAGGGTATGTGATTATGGATTTAACAGGCATTGATTCTATAATGCACATGTCTTCATCTTTTACTTTTTCTCCCGGAGCAACTGGGTTACAAGGCACTCGATAAGCAGTTCCTGTCATTTTTGTGCCATCATGCACTTTGTTTCGAATACTAATTTTTTGAACCCACTTGCCAGAAACTGAAGCTGGCCAACCACCGGCAATTAAACGTAGTGGGTATCCGTGAATTAGTGGAATAGCTTCGTTATTCATTTGAAAAGCTAAAATGGTTTCATCTTGCAGTGCTTTTGGCAATGGGCAGCCTCTAGAAATAGGTTCTTTTTTAGGGTCTCCACTTAAATGAGTGTCTTTAGAATGATATCCAATATAAACAGCATTACTCTTGATGCCTGCATCTTCTAATACATCTCGTAAGCGCACACCCGTCCAAGACGCACAATGCACGGCGCCAATAGTCCATTGATTCCCTTTTGCTGGTGGATCAAACTCACTTCGTCCATTACCGCCACATTCTAATGTTAATTGATAGGTATGGTGTTTAAATTTGGATTTTAAATCACTAAGAGTATATGTTTTTTTGTTTTTAACAGATTCACCATCAATGGTAAGCGTCCAAGTTTCTGGGTTGATTTCTTCTGGGGTAGTTCCATTATTTCGAATAAACATAGATGAGTTGGGTGTAATCTTGTCATCTAATAAATGAGCTTGCGCTTCAATATTCCAGGGTTTGTCATTTAAAATAATCATTTCTTTATTCTTACTGAACATTTTAAAAGGGTCTGGATCTTGCAATGCTAAAGGAGTATAGCCGTCAAGCATTTTGGAACCAAAAACAATTTCTGCGCTTATAAGTGCAGTAAAAGAACTTAGAACGGTTTTTTTTATAAAAGATCTTCTTCTCACAATACTAAAATTATATGGTTATATAAATAACATACAAGATACATGTAATTTCATTCTTTTTGTGTAACTAAAGTTACACAAAAAGAATGAAATTACTTTTAAATTGCATAATTCTTAGTAAGATAAATAACACAGTCATGAAGATAATGAAAAAAGATTTCGAAACTCGTTTTACCGGTTGGGCGTTTATTTTAGCAGCAGCACTATTGTGGTTTGGTTGGGCGCTTTCACCTCATCATATTGGTGAATATATAGTGTCTTCAGATTTTACTGAAATAGGAAAGAATGTGTGGTATTGGATATGGATGTATCGTATTCATATTTTTGGTTGGGTTACTATGGGTATTTCAATGTTCGCATTGATGTCCATTATTTCAAGTAAACCTTATCGGGTGGTTATAGTTCCTGGAGCAGGAATGGTTATTGTTGGTACCTTTACTTTAGCGATTGCTAATGCATATTTTTACAATTTTGGTGCTTGGGGTGTTGGACAAACAGCGGGTATGTCTGCTGTGGAAGTTATAGAATTTATGGATAATATTTTATTTACAAATCAGTATGTTACTTGTTTTATACGTTTTGGACGTATTTTCTCTGGCGTAGGATTGGTTTTGTTGGGCTTTGCTTTTATTAAATGGAGAATAGTTAGCACTTGGTTGGGTTGGTCTACAACGCTAATAGGTATGGCAGCCATGGTGATTATTTTGTCTATTCCGGATAATTATGAAATTTATAAACCTTTATTTCACTTAAAAGTAATTTGGTTACTTATGATGGGTGTTACATTGCTGCGGCAAGGTGTTCATTTATCTAAATCAGAAGCTTAATTTTTTGAAATTATTTTACAGGTTGCATGAATATAAAAAAATCACAGGTTTCAATATTAATTTAAAAAATGATATTTTTAGCAACTACTTATAGAACATTAAGTGGTACAAAAAAAATTATAGAAGTACCTCAAAAAAAGGCTACTCAATGGGTTATCTATAAGGATGATAAACCAACATATTTTGTCGATTTGTACGATTTACAAACAGAATCGAATGCTATGATGAATAGCTTGGTTTTGTGTTCAAAAAGATCGATGGAAGAAGTTTTGGAGCGAATAAATAAAAAGAATAATATAAACTTGTTTTTACCTAGAATTTCTCGCGTAGGTTTTAAGATCAAAGTGAGATCTGAATTAATAGAATTAAACTTAAAGCCAATACCAGAAGAGTGGTTAGCTTATTCTTTGTAAAAATTATAGAATATGAAGTTCTTTTTTTTGTTATGAATCAATATTTGCGTCATTGTGAAGGATGAAGTAATCTTTTTATTTTAAAAGCTTATTTTTCCCCACTTCTTTATAATGACGCTTTTTTAAACTTATTATCAAAATCAATATCTCTTTTGTTAATTTATTTTATTGATGATTTTTTCGCCTTCAATATTATTTCTAGTGGTAATTATAAATTTATTATTACATCCTAAATACTACTTAAATAAATTTGTGTTTTTACTAATTGTCAAATAGTAACCTTAAGGTTTCAACTTTATTTTTGAAAGAATTAATTTTACGAACATCCTTTCTAGTAAGTCCTTTTATATTTTGTTGACAATCAAAATCTTCACAAAATACAGATTCTATATGGTTAGAATGTCCATTTGGACAAATATATATGTCTTTTTGTTTTCCTAATAGTCCTTTTAATTTTTTAAATTCTCCTTTGTCTTTAAGGAGTTCAAAGTGTTTAATTATTTTATTCATTACTTTTAAATCATCTTTCGTGTAATTTTCTTTTTCAATTGATAAACAGCTTATTGCAATTTCTGTAAAACCACTTTCTAATAAGTTTATTATTTTTTGTGGCGAGAATAGTTTGTTAATTTCTAAAATTTTAAAAACAGCATCAGGTTCATCTGGAAGTGTTTTATATAATTTATCTATTGCTCGTTTAGGATCTGTATCTCTAAGATAATTGGAGAAATTACGGATTAAAACTATTTCCTTTTCATCATCAGAGTTAATTTTAAGAGCAAAATAATTATATAGAAAACTATCAATTAAGTTTTCAGACAAATCAGATATTGGGTTCTGTTGAAGAAAATTCCATTCATCTTGAACTAATTTTTTTTTGGCTCTTACTTTTTTAATTATATGTTTTTTGGTCAATTCATTTTTCAGGATATCATTTGAAATGTATTTTTTTGAAGCAGTATTGACATCTTTAACTTGTGATTTTTTATAGTTAATAATAACAGCTGTTCCTGAAACAGATATCATAAGCATTGATTTATTTCCCCCCGAAATTTCATCAAAATCAATGGATAGTCCTAAAATTGCATTCGCACCAAGATTGATTGCTTTAACTTTTAAATTTTGAATTGAACTGTCATAAATACTTTGTAATTTGTTTTGATAAGAATTTGATGCACCTCCAAAAACATCTAAAAGAGAAGCCCCGATATCCGAAAATAAATTTGTACCTAAAACAATATTATTATTTATTACACCTAAATACTTCTCAATTTTCTCGCCTTCAACACTATTTGTTGAGGTGATTATAAATTCATTTTTCATAGCAATGCCTTTTTTAAAGTTTTAAAAGTAACTAATTATATAAAAGTATTCTATGATATAAATCATTGAAGCTATTCTTAATAACTTTTATGTTTGCTTGCAAATAAATTGAACTAAAACTAATAAGTATTTTGATGAAAGGAGAAATAAACAAAGTATGTATGAATGATATAATTACCCTTGACATAGCAAATCAATTAATACAACAGAAGAAAAAATTTAAAAGAAATAGAAAGAATATGAGTTTGATTACTACTATACTCGTGATTCAATTTATAATAACGGTAATAGGTGTATTTATATTTTCACAATATAGTTAAGTAAATAAATAGATTAGTTGGCATTGATCAGAACTCCAATAAAAAAATAACTTGAAGAATCCGAAAAAAACTTATTTAAATACTTTTAAAGAGCATTCAAAAGAAGAATTAATTAAGGAGATGATTTTTAAGGAAAAGGAGCTTAAAAGTCAGAATTTTGAAATTAAAAAAATGCTACTGAAAATTAGCAATAGACTTCATATTTTAGTGCTGTTTTTAGTTTTTATTTCAATAATTTTTATTTTAATGGTGCTCTACTTGTAAGCTAGATGCTTCCTGTTGTTCAATCTTTTTGAAGTTATAAAAATAACTATTTATTTCCTTTAATATGGTATCATGGGATTATCTTTTGTATGCCAAAATTAATTATGGTATTTCATCAAAATTAAAGCTACATATTTCGTCTATATTGCCCACCTACTGTAAACAACGCTTCTGTAATTTGGCCTAAAGAGCATACTTTTGTTGCTTCCATTAATTTGCCAAATAAGTTTTCGTTCTGAACTGCGGCTTGCTGTAAAATTCTAATTTGTGTTACAACTTTATTTGGATTTGCTTTATTTAATAACTCTTTCGTTTTAATTTGGAATAGCTTTTCTTCTTCGGTTGCACGAATAACTTCTGCTGGCTGAATAGTAGGAGATCCTTTAGAGCTTAAGAATGTATTTACACCAATAATTGGAAAATCTCCATTATGTTTCAATGTTTCATAATACAAACTTTCTTCCTGAATCTTAGAACGTTGATACATGGTTTCCATGGCTCCTAAAACGCCTCCACGTTCTGTAATTCTATCGAATTCTAATAGTACAGCTTCTTCTACTAAATCTGTTAATTCTTCAATAATAAAAGCACCTTGTATGGGGTTTTCATTTTTTGTTAACCCTAGTTCTTTATTGATAATTAACTGAATGGCCATGGCTCTTCGAACTGATTCTTCTGTTGGCGTAGTAATGGCTTCGTCATATGCATTTGTATGTAAAGAATTACAATTATCATTAATGGCATATAAAGCTTGTAATGTAGTCCTGATATCATTAAAATCAATTTCTTGCGCGTGTAAAGAGCGTCCAGAAGTTTGAATATGGTATTTTAACATTTGCGCTCTATCATTTGCACCATACTTATTTTTCATGGCTTTTGCCCAGATTTTACGAGCAACTCTACCAATTACTGAATATTCGGGATCTATTCCGTTAGAAAAGAAAAACGATAAGTTTGGACCAAATTTATTAATATCCATTCCACGGCTCAGGTAATACTCAACATACGTAAATCCGTTAGACAAGGTCAAGGCCAATTGTGTAATTGGGTTTGCACCAGCTTCTGCAATATGATATCCAGAAATAGAAACCGAATAAAAGTTTCGAATTTGTTTTTCAATGAAATATTCTTGCACATCTCCCATTAATCGCAACGCAAATTCCGTAGAAAAAATACAAGTATTTTGTGCCTGATCTTCTTTTAAAATATCGGCTTGTACAGTTCCTCTGACTTGGGCTAGTGTATCTTTTTTTATTTGTTCATATATAGTAAAAGGTAACACCAAATCGCCAGTTATCCCCAACAACATTAATCCTAATCCATTATTTCCTTCCGGTAATTCTCCTTGATAACTTGGTCTTTCTAACCCTTTAGAATCGTAAATTTCTTTCAGCTTAGTTTCAACTTGTCTCTCTAATTGTTGCTCTTTAATATATTTTTCGCAATTCTGATCGATAGCAGCATTCATAAAGAATCCTAACAACATTGGAGCCGGTCCGTTTATGGTCATAGAAACAGAAGTCATATGATGACTCAAGTCAAAGCCAGAATATAATTTTTTAGCATCATCTAAACAACAAATAGAAACTCCTGCATTTCCAATTTTACCATAAATATCTGGTCTATGTCCAGGGTCATTTCCATATAAAGTAACAGAATCAAAAGCCGTTGACAAACGTTTTGCGTCCATTCCTAAGCTTACATAATGAAAACGTCTGTTAGTTCTTTCAGGGCCGCCCTCGCCAGCAAACATTCTTGTTGGGTCTTCACCAGTTCTTTTAAATGGATACAAACCTGCTGTATATGGGAATTCTCCTGGCACGTTTTCTTGCAAATTCCAGCGCAATAAATCGCCCCAAGCTTGATATTTAGGTAAACTAATTTTTGGAATTTTGGAGTGTGAAAGTGATTCGCTGTGTGTTTCTATATTTATTTCTTTACCACGAACTTTAAAAGTATACATAGGGTTTTTATACTTCTGAAATTTCTCTTGCCAGTTTAAAATAATTTCCCAGTTGTAGGGATTTAGATTTAGTTTTACTTTTTCAAATTGCGCTATTAATAATTTGATAAATTCTTTGTCATTTTTATCTTTAACTTGTTTTAGGATTTCATCCTGCTCCAATCCGGATTTTATAAGAATAGATTGCTTCATTTCGTTTAAAATGACAGATAAAATGGTTTGATAAATTCCATATAATTTCTGAGCAACTACCACTTGCTCATCAACTTTTTTATCATAGGCTCTATTATTTTCTGCAATTTCTGAAAGATAGCGCACTCTCGCTGGTGGAATTACGAATATCTTTTCAGACATTTCTGAAGTAATTTTAAAAGAAGATGTTAAGTCGGCTCCTGTTTTTTCAACCAATGTATCCATAATACTTTTGTACAAAGTATTCATTCCTGGGTCATTAAATTGTGATGCAATTGTGCCATAAACAGGTAAATCATCTTGATGAATATGCCACAAATTATTGTTACGCATGTATTGCTTTTTTACATCACGAACAGCATCTAATGCACCTCTTTTATCAAATTTATTAATGGCAACTAAATCAGCATAATCAAGCATGTCAATTTTTTCTAATTGAGTTGCAGCACCAAATTCTGGTGTCATTACATATAAAGATGTGTCTGAATGTTCTATAATTTCAGTGTCAGATTGTCCAATTCCAGAAGTCTCCAAAATGATTAAATCGAATTCTGCAGCTTTTAAGACTTGCACTGCTTCATGCACATATTTAGACAAAGCTAAGTTAGATTGACGCGTTGCTAAAGAACGCATATAAACACGAGAATTATTGATGGCGTTCATTCTAATTCTATCGCCTAAAAGCGCTCCGCCTGTCTTTCTTTTTGATGGGTCAACAGAAATTAAACCCACCGTTTTATTTGGAAAATCACTAAGAAATCTGCGAACCAATTCATCAACTAAAGAAGATTTTCCGGCACCACCAGTTCCTGTTATTCCTAAAACAGGTGTTTTTGAATTTTTATTTTTATCATGAATTTTTTCTAAGGTTTCTTTGGCAACTTCTGGGAAGTTTTCTGCCGAGGAGATTACTCTTGCAATTTTACCAATTTCTTTATTTGATAAATCTTTTAGAGTCACCTTTAAAGTATTCCCAATTGCAAAATCAGAAGTTTGAACCAAATCATTAATCATCCCTTGCAACCCTAATTCACGGCCATCATCAGGAGAATAAATTCTAGTGATTCCATACTCCATTAAATTTTTAATTTCTTCAGGAAGAATTACGCCGCCACCGCCGCCAAAAATCTTAATATGTCCTGCGCCTTTTTCTTGTAATAAATCAAACATATATTTAAAATACTCATTATGACCTCCTTGATACGAAGTTATCGCAATAGCATTTACATCTTCTTGAATGGCACAATTCACCACTTCTTCTACACTTCTGTCATGACCTAAATGTATAACTTCAACTCCTGTAGATTGAATAATTCTACGCATAATATTGATAGCAGCATCATGACCATCAAAAAGAGCTGCGGAAGTTACAATACGTACTTTATATTTAGGTTTGTAAGGTGTAATTTGTTTCATTCGTAATTAATGTTTGATTTTAAGGGTGCAATTTACGAAAATCTTAAAAAAAATAACGAATCTTTAATGGTTTATAAATTTAATTCTAAAAAAGAATATCTTTGTAAAACGATTACTTTCTAAATTTTTGATATGACTTTTAAAAAACAAATTCAACAAGGAATTCCAAATATTTTACCAAAAAAAATTGCGTACGATTTAGAGATAAATCATGCTCCGAAAAGAAAAGATATTCTATCTAAGGATGAAAAAAAGTTAGCCTTAAGAAATGCACTGCGTTATTTTGATAAAAAGCATCATGCTGAATTATTAGAAGAATTTTTAGAGGAATTAGAGAAATATGGTCGAATTTACATGTACAGATTTAGACCAGCGTATAAAATGTATGCAAGAGATATTTCAGAATATCCAGGAAAATCAGAACAAGCAAAGGCGATTATGTTAATGATTCAAAATAATTTGGATTATGCAGTTGCGCAGCATCCTCATGAATTAATTACGTATGGTGGAAATGGTGCTGTTTTTCAAAATTGGGCACAATATTTATTAACGATGAAGTATTTGTCAGAAATGACCGATAAACAAACGTTAACGATGTATTCTGGACATCCAATGGGATTATTTCCATCCAACAAAAATGCGCCAAGAGTTGTTGTTACAAACGGAATGGTAATTCCGAATTACTCCAAACCAGATGATTGGGAGAAAATGAATGCTTTAGGAGTCTCTCAATATGGGCAAATGACAGCAGGAAGTTACATGTATATTGGGCCACAAGGAATTGTTCATGGAACAACAATTACGGTTTTAAATGGATTTAGAAAAATAAATAAAACTCCACGAGGAAATCTATTTGTAACTTCTGGTTTAGGAGGCATGTCTGGTGCACAGCCAAAAGCGGGAAATATTGCAGGTTGTATTACGGTTTGTGCTGAGGTGAATCCTAAAATTGCACAAGTACGTTTAGATCAAGGTTGGATTGATGAAAAAATTACAGATTTAGATGAATTAGCGGTTCGCGTAAAATCTGCAAAAGAGCATAAAGAGGTAGTTTCCATTGCGTATTTAGGAAACATTGTGGATGTTTGGGAGAAGTTTGATGCTGAAAATATTCATATTGATTTAGGGTCAGATCAAACTTCATTGCATAATCCTTGGGCAGGTGGTTATTATCCCGTAGGTCTCTCCTTTAATGATGCCAATAAAATGATGGCTGATAACCCAAAATTATTCAAAGAAAAAGTTCAAATAACGTTAAGAAGACATGCTTTAGCAATTAATAAACATACCGCAAAAGGAACCTATTTTTTCGATTATGGAAATGCATTTTTATTAGAAGCAAGTAGAGCTGGGGCAGATGTAATGGCAGAAAATCATATTGATTTTAAATATAATAGTTATGTGCAAGATATTATGGGGCCCATGTGTTTCGATTATGGTTTCGGTCCTTTTAGATGGGTTTGTGCCTCAGGAGACCCTAAGGATTTGGCGAAAACTGATAAAATTGCTTGTGAAGTTTTAGAGAAAATTAAACAGCATTCGCCCAAAGAAATTCAGCAACAAATGACCGATAATATTCAATGGATCAAAGGTGCTCAAGAAAATAAATTGGTTGTTGGTTCTCAAGCAAGAATTTTATATGCAGATGCAGAAGGACGAATTAAAATTGCAAAAGCATTTAATAGAGCTATAAAAAAAGGAAAAATTGGCCCGATTGTTTTAGGTAGAGATCATCATGATGTTTCTGGGACAGATTCTCCTTATAGAGAAACATCTAATATTTATGATGGATCAAAATTTACAGCAGATATGGCTATTCAGAATGTTATTGGAGATAGTTTTAGAGGAGCAACTTGGGTATCTATACATAATGGTGGTGGAGTAGGCTGGGGAGAGGTAATTAATGGAGGATTTGGCATGCTTCTTGATGGAACTAAGTCAGCATCAAAGCGTTTAGAATCAATGCTTTTTTGGGACGTAAATAACGGAATTTCAAGAAGAAGTTGGGCAAGAAATAAAGAGGCTATTTTTGCTATTAAAAGAGCAATTAAAGCAAAAAAAGACTTTAAAGTTACACTTCCTAATTTAGTTGAAGATGTTTTAATAGATGCAATAACATAAAACCAATTTATGATGAAAAAAAGTATTTTAGTAGTACTAAGTTTAATTTTATTGTCTTCCTGCAACTCTTTAAAAGTGGTTACTGATTATGATACAAAAGTTGATTTTAAAAAATACAAAACGTTTGCATTTTATAAACCAGCTATTGATAAAGCAGCAATTTCTGACTTGGATAAAAAGCGAGTATTACGTGCAATAGAATCAGAATTATTAATACAAGGATTTACAAAGTCTGAAAATCCTGACATGTTAGTAAGCTTTTTCACCAAATCTAGACGCAAGGTAAACATCAATCAAAATAATAATTTTGGTTACGGTTTTGGTTGGGGATGGAATCCTTGGATAGGAAACGGAATGAATACAACGAGTGTTTCTGAATATACAGAAGGTACTCTATTTATTGATTTTATAGATACATCTAAAAAGGAATTAGTTTGGCAGGGAATAGGAACTGGCGCTTTAAGGATTCAGAACAGAGAGAAAAAAGAAGCTAGAATTAAAATATTTGTTAAAGAGATTATTTCTAGATTTCCTCCTGGACAAGAAAAATAATATAAAAAGTAATTTATAAAAAAAAACTCCGAAAGAATACTTTCGGAGTTTTTAATTTATATTCAAAATTTTAATTAAATTTTCGCAGACTTTACCGTTTTTATAATTCTTCCTGCAATTTTATAAGGATCACCGTTAGAAGCTGGTCTTCTGTCTTCTAACCAACCTTTCCATCCTTTCTCTACAGTAATAATTGGAATTCTAATTGAAGCTCCTCTATCAGAAATGCCATAAGAGAAGTCAGAAACGTGAGCAGTTTCATGTAAACCAGTTAAACGCTCATCATTAAATTCACCATAAATATTCATATGCTCTTCTGTAACAGGTCTAAAAGCTTCACAAATTTTCTCATATATTTCTTGAGAACCACAGGTTCTTAAAGTAGTGTTAGAGAAGTTAGCATGCATTCCAGAACCATTCCAATCTCCTTTTACTGGCTTTGGATGATATTCAATATAATAACCATATTTTTCAGTTAATCTATCTAGCAAATAACGAGCTATCCAAATTTCATCACCGGCTTTTTTAGCTCCTTGCGCAAATAATTGAAATTCCCATTGTCCTGGTGCTACTTCTTGGTTAATTCCTTCAAAGTTTAAACCAGCTTCAATACATAAGTCAGCATGTTCTTCAACAAAATCTCTACCCCAAGTATATCTACCACCAACAGAACAATAATATTTACCTTGTGGTCCAGGAAACCCTCCACGAGGAAACCCTAAAGGTAAATCAGTTTTGGTATCCATTAAGAAATACTCTTGCTCAAATCCAAACCAAAAATCGTTATCATCATCATCAATTGTAGCTCTTGCATTAGATGCATGTGCCGTACCATCCGCGCTTAAAACTTCTGACATGATTAAATAACCATTTTTTCTTACCGGGTCTTTATAGATTGCCACAGGTTTTAATAAACAATCGGATGAACCACCAGAGGCTTGTTCAGTAGAACTACCATCAAAAGACCAATTGTCTAATTCCTCGATTGTTGCTTGAAAGTTTTCATGCTCTTCAACTTTAGTTTTACTCCTCATGTTTTGGGTAGGAAAATGACCATCTAGCCAAATGTATTCTAATTTAATTTTTGCCATAATAAATAAATGTATATCTGATGTTAACAGTACAAAAATGAAATAATTTACCTACATATCAAAAAAAAGAGGGGTAAAATATTAAAAATGTATAAAAAATAATTTTATCCCTAATTTTGAAAGGGTATATTTGTTTAAAATTAAAAAATAGTAGAAAATATTAGTAATATGTCAAGAATCAGATTCAATGCATTACAAGAAACACTACATAGAAGACCTATTAAAGTGATTCAGAATGAAAAAAGATCAACACTTTTTGGTCAAAATGTCTTTAATAAACACGCTATGCAACAGTACCTTACACGTGCCGCTTATGAAAGTGTAATGAATGCGATTGAACATGGAACAAAAATAGATAGAAAAATTGCAGATCAAGTTGCAGTAAGTATGAAGGATTGGGCCATGTCGAAAGGTGCAACTCATTATACGCATTGGTTCCAGCCACTTACAGGCGCAACAGCAGAAAAGCATGATGCTTTTTTTGAATCTATCAACGGTAGTTTGGCAATGGAAAAATTTGATGGAGAACAATTAGTTCAGCAAGAGCCAGATGCATCAAGTTTTCCAAATGGAGGAATTAGAAATACTTTTGAAGCAAGAGGATATACTGCTTGGGATCCTACATCTCCAGCATTTATTTATGAAACTACATTATGTATTCCTACTATTTTTGTGGCGTATACAGGAGAAGCCTTAGATAACAAAACACCATTATTAAGAGCCATACAAGCACTTGATACCCATGCAACTGCTGTCTGTAAATATTTTGACAAAAATGCAAGTAAAGTAAGTGCCACTTTAGGTTGGGAACAAGAGTTTTTTTTAATTGATGATGCTTTGGCGCTTTCTAGACCAGACTTACAATTAACGGGTAGAACATTATTAGGGCATACGCCTGCGAAAGGACAACAATTAGATGACCATTATTTTGGTACAATTCCTGCAAGAGCAATGAGCTTTATGCAAGATTTAGAACAAGAGTGTATGTTATTAGGAATTCCTGTAAAAACAAGACATAATGAAGTTGCTCCGAATCAGTTTGAAGTTGCGCCTATTTTTGAGGAGGCAAATTTAGCGGTAGATCATAATTCATTGCTAATGGATGTAATGCAGAAGGTTTCTCGAAGACATAAATTTAAAGTGTTACTTCATGAAAAACCATTTGCAGAAATTAATGGTTCAGGGAAACATAATAATTGGTCTTTATCATCAAAGAACGGGACTAATTTATTGAGTCCTGGTAAAACACCAATGAAAAATTTACAATTTCTCACCTTTTTTGTGAACACTATTAAAGCAGTCTATAGGTATGAAGAATTATTAAGAGGGTCTATTGCATCTGCAGGTAACGATCACAGATTAGGGGCCAATGAAGCTCCACCTGCTATAATCTCTGTATTTATTGGTAGTCAGTTATCTGCAGTTTTAGATGACTTAGAAAATGTGACGAAAGGAAAGCTATCACCTCAAGAAAAAACAGATTTAAAACTGAATATCATTGGTAAAATTCCAGAGATTTTATTAGATAATACCGATAGAAATAGAACATCCCCTTTTGCATTTACAGGAAATAAATTTGAGTTTAGAGCTGTTGGTTCTTCGGCAAATTGTGCAATACCAATCACGGTTTTAAATACCATTGTAGCAAAACAATTAAAGGAGTTTAAAATTGAGGTTGACGCCCTGATTGATGAAAAAGGATTGAAAAAGGATGAAGCTATTTTTAACATGTTAAGAGAGTATATTAAAGATTCAAAAGCCATTCGTTTTGAAGGAGATGGTTATGGAGATTCTTGGGAGAAAGAAGCAAAAAAACGCGGACTTAGCAATAATAAAACAACACCCGAAGCATTAAAAGTAAAAATCACCAAAAAGGTAATTGATTTATTTGAGGAGATGGATGTAATGAATAAAGTGGAGTTAGAGGCCAGGTACGAAATAGATTTAGAATTATATACAAAAAGAGTTCAAATAGAAAGTAGGGTTTTAGGAGATGTTGCTAGGAACCATATAGTTCCTACAGCTATAATTTATCAAAATACACTATTAGAAAATACAAAAAATCTTAAAGAAATTTTCGGAACTGAGTTTAAGAATATTGCCAAAGAGCAAATAGAACTCATTATGGTTATTTCTAATCATATTACAGAAATTAATTCTCTAGTAAATAAAATGGTTGAAGAACGAAAAAAAGCAAATAAGTATAATGGGATAAAATCTGCTGAATATTATTGTCGAAAAGTAAAACCATTCTTTGATCAAATTCGTTATCATTGCGATAAATTAGAAACTATGGTAGATGATAATTTATGGCCACTAACCAAGTATAGAGAATTATTGTTTACCAATTAATAAAGCGTAAATTTTTTAAGGCTAAAATATTTTCAATGCACCTATCTACAGGTGCATTTTTTTGTTTGTATTTCATGAAATACCCGATCGCAAAGGCTATTATAACTCAGTATTAGTTTAAACTAATTTCAGTTTTGTTTTTGGATAAAATTTAACAAAAAAAATGCTCAAAAATGATGTAGGTCATTTAGCATCTTAATAAGCTATTATACATTCGTATTATAATTAAAACAGACGATTAATCGAGCAATATAGATAATTACAACTCTCGGCTCGAGAGTTGACTGAAATGTAATTTATAACTTACATTTTCCCTTGTGATTTTAAAGAACCCTGCGAATAGCATTTCTTTTAAATGATATCAAATTAAAATTTGATATGCTAAAAATAAATAAAAGTATTTTAAAATTTTTATAATGAAAAAATTATTAATTATGGCTATGTGTATAGCCACAGGAATGACATTTTCTCAAGAGAAACACGAAAATGATCACAATGAACAAATCATTTTGCCTAACAACATTACAGTAGAGGGTCAAATAGGTATGATTGATAAAACTGCTGGAACGCCAGTTGGAGTAGTTTTATTTGTAAATCATTTTACACCAAACCTTGCTGCAGGAGAGGTAGATCAAGTATTAATGCCTGAAGACTTTGTAAAAAAAGGAAGAAACAAAGTTGCTGTAAGACAAGTAGGTGATCAGAATAAAGCAAGAGGATTTCAATTAGGTCTTGGTAATATGTCTTTAATCAGACAAAATAATACTAATTTTCTTCCAGGTCAAGTGGGTAATTTGGCATCAACTATTCAGCTAGGGTTTGATAATGGAGCAGATATCAAACAATTTGGAGATGATAATAAAGGTCATATTGGACAAATAGGAACCGGAAATTATGCCGTTCAAAACGTTGGAGGTGATAAAAGGATGGCAGCGGAAGGTAATTTGGCTTACGCAGGCCAAGTAGGGAATAATAATAGAACTTCTCAGAAACAACGTTACAATAATAATGAAGCTACAGCATGGTCTTATGGTGATGGGAACCAAATAGTTCAAGATCAATCTAGTGGTCCAAACCAATCTAGTGGAAGTGTTGCATTTGTTAATCAAGTTGGAAATGAGAACGCAGCTCAACAAAAACAAATAGGTTCTAATAACTATGCAAGTGCTTATCAAACAGGAGATGGAAATACTTCTTTAGAAACTCAAACTATGATTGGTGATTCAAGTGAAGTTATGAATCTTTCTACAGTTAACCAAGTAGGAAATAAGAACATATCTTCTGTTACTCAATATTCTAATATGGGTAATAATAGTAGTTTGGTAAATCAAATTGGTAATGGTAACTCATCTTTAGTTAGACAAGCTACTTTAGAAGCTAAAAGTGCTTCATGTGTTAAGCAGAAAGGTAATAGCAATACCGCTCAAGTAACTCAATTATCGGGTTCTGGGTCTGGTCATTAGTATTTTTAAATGGAGTGAGAATGTTATTCTCACTCCATTTTTATAATTTTAAAAAAAGGAAAGATGAAATTAATTAACTACATATCAATTATTTTTATATTCTTATTTTATTTTTTTGGGAATGCTCAAGATGAAAAATCACCTAGTTATTTTTCAAATAAATTACAATATAATATAGAGCAATTACAAATCAATACTTCCAAATCTTATCAAAGTATATTAGAAGAAAAAAATAGCACAATTTCATTAAGACAAATAGGTGATGAAAATAGTGCTAATATTTATAATAAGTATGCAAATGGTGAGCATACTATAAATCAAATAGGAAATAGAAATAATTACCAATTTTTTAATTATACCAATAAACAAATAATTAATTTAGGAATAATGCAAACGGGAGATCATAATTTATTAAAAATAATGGGTGCAAATTCTATGTTTCAGGATCTTAAAATATTCCAGTTTGGAGGGGCTGAAATGAGTGTAATTAACTTTTGAAATTATTAATTAAAATGAAAAATAAGGCAGTAATTTTATTTATAATAATAATTTTTTTCACACCTTTTTCTTTTGCCCAAGAGTTTGATAATTATGAATTAGAAGGAAAAATTAATTTATTTAGGATAGATGATTTTTTAACTTTAAGAGCTCAAGCACTAAACCATGAGTCATTTTTTATAAATGATCTTAATTATAATTTGGTGGTACTAAAAAAGAATAGTGAGGGAAAATTATCTAAAAAAAGTGAGTCTAATGATTTTTCATTGAAACCAAGTGAAGAGAAACAATTAGCAGTAATTAAACTTAATTTTAAAAAGAATGAAGAATTAAAAGTATATCTATTTATAAAATACAAAGATAAATTAGTGCATAGAGATACATTATTTCTCTTGCCTATGAAAGAAGGAGTAGTTAAAAAAATAGTAAATGAGGAACAGTTCTTAATTAAAGGGATCGTGATTGATAGATCGTTAACGAAGATAGGAAAAGATTATCATGATTTTTTTTACAAAGAATATTTAGTTACCAAGAGAAATTATCCGTTTATAATTAAGATAGTTGAAAAACCAGCAATGGGAAGGAGTAGTATTTTGTCAATTGAGGTTGATCGAAAAAAGATTCATGAGTTTTTTGCTAGACCAGAAGAAGATTATTTAAAGGCTAATGTTGCACAAGCTATGAGAAAATTAAGAGGATATAATCAAAAAAGGAAAGCTACTTTTCAAAAACAATTTTAGAAACCAAAAAAAATCTATTAGTTATGAAACAGACAATAATATTTATTTTCATTTTAATTTCCAGTTTTTTGCATTCACAAGGTTTGGTGTATACGCCAATAAGCCCTTTTTTTGGAGGTGATGCATATAATTATCAACAGATTTTAGCTTCTGCAGTTGCTCAGAATGACTTTACAGATGAACAGACTCAATTTAAAGCGCCAACAGCTCTAGAAAACTTCACAAATAGTTTAAATACAAGGTTACTTAGTGCATTGTCTCAAAGTTTATTTCAACAAGAGTTAGGTGATACAAATTTAACAGTTGGAACCTATACTTTTGGAGATTTAGTAGTTGAAATAACTCCAGGAACAAATGGCTTAAATGTAAATATTCTAAATATTACTACTGGTGAACAAACCTTGATATCAATTCCTAACAGTAATTAAAATTACCATGAAAATAACGACAAGTATAGTTTACTTATTAATAATTAGTTTGTTAACGGGTTGTGGTGCTTATTTTAATCAACCATTTACTCAAACAAAAGCAAGAATTGGAGAGAATACTTCACCGGATTTTTTAGTAAAAAAAATTCTTCCTTCAGAGAAAATTATTGTTGGTGTGTATAAATTTAGAGATCAAACAGGACAGTACAAGCCAGTAGAAAACGGTTCAACATTCAGTGCCGCTATAACTCAAGGAGGAACTACAATTTTATTGAAATCACTTGAAGAATCAGGATGGTTTAGACCCATTGAAAGAGAGAATATTGGAAACCTTTTAAATGAACGACAAATAATTAGAAATACTCGGCAAGAGTATGCAAATGGTAAAAAGGTAACAATGCCACCTTTACTTTTTGCGGGTACAATTATTGAAGGAGGGGTGGTTTCTTATGATTCAAATATTATAACGGGAGGATCAGGATTACGTTATTTTGGAGCGGGAGTATCTAATCAGTATCGACAAGATAGAATTACTGTATATCTAAGAATAGTATCAACATCAACAGGTGAAATTTTAAAAAATGTTTATGTTTCAAAAACTATTTTATCTCAAGGTATTTCTGCTAATTTATATCGTTTTGTTTCTTTAAGAAGATTGTTGGAAGCAGAAACCGGAGTCACCAAAAATGAGCCATCACAATTAGCTGTAAAAGAAGCAATTGACAAAGCTGTAGATTTATTAATTGTTGAAGGTATTGCTGATGGTATCTGGAGGCCTAAAGGAGGTGAAGCAGCAATAGAGTATGTTAAAAAAGCATACATGAAAGAAAGAATTGATGCTGAAAAAACAGAACTTTATAATAGGAAAAAAGAAAATCGAAGAGCTAAAGTATCAACAGGTTTTGGTCTCGGAATGGCTCAAATAAAAGGAGATTACGTTAACCCTACTAATCAGTTTGGATTTGATTTGAAAATAAAATATTCCTTTAATGACCCTAGTTTTAATATTTGGGGATCTGTTGGAAGATTGGAGTTAGATAATAAAGATATTTTTCATGAAATTTTTTTAACTTCTGGATTTAATATCGAATATATCATTTTGCCCTATGAAAAATTCACACCATACTTGTATGCTGGCGCAGGATCAATAAGTAAGACAAATTTAGATCAATCTTTTTTTAAATTTCAAGGAGGTGTGGGTATTGAATATTTAATTTCAAATAAAATTGGATTTTTTGTAGAAGGTGAATATAACATGCTGTTAAGTGACGATTTAGATGGACGGATTTTAGGAGAAAAAAATGATATGTTTTCGCGTTTAGGGTTTGGTCTTAATGTATATTTTTAAATAGAAGTCTTATGAAAAAAGTAATTAAAATAATAAGTATATCGCTAATAACTCTCTTTCTTACTAATTGTGGGGAAGAAGAAACTATTGGTTTAATAGAATATGGTAATTTAACAGGTAAAGTTGTTCAAAAAGAGGGTTTTGTTCCCATAGAAAATGTAAAAATAATACTTTCACCTTCAAATAATACGGTGTTTACTGATGCCGAAGGGAATTTTATATTTGAAGGAATCGAAGCACAAGAATATTCAGTGCAAGCAGCTAAAGAAGAATATTTAGATAAATATGAAGGAGTAATTGTGAGCGCAGAGGTAGAAGTAAATATTATTTTTGAAATGGATATTTCAACAGCTCTAAATAAATCACCCACAAAACCAGAACTCATAATTCCAAATGATGGTGCCATAGATTTACTCAACGAAGTTGAACTGTCTTGGGAATCAACGGACCCAGATGAAGATGAATTAACATATACTCTAGAAATTAGAAACGATTTTAATAGTGATGTAATCAAAATCACCAATATAAAGGATAAAAGTTATACTTTATTTGATTTAAAATATGGGGTAAAATATTTTTGGAGTATCGAAGTAACTGATAATATTAATACAGAAGTTATAAGTAGTATTAGATCGTTTACAATTAAAGATGATCCAGCGAATAGGTATTTTTATGTTAAAAATGAAGGAGGGAATAGTATAATTTATTCTTCGAGTTTTAACGACGTAAATAATGAAGTTTCAAATACAGTGCAATTAACAAGTTCAAGCTTAAATTCATGGAGACCTAGGCGGAATAATGTAACTAACTTAATCGCTTTTTTACGAACAGATAGTAATGAAGCACATATATATACAATGAAGACTAATGGAGATGATATTACAAAAGTAACATCTGCAATACCCTTAGCTGGTTTTAACTTAAATGAAATGGATTTTTCATGGTCTCCAGATGGAAGTAAATTATTATACTCTTCTTTCGATAAATTATATGCAATAAATAAAGACGGTAGTGGATTACAAATAATATATGAAACAATAGATGGCAGTTTAATAACTGAATGTGATTGGAGTAGTAGTGGATTAAGAATAGCATTGAAAACAAACAATTCAAATGGATATAATGGTTCAATTTTAGTTATTGATTTGAACGGAAATATTTTAAATACTGTGGTTTCTGAAGTTCAAGCTGCTTTAGGAGGTTTAAATTTTTCAGCATCAGGCAGTAAATTATTGTTTACTAGAGATGTTTCTAATTATCAAGCAACTGATTACAGACAATTAGATACTAGGATGTTTATTTATAATTTTACAGATATGACTTTTATAGATATTTCTGATGACGAAAAAGAAAGTGGTACTAATGATTTAGACCCCCGTTTTTCGCCCAATGAAGCTAATGTTATTTTCGTAAATACATCCAACGATGGTATTTCTCAAAAGAATATTATGACGACAAATCTGTCAGGAAATATTCAAAAACAACTTTTATTTGCAGATGCTACAATGCCAGATTGGGAATAAATATGTAATACATAATAAAAAAGCGAATGATAAAAAACGTTCGCTTTTTTTATTGATATAAAATTTAGAACAACTAAATTTGTATTACAATACAACACAACAATATGAGTCAAGAAGTTTCTAAACGTTACGCGCAAAGAGGTGTCTCTGCATCAAAAGAAGATGTACACAATGCAATAAAGAATATAGACAAAGGTTTATTTCCAAAAGCATTTTGTAAGATCGTGCCCGATTACTTAACAAATGATGATGATTTTTGTTTAATAATGCATGCAGACGGGGCAGGAACAAAGTCCTCTTTAGCTTATATGTATTGGAAAGAAACTGGAGATATTTCTGTTTGGAAAGGCATCGCACAAGATGCATTAATCATGAATATTGATGATTTATTGTGTGTGGGTGCAACGGATAATATAATGTTATCATCTACTATCGGTAGAAATAAAAGTAAGATTCCTGGAGAGGTTTTATCAGCAATTATAAACGGAACAGAAGAATTAATAGAAGACTTGAAAGGTTTTGGAGTGACGATTCATTCTACTGGGGGAGAAACTGCAGATGTTGGTGATTTAGTGCGTACAATTATTGTAGATTCTACCGTAACTGCAAGAATGAAGCGTATTGATGTTATTGATAACGCAAACATAAAGGCAGGTGATGTAATTGTTGGCTTAGAGTCTTTTGGGCAAGCGAGTTATGAAACTGAGTATAATGGAGGAATGGGTTCTAACGGATTAACATCGGCGAGACATGATGTTTTTCATAACTATTTAGCAAATAAATATCCAGAAAGTTTTGATGCTGCTGTTCCTGCTGATTTAGTGTATTCAGGAAATATAAAATTGACGGATAAAGTTGAAAATTCTTCTATTGATGCCGGTAAATTGGTTTTATCTCCAACAAGAACGTATGCGCCGATTATAAAAGAAATTTTATCAAAATTCAATGCTGAAACTGTTCATGGGATGATTCATTGTTCTGGAGGTGCTCAGACAAAAATCTTACATTTTATAGATAATTTACACATTGTAAAAGACAATATGTTTCCAATTCCACCTTTATTTAAATTGATTCAAGATCAATCTAAAACAGATTGGAAAGAAATGTATCAAGTGTTTAACTGTGGACATAGAATGGAAATCTATGTTTCTCCGAAAATTGCAGACGCCATTATAAATATTTCTAAATCTTTTAATGTTGATGCAAAAATAGTTGGGCGTGTAGAAAGTTCACCTTCTAAAAAATTGACGATTACAAGTGAGTTTGGAGTTTTTGAATATTAGATTTTTTTTCTAATTTAAGTAAGTGGTTGTCCAAAAATTATAAGCATTCACTTATTAGGTAGCTCTTTCTTTTAATGAAAATCATTTAAATATTCAACTAAAAGAAGGTTTTGGGTTTTTATTTATCTCTTTTTTAAAGGAAATCATCAACAAAAAACAACAAGTAAAAAAGAGGAATTTCATAAAAAATAGTTTGTCTACTTCAAAAATACCTATAAAAATTGTAAATTCGCACTCCAAGAAAAGATAGAAGATGTTAGATAAATTAAGAATTGTTAAGCAACGTTATGATGAGGTTTCTGATTTAATTATTCAGCCAGAAATCATTATGGATCAAAAGCGTTATGCACAATTAATGAAAGAATATAAAGATTTAGGGAGTGTTGTTACAAAAGGTGATGAGTATCAAACTTTAGTAAATAATATAGAAGAGGCTAAAGAAATTATTTCTGATGGTTCTGATGCAGAGATGACGGAAATGGCGAAGATGGAAATTGATGAAGCCAATACTAGAATTCCTGAACTAGAAGATGAAATAAAGTTCTTATTAATTCCAAAAGATCCTGAAGATTCTAAGAATGCTGTTGTTGAATTGCGAGCAGGAACGGGAGGAGATGAAGCAAGTATTTTTGCTGGAGATTTATTTAGGATGTATTCTAAATATTGTGAAAGTAAAGGTTGGAAAGTTTCCACTGTAGATTATTCTGAAGGTACAAATGGTGGGTTTAAAGAAATTCAATTTGAAGTAACTGGAGCAGATGTTTATGGAACTTTAAAGTTTGAAGCTGGTGTGCATCGTGTGCAAAGAGTTCCGCAAACAGAAACTCAAGGGCGTGTTCATACATCTGCGGCTACTTGTATGGTTTTTCCTGAAGCAGAAGAGTTTGATGTGGAAATCAATCCAAAAGATGTAAGAATCGATTTTTTCTGTTCTTCTGGTCCTGGAGGTCAGTCTGTAAATACTACATACTCTGCAGTTCGTTTAACCCATATTCCTTCCGGTTTAGTTGCGCAATGTCAAGATCAAAAGTCTCAACATAAAAACAAAGAGAAAGCATTTAAAGTATTACGTTCTCGTTTATATGATATGGAATTAGCGAAGAAGAATGCGGAAGATGCCTTAAAGCGTGGTTCTATGGTTTCTTCTGGGGATAGAAGTGCAAAAATTAGAACCTATAATTATGCACAAGGAAGAGTTACAGATCATAGAATTGGTTTATCACTTTATGATTTACCGAATATTTTAAACGGTGATATTCAGAAAATAATAGATGAATTGATGTTGGCTGAAAACACTCAAAAATTAAAAGGATTAGCAGACGGAATATAGTTTCTTTATGTAAAATAGTAAAACCTCAAAACATTGTTTTGAGGTTTTTTGTTTAGGTGAAATTAAAACATAAAAAAACGATTAAAGTTTAGGGAAGACTTTAATCGTTTTATTCAAATAAAAATTTAGATAAAGTCTAAATCAAGAAATATGTTGGGGGAATAAAATATTATAAAGTAAAATTACAATGGAAAAAGATATTATACAATACCCATTTATGATGAAATTCTCAATTCCCCATAAATAAGGAGAGGCCTCCATGTTTATGGGGAGGTTTCTCATTTCCTTATTTCCTAAGACTTTCTATTTTCCAAATAAATGTAATTCTGTAAACTCTTTCTCTATTGATATGGATTGGTTTTTACCAGTTTTAAAATTATCTAAAGAAATTTCTACATTATCTATTTGTATTGAAGTAATTGTAAATGGCAAATTATGGAATACAATATTAAACTTCTTGTATTGTGCATCAAAGACGCCTTCTTTGTGTTGTTGTAAAATAAATTCATCCTTTTTGCCAGTTAATTTAAAAGTACGTAAACTATATCTACCTTTCTTATAATCATAACCATCATGTGCATCATCAAAAAGTTCAGATTTTTCTTTACCGTTTTTATAATAAACATCCAAAGTAATATCATCCATTTTCTTTTCTCCGACATATTGTTGGATAGGATATTTCGGTATAACGGCTCCTTCTTTGATAAAGAAAGGTACGCTATCTATATCTGCATCTACCCACATTTCTCTTCCTCCTTCTACAAGTTCGTCAGTCCAGAAATTATACCATTTCCCTCTTGGTACATACATTCTTCTTCCTTTAGCATTTGGTTCTAATATTGGGCAAACTAAAATTTTATCTCCGTACACAAACTCATCACTTCTATAATGTGTTCCGTGATCTTCTTGATCGAATAAGACTAATGATTTTAAGATAGGAGTTCCTTTTGTTATATGTTTCCAAAAAGCGGTATATAAATAGGGTAATAGCTGATATCTTATTTCAATAAATTTACGAACGATATCTGTAATTTCTTCGCCAAATACCCAAGGCTCTTGATTTCCATGATCTCCAGACGAGTGAACTCTGCAAAATGCATGGAAAATTCCTAACTGAATCCAACGTGCAAATAATTCTCCTTGAGGTTGTTCCGCAAATCCACCAATATCACTTCCTGCAAAAGAGAAACCAGACATGGCCATTCTCTGTGCTTGGTTGTTAGCAATGGCTAAATGTTCCCATGTTGCTACGTTATCTCCCATCCAAGTAGAGGTATAACGTTGTGTACCAGAATAAGCAGCTCTTGTAATTACAAATGGACGTTTTGGATATGCGTATTTCTTTAATCCATGATAAGTTGCACGTGCCATTTGCATTCCGTAAATATTGTGTGCTTTTCTGTGCGAACAAGGGTTTCCATCATAATCATGACGCACATCATTGGGGAATGATTTGTTAGGAACGTCCATTACAGCAGGTTCGTTCATATCATTCCAAACTCCCTTTACACCAATATCTTCAATCAATTCTTGAAATAAACCTTCCCACCAAGTTCTTACCTCTGGTTTTGTAAAGTCAGGAAAATAACATTCTCCAGGCCATACTTTACCTTTCATATAAGGACCATCTGCACGTTTACAGAAATAGTCTTTATCTAAAGCTTCCTTAAATACGGGGTATTCCAAATCTATTTTAATTCCTGGGTCTATAATAACCACAGTTTTAAAACCGTCATCTTCTAATTCCTTCACCATTCTTTTTGGGTCTGGGAAATGTTTTTTATCCCAAGTGAAACAGCGGAAACCTTCCATATAATCTATATCTAAATAGATAGCATCACATGGTATTTTTAAGTCTCTAAATTTTTTTGTTATCTCTTTAACGTTACTTTCTGGATAGTAACTCCATTTACATTGATGGAATCCTAAAGCCCATAATGGAGGTAAATGTTGAGGTTTACCTGTTAAGTCTGTATAGTTAATAACAACATCTTCCATTTTTGGACCATAGATAAAGTAGTAGTTCATTTCACCACCCTGTGCCCAAAAACTAGTTACATTTCTTCTTTCATGTGCAAAATCGAAATGAGTTTTAAACGTGTTGTCAAAGAAAATACCATAAGATTTATCATTTTGAATAGATGTGTAAAATGGAATCGTTTTGTAAATAGGATCTGTATCTTTTCCAAAAGCATACGAATCTGTTGCCCAGTTTTCAAAACGTTTTCCCTTTAAATTGACATCAACAGGCTTATCGCCTAAGCCATAAAAGCTTTCAGATTTCTGACAAACCTTGCTCATTTTTACGATATCTCCTCCGTATTCATAACTCTCTTCCCAATGAAAACCAATTTCATCTTGGTTGATGATTTTTAAGTCTTTGGCATCATATAGACTGACTTGTAAACTTTTTTTTTCAACTTTACAAATAAGTTTAGAAGTGGTTATTATATAGTTTTTTTTGTCTTCTGTAACTTCTAAGAAATTGTATCCTCTACTTGCATATTTTGTAATTCCGTAAGAAAAATCATTTTCAAACTTACCTGCAGTAGCATATCTAAATCGAATAACACTGTCTCTTACCACTGTAAGTTGCAAAACAACATTGTTCTTTGTTGTAAAATACAATGTGTCTACATCTTTCTTATAGGTTACAATTTCAGAAGGAAATAAATTCCCTTTTTGTTCTAGTTCTGTATTAACAATCATTATTTAGCTTGTTTTTTTTTGTCTTGTAAAAATCGTAAAAGTTTGTAAAAAATATATGGTTAAACTCTTTTTTCTACGATAACGTTTTAGTCTATATTTCCAGTAAAAATATTCCTTATTTATTTAAAAATAAGAGTGGTACATTTTATTTTAAATATTGCTAAAAGATTTTTTAAAGTTTTAAAAATACTTTGTTTTTTTATGAAGTATAAAAAAAGAACCCCTCTTTTTTATCATTATATCATCAGAGATAAAAAAGAGGGTTTAATATTATTTGTATTTGTAGACCATCATACCTAATGGGGGTAAATTTAGTTCGATAGAATTCTCTCTAGCATTCCATACTTTTTGATCTGAAGTTATTTTTTTGTTTTTAAATTTTCCTGATCCGTTATATTTTATAGCATCACTATTAAAAATGGCTGTTAATGCACCAGCTTTTGGTAAACCTATTCTATAATGTTCTCTCGGAACAGGAGTAAGGTTTAAAACAACAATTATATTATCTTTTTCATTTATACCTTTTCTAAGATAAGACATTACTGAGTTTTCATGATCTCCGTGATCGATCCATTCAAATCCTTCTGGTGAAAATTGCTTTTGATGCAAAGCGGGTTCTTTTTTGTATAATTTATTTAGATCTTTTACTAAATTTTGTGCTCCTTTATGTACATCGAAATTTAACAAATGCCAATCTAAACTTCCATTGAAATTCCATTCACTTGTTTGTCCAAATTCACCACCTTGAAATAATAATTTTGCTCCTGGATGTGTATACATGAAGCCATAAAGTAAACGTAAGTTTCCAAATTTTTGCCATTCATCACCAGGCATTTTATCTACGATTGATTTTTTACCATACACAACTTCGTCATGAGAAAGAGGTAGCATAAAATTTTCTGTGAATGCATAATTTAAACTAAAGGTTAAATCATTTTGATGATGTTTTCTATAAACAGGCTCTTTAGCAAAATAATCTAAAGTATCATGCATCCAACCCATCATCCATTTCATACCAAAACCTAAACCACCATCGTAAATTGGTCGAGATACTTGAGGAAAAGAGGTAGATTCTTCTGCAATAGTTTGAACATCTGGAAAAGCTTCATAAACAGCCGCGTTCATTTCTTTAATAAAATTAATGGCATCTAAGTTTTCTCTTCCGCCAAATTCATTTGGTTCCCATTGTCCTTCTTCTCTAGAATAATCAAGAAACAACATAGAAGCTACGGCATCAACTCTTAAACCATCTGCATGATATTGGTCTAGCCAAAAAATTGCATTACTAATTAAAAATGCTTTTATCTCGTTTCTTCCGTAATTAAAAATTAAACTCTTCCAATCTTGGTGATACCCTTTTCTTCTATCTGGGTGTTCATATAAATGCGAACCATCGAAGAAACCTAAACCATGATCATCTGAAGGAAAGTGCGAAGGAACCCAATCTAACAGCACTCCAATTCCTTTTTCGTGGAATTTATCTACTAAATATTTAAATTCATCTGGATAACCAAAACGTGATGTCGGAGCAAAATATCCTGTTAATTGATATCCCCAACTTGGATCATACGGATATTCCATGATTGGCATAAATTCTACATGTGTAAAATTCATTTCTTCAACATAATCAACTAATTCTTCTGCTAATTCTCTATAACTTAAAAAGCGATTTTCTTCAATTTGTTTTTTCCAAGAACCTAAATGGACTTCATAAACAGAAAAGGGAGCATCTAATGCATTATTCTTTTTTCTGTTTTTCATCCATTTTTTATCTTTCCAAGCATATTCATCTTCCCAAACAACCGATGCCGTTTTTGGCGGGTGCTCGCATCTCCTTGCAAAAGGATCAGCTTTCTCTGTAGTTATATCGTTATTAGAACTTCTAATTTTATACTTATAAATACTTCCTTTGCTTACTTCAGGAATAAAACCTTCCCAAATTCCGCTTCCGTCCCAACGTACATTTAAGTGATGCTCTCCTTCCAACCAAAAATTAAAATCCCCAATTACAGCAACAGATTTTGCACTTGGAGCCCAAACGGCAAAGTAAGTTCCTTTTATACCATCTACGGTTGTAATATGTGATCCAAATTTTTCGTAGAGACGATAGTGTTTTCCTGCCTGAAAAAGATGAATATCAAATTCTGTAAAAAGACTGTGTATTTTTGTTTGTGCCATAGTTATAAGGTCAAAACATTTTCTAAATTATTTTAATAGAAATATTTTATGTTTTACTTGTTAATTTTAAAAATATGAAACGGCAAGGTTGCATGTAATTCTACATAATTCCATTCATTATACCAATTATAGCAATTTCTTGTCACCAAATCTTCCACTTCTATTTTTTGACCATGATTTAATTTTAATTCATGAAGTGGTAATTGTACAGAACCAGTTTGTGCATTATAAGCGTCTAAACTTATAATTGTTAATGTTTCATTAGTTCTAGTATCATTCCATTTATAGAATGCTATGATTTGATCGTTACCAGTTTCTAAAAATTGAATATTATTTGTTTGTTGGTAAGACTCGTTTTCTTTTCTAATGTTGTTAATTCTAGAAATTAAAGTAGTTACTTTATTTTCTTTAAACCAATCATAATGACAAAGTTGAAATTTTTCTGACATATAATATTCTTCCTTTCCAGGAATAGGGTCACTAATCATCTGCTCAAAAACGGGTCCATAAATACCTACATTAGAACTTAATGTTGCCGCCAAAGCATAGCGCTGTAAATATTTACTTTCTGGAGCTCCTTGTAAATGAAATGGATTAATATCTGGTGTATTTGGCCAGAAATTTGGCCTCATATATTCTTTTTGATCTGTTTTGGTAAGCTCATTCATGTATTCGATCAATTCATGTTTCGACTCTCTCCAAGTAAAATAAGTATAAGATTGTGTATAGCCTTGCTTCCCTAATTGTTGCATTACTTTCGGTTTGGTAAAAGCTTCTGCTAAAAATAATACATCTGGATGTTTTTTCTTTACTTCGGCAATAATCCAGCCCCAAAAATAGTAAGGTTTTGTATGTGGGTTATCAACTCTGAAAATATTAATTCCACAATCAATCCAAAACAATAAGGTATCTAAACATTCTTTCCAAAGATTTTTAAAATCTTTACTTTCCCAATAAATGGGGAGAATATCTTGATATTTTTTTGGTGGATTTTCTGCATACTGCACAGTTCCATCTGGTCTCCATTTAAACCAATCTGGATGTTCTTTAACCCAAGGATGATCAGGTGCTGCCTGCAATGCATAGTCCATAGCAACTTCAATTTCTAATTCTTTTGCTTTTGAAACTAAGTTTTTAAAGTCTTCCAAAGAACCTAGCTCCGGATGTAAATCTTTGTGACCTCCATGTTTAGAGCCAATTCCCCAAGTAGAGCCAACATCTCCATCTTGTGCAACAGTAGTATTATTTTTGCCTTTTCTATTTACTTCTCCAATTGGATGAATAGGAGGGAAGTATAAGGTATCAAACCCCATTTGTGCAACTCTTGGAAGTAGTCTATGACAGTCATTAAAGGTACCATGTATTCCTTCTTGCTCGGAAGCTGAACGCGGGAAAAATTCATACCAAGTGCTAAACCTTGCCTTTTTTCTATCTACATAAACTTGATATGTTTGACAAGTTTCAATTAATACTTTCTCTGGATATTGCTTTAAAATGGATGTTAACTTCTCAGAAACAGCTTCTTTAATCGCTTCTGCATACGTTTTATTATTCTTAAAAATAAATATTAAATGAAGTAAATAATTTTTTTCGTTTGAAGATATTTTTTCACTAATTACAGATAGTAGTTCTGCTCCTTCTAAAAGTTCTGAACTTACATGCTGATAATCATCAATTTTCCGTTCTAAACCATGTTGCCAATTTAAAGCATAATCTACCCATCCTTCGACTTTATAAAAATAAAACCCTTGTTTTGGTGTGTGAAAACTAGCAGTATATTCATCATTAAAGGTTGAGGACATTCTAACTTCTGACCAATTTTTATCGGTTTCGTGCTTGAATAATAAATTAGCTTGAAGAACATCATGTCCGTCAACTAAAACATCTGCAGTTACATTTACAATTTCGTCAACAACGCGTTTTATAAAGACTTTTCCATTATTTATTTGTGGAGTAATATTTTCTATGACAATTCTACTTTGATTTTGCATTAATTTGTTTAAGTTTTTATAATAAAAAAGTAAAAAAATGTTTTATCCGATAATAGTTCCAACCGGGATAGTAGCATCTTTTTTAATTACTACAATTCCGTCTTTCACCATATAAGAATCTGTTTCTATATTTTCTATATGCGTTCCACCATTAATTCTTACGTCATCTCCAATTCTACAATTTTTATCTACAATACAGTTATGAATATAGCATCTATTACCAATTCCCATTACAATTTCAATATTATTTTTTGAAATTTGCTCTAAAGATTCATAAGAATCATTACCCATCATGTAGGTATTAGAAATTAAAGAATTTTTACCAATTCTTGATCTAATTCCAATAACAGACCTTTCTATTTTTTCTGCGTGAATTAAACATCCATCACCTATAACTGCTTTATTTAAAATAGTTCCGGATATTTTAGAAGTAGGGAGTACCCTGGCTCTTGTATAAATTCCTTTATTATCATATAAATTAAATTGAGGAACATCATCTGTTAATCCTAAATTGGCTTCAAAGAAAGAATCTATATTTCCAATATCTGTCCAATAACCTTCATACTGATAGCTTAGTGTTTTGTGTTTTGCAATAGCTTGTGGAATAATTTCTTTTCCAAAATCATTTGTATCAGGGTTGTCCATTAATTTAATTAACAAATCTCTGTTAAATATATATATACCCATAGAGGCAAGGTAATCTCTACCCTGAGATTTCATCTCATCACCAACGTCCGATGTCCAGTTTGGTAACAATTCAGTACCCGGTTTTTCGATAAACGAAGTAATTACATTTTCTTCATTTGTTTTTAATAGCCCAAATTGAGTAGCATCTTTTGCGTTAACAGGATAGGTAGCTATTGATATTTCTGCACCACTTTCTTCGTGTTTCTGAATCATATCATTAAAATCCATTTGATATAATTGATCACCAGAAAGAATTAAAGCATACTCAAAATCATTTGCTAAAAAGTGATGCATGCTTTGTCTTACTGCATCTGCAGTTCCTTGAAACCATTTATCACTATGAATAGTTTGTTCTGCCGCTAAAACATCTACAAAAGCAGAGCTAAAAAAACTAAAGTGATAGGTATTTTTAATATGGGCATTTAAAGAAGCAGAATTAAATTGAGTTAATACATACATTCTTTTGATATCAGAATTGATACAATTAGAAATAGGAATATCAACTAATCTATATTTTCCTGCAATAGGCACAGCAGGTTTAGATCTGTCTTTAGTTAATGGATATAATCTTGATCCTTGGCCTCCACCTAGAATAATTCCTAATACTTTATCATTTATCATTGCCTTATTTTTTTATTGATTTATATAATTCTTCTACTTGTTTTGCTATTGCTATCCAATCAAAATAATCTTCAACTCTTTTGCGACCTTTTTTAGCCATAGAGTTTCTTAATGCAGGATTACTAATTACGCTATTCACACCATTTGCCAAATCTTTAGCAAATTTATCTGGATTTATCGGCTCAAAAGGAGCGGATTTTTGCTGCTCTACAGGAATTAAAAAACCTGTTTCTCCATGAACAACAACCTCTTTTATTCCTCCAACGGCACTTGCAACAACTGCTGTTTTACAAGCCATAGCTTCAATATTTATAATGCCAAAAGGTTCATAAATTGATGGGCAACAAAATACGTCAGCATGAGAATATAATTGAATGATTTCTTTTTTTGATAACATTTTATCAATCCAGATTACATTCTTACGGCTTTTTTTAACCTCATTAACGGCATCCTCCATTTCTTTTCCAATTTCTGGAGTGTCTGGTGCACCCGCGCAGAGAACTATCTGAGTGTCTGGATTTATATATTTTATGGCATTTACTAAATGAATAATTCCTTTTTGTCTTGTAATTCTTCCTACAAATAGTACATAAGGGGTGTCTTTATCTATTCCATATTCATCTAAGGTAGAAGTTTCTGAAGTAGTAACGTATTCTTGAAGATTGATTCCATTATAAATCACTTTTACTTTGCTTTCGTCAACATTAAAATGTTTTAATACATCTTCTTTCGTTTCCTCAGAAACCGCAATTAATGCATCTGCCATTTCAATTGCTGTCTTTTCTATCCAAGAGGAAGCATCATATCCACGCCCTAGTTGTTCCCTTTTCCATGGTCTTAGCGGCTCTAACGAGTGGGTTGTAATGACTAAAGGAATACCATAACAAAGTTTAGCAATAATACCTGCGAAATGAGCATACCAAGTATGACAATGCACAATATCTGCATCAATTGCATCTGCGTTCATATGAAGCCCAGTACTAAGAGTTTTAAATACAGCTTTTAATTGATCATTTGAATTATCAAAAATAGGGTTATCAAAAGGAAAACCTTTCACCGTTAAACTTCCTTTTTTAGAATTTTGATCTCCAAAACACCGAACATCTACATTCATTAATTTAGATAATTCAGTTGCAAGGTATTCTACGTGAACCCCAGCTCCACCGTAAACATAAGGAGGGAATTCTCTAGTATAAAAAAGGGTTTTCATAAGTAATTTTGTGATGTTAATTTTTTTTGGATTAATAGTTCATTAAAGTAGTAAATTGTAACCAAACCAACAAAATAACGAGGAAGGTTTCTCTCGGATTATTATTTTTATCAGTATGATAATATTAACATAATAGAAAAGACAAATAATAGCAATAAATCAGTATTCTTTGTCTTCTGTTAGAAATATTGTAATTATAAAAAGTTAGGTATTAAGCATTCCTGTGCTTATTGATTTCATCTTGTAATTGCCTTCGCAGTTTTTGTTCTCTTTCAATTGATTTTTTCTTATGATTATCAAATTCTTCCTCAACATAGTTCAAGTTTTCTTGAGCTGTTTTTGTTAGTACATTGCTTTTAGAAAATTTAAAAACAAAGAAAATTAAACAAAGGGTTAAGGCCGTAATGATAAACCATAAAATTATGTTGTAAGTTATTTTATTTAATTGTGCCCCAAATAAGGAAATTGAGTTTTCTTTTTGCAGAGCAACAGTTAAATCTAATTTAGTTTTATTAAAAGAGGTATTAAGTTTTTGAATGTTTTCTCTTTCCGTATTTAATAAATTTTCTTTTTCAGAAATTATTTTTTTTGAATTTTTTAAAGAGTCTAAAACATTTTCTTTTATTTTCTGAAATTTAACGATGTCTATTACTTTATATTTTTTACCGGTACCAGGAGGTCTAAACGTAGTTGATGTTCTGTAGACTTTATCAAACTGACCTTTTATTGAGTAATCTTCTGCTCTAACTTCTTGTGAGAAAGAAGAAAAAGCGTTTATAATAAAAAGAATAAATAACATTTTAAATTTCATCTGTATACTTTTTTGATAATGTAAATTTATGAAAAAAACCCAAACAAAAAGTTTGGGTTTTTAAATATAAGCAAGTATTATTATTTATTTAATTTTCTCTACAACTGCCTTAAAAGCGTTTGGGTTGTTTACAGCTAAATCAGCTAAAACCTTTCGGTTTAATTCGATATTATTAGCTTTCACTTTTCCCATAAACTGAGAGTAAGACATTCCGTGTAAACGAGCTGCAGCGTTAATACGCACAATCCATAAAGAACGGAAGTTTCTCTTATTGTTTTTACGGTCTCTATATGCATAAAGCATACCTTTTTCAACCGCATTTTTTGCTACTGTATAAACGTTTTTTCTACGTCCGAAGTAACCTTTTGCTGCCTTCAAGATTTTTTTTCTTCTTTTTCTTGAGGCTACTGAATTTACTGATCTTGGCATAATTTCAATGTTTTTTGTAGTAGGCGATTCGTTTCGGAATACTTTTTATTTTGGCCTAGCTCCATGGTTAATAATTAAATTCCCTTGTTAAACTTACTTTAAGTTTAACTGTTGCTTAATGTTAGACTCATCAGACTTGTGTACTAAAGTATCATGAGTTAACTTTAATTTACGTTTTTTAGACTTCTTCGTTAGAATGTGACTTTTGAACGCGTGCTTTCTTTTGATTTTACCAGTACCAGTAACTTTAAATCGTTTTTTGGCGCTAGATTTGGTTTTCATTTTAGGCATCTCTCCTTCGTTTTTATCTTGCTTATAAGATTTTTATTTTACTTTTTTTGGAGCAATAAACATAATCATTCGTTTACCTTCTAATTTTGGTAATTGCTCTACTTTACCATACTCTTCTAATTCTTGTGCTAATTTTAGTAATAAAATTTGACCTTGTTCTTTAAAAATAATAGAACGTCCTTTAAAGAATACAAATGCTTTTAATTTTGCACCCTCTTGTAAAAACTTTAGGGCATGTTTCTTTTTGAATTCATAATCATGTTCATCAGTCTGAGGTCCAAAACGTATTTCTTTAATCGTAACTTTGGTAGCTTTAGATTTTAAAGATTTTTCACGTTTCTTTTGTTCATACAAAAACTTCTTATAATCAATAATTTTACAAACAGGTGGTTTCGCCTTTGGAGAAATCTCTACCAAATCCAATTCCTGTTCATTGGCTAATTCTTTGGCTTTGTCCAAAGGATACACACCAACTTCAACATTTTCGCCCACAAGACGAACTTCGTCAACATATTTTATTTTTTCATTAATTCTATGTTGATCTTCTTTGATTACTCTTAACGGCCTTCTCGACCTGCTTCTACGTATTGCTATGACTTATAAATTTTAAGTTTAACTTATGGTTGTTTTACAACCTTTTAATCTTTTTGATGAAATTCAAAATTAATTAAAATTTCTTCAATGTTTTACTTTCTTCAGTTTTAATTAACGAAATAAATTCTTCAATTGTAAATGATCCTATATCTCCTTGTCCATGTCGTCTAACAGAAACCGTTCCGTCTTGCTCTTCTTTCTCACCAACAATCACCATAAATGGTGTCTTGTTAACTTCTGCATCTCTAATCTTGCGACCAGTTTTTTCATTTCGGTTATCTACGAGGGCGCGAATTTCGGAATTTTCTAACGATTCTAAAACTTTTTCTGAATATTTTTGATATTTATCACTGATTGGCAGCAAGATAACTTGATCTGGAGTTAACCAAAGAGGGAAGTTACCCCCCGTATGTTCTAGTAGTACTGCGATAAAACGCTCCATGGAGCCAAATGGTGCTCTGTGAATCATTACGGGTCTGTGTAATTGATTATCTGCCCCTTTATAGGTTAAATCAAAACGTTTTGGTAGATTATAATCAACTTGAATCGTTCCAAGTTGCCAACTTCTGCCTAAAGCGTCTTTTACCATAAAGTCTAATTTAGGACCATAAAAGGCAGCTTCACCTTCTTCAATTACAAAGGCTAAGCCTTTATCTGTCGCTGCACTTATAATGGCATTTTCAGCTATTTCCCAAGTTTCAACATCACCTATGTATTTGTCGGGGTTACTTTTATCTCTTACAGAAACTTGAGCAGTAAAATCCTCAAAACCTAACGAACCAAAAACATACAATACTAAATCGATTACGTCTTTAAATTCTTGATCTAATTGTTCTGGTGTACAGAAAATATGAGCATCATCTTGTGTAAATCCCCTAACGCGAGTTAATCCATGTAACTCTCCGCTTTGCTCATATCGGTATACAGTACCAAATTCTGCAAAACGTTTGGGTAAATCTTTATAAGAATACGGTTTAAAGTTATAAACTTCACAGTGATGTGGACAGTTCATAGGTTTTAATAAAAACTCTTCATCCATCTTAGGAGTCTTTATTGATTGAAAACTATCGGCACCGTATTTTTCGTAATGTCCAGAAGTAACATACAATTCTTTCTGACCAATATGTGGTGTCATCACCATCTCATAACCTGCTTTTTTCTGAGCTCTCTTTAAGAAATCTTCTAAACGTCCTCTTAAAGCAGCTCCTTTTGGCAACCATAAAGGCAAACCAGCACCTACTTTTTGAGAAAATGTAAATAATTCTAACTCTCTTCCAAGTTTTCGGTGATCACGTTTTTTTGCTTCTTCTAATAACTCTAAATATTCAGTTAGCATCTTTTGCTTTGGAAAACTAATTCCATAAACACGAGTTAATTGATTATTATTTTCATCACCTCGCCAATAAGCACCGGCAACACTCATTATTTTAATAGCTTTTATAATTCCAGTGTTTGGTATGTGCCCTCCTCTACATAAATCAGTAAAGTTACTATGGTCACAAAAAGTAATATCTCCATCCGTTAAATTTTCAATTAATTCAACTTTATACTGGTTGTTCTCTTGCTTATATAACGTTAAAGCATCTGCTTTAGAAACTGGTCGTAAAGAAAACTCATGTTTTCCGCGAGCAATCTCTAAAAATTTACTTTCTAATTTTTTGAAATCTTTATCAGAAATTACATTCTCTCCTAAATCTACATCATAGTAAAAACCGTTGTCAATGGCAGGTCCAATGGTTAATTTAGCTTTCGGGTAAAAACTTAAAATAGCTTCGGCTAAAACATGCGCAGAAGAATGCCAGAATGCTTTCTTACCGTTATCATCTTTAAACGTATATAAAATTAATGAACCATCAGTGGTTAATGGAGTAGTGGTCTCAAGTGTTGTGTCATTAAAGTTTGCTGAGATTACGTTTCTAGCAAACCCTTCACTAATGCTTTTTGCAACATCCATCGGAGTACTGTTTTTAGCAAACTCCTTAATAGTTCCGTCAGGTAAAGTAATTTTAATCATTTAGTATGGCCTATTTGAGGGCACAAATATATTAGAAAACATTTTTTTACACAATAGATATTCCTACTTATTAAAACCTATTCTCTTTTTTCTTTTTGTGTTCCCTTTTTTTAGCAGTCTATTAGCATTAAAAATAAGATTTACCTAGAAAAAAGGTCGGGCTTTACATTCTATCTTTTTTTCAATTCTTCAAAAAAGGATGCCATTTCAATCCCTAACACTGCATTTTAACAAATAATAAAAGAGTTTTAAAGAATTTCCACTCTTTAATATTAGATTTCTTTTTGGGTCATAATTTCAAGTTTTTTTCTAAAAAAAAATTAATGATGGAGAATGATAGAACTGCTATGTACTTCTTTTAAACACTTGGTTATTTATGATTATTTGTTAAAAAGATTGAAAAGTTTTAAAAAGGATTAGATTCTAAATACTTCATTGCAATACATTTACGTTTTTTGTTATGATAATTTTGGATAAAGTATTAATAAATAGTTGTGAGATTAGAAAGAGGGTGTATATTTGCACCCGCTAACGGGGATTTTGTTTTGTTGGTGATGTTCATTGAGTTGTTGTATTGTAGGATTAGATTGGGTTTTAATTTTGATAAGGTTGTTTGGATTTTATTAAAAATAAGGTTTATTTTTATTTGGTTTATGATTAAAAAA